>Ga0247727_10000482_pt1 | contig 96672 bp, 84 predicted proteins | sample WisWelCaveWW1625_FD_202498 | JGI IMG/M metagenome (GOLD analysis project Ga0247727, IMG submission 202498) | Biofilm microbial communities from Wishing Well Cave, Virginia, United States - WW16-25 | ecosystem: Environmental > Aquatic > Deep subsurface > Groundwater > Cave microbial mat | place...
CTGTCGGATTGTACCGCGTGCAGGATCGTGCTGGCCCGGGAGATCCGACTCGTCCGGATGCTTGACGGACTGGATGATTCCATCGCGGTGGAGGAGGGCTTCCTGCGGACTGTCATGCGCTCGCTTCCCGCAGGTCCACCGCCCGCATCGAACGCGCGGCGGGGTGGACTCAAGCTGGCAGGGTTCTCGGGTGCTCTCGCCCTGGCAGTCGCGGGTGCGTGGCGGCTCGCAGCGTTTCTCGCTGGCCGGCACGCGCCCCTTGTCCCGCGCTGGGAGTTCCCTGATGTGGAACGCCTGCTTGAGGCCCTGGGTGGAGTCGCCGGGGTCGTGTGGGCAGTCCTTGATCGGGTGGGTGCCCACACCCTCTTCGAGGCTCCGGTCCTGCACCTCGATTCCCGTATCGGCGCTACCGTTGTCCTCCCAGCCATGGTCTCGCTCCTGGCTTTGTCCACACTTGTCGGGGTGATCGCCCGCGGTCGTTGCCGCAGTTGACCGCTCGTGTACTGCTTCCGAAGTTCGCACGAGGTCGGGCCCGAATTCCGAGGCACCTGCGCATGCGGATTTCAAAGGCACTACACTAGAACTCGCGCTCAACCGAGCCCGAGCTTCCGAATCCGTCGCGTCAGCACGTCCGGTTCCAAGGCGAGCCGTCCCGCCGCAGCCTCGTGGCTTCCTCCCTCCTCCGCCAGGGCACGGCGGATGTGGTACCGCTCGAACGCTTCGAGCCCTTCCGCGAGGGAGGCGAACTCCCCGTAGAGATCCCCTGCCGACCTTCGGGCTCCGCCGAGCCGCTCTGGAAGGTCGCGCACGGACAGAACCTCGCCCGGGCTGAGGACCAGGAGTCCTTCCACGAGGTCGCGTAGCTCCCGAACGTTGCCCGGCCAGGAGTACGAGGTGAGGGCTTGCAGCGTATCGCGGTCCAGGACCTTCTCCGGCCTCCCGTATTCCCGCGACAGGTCCTGCATGAAGCGGTGCGCGAGGACGGGAACGTCCTCCCTTCGATCGCGCAGCGGGGGGATGTCGATCCTCATGACCTCCAAGCGCCGTCGCAGCGAGGGCACGAGGACTGAAGGGTCGGGCCCGGTGCTCGCGAGAAGCCGCACGTCTGGCGCGTCTTGTCTTCTCCGATCGAACAGCGCGGCAAGTCTCGACTGCAGCGACGCTTCCAGCCGATCGGCCTCGTCGAGAAAGAGGCTTCCCCGTTGCGCGAGGGCGATGAGTGCCGGGCGGCCGGATCCGCCAAACAGCGCGCCCTCGGCGGCGAGAATGTCCAGGGCCGCGCACGGAACTCCGACGAACGCCTCTCCGGAACGGGGGCTGGACGCGTGGATCCGCCGCGCGGCAGTCTCCCTTCCCGACCCCATCTCTCCGCACAGGAGGACGGGAGCGTCGGTCCCTGCGGCCGCAGTGATCCGTGTACGCACCGTCTCGATGGCGGCAGACGAGCCTAGGACTTCCGTATCCCGGCCCAGCTGCTCCAGAAGCTGCCGATTGCGCCGCTCGAGGCGGCGTTGTCGCAGGGCGTTCCGCAGCACGAGGAGGATCCTCTCCAGCGAGAGCGGTTTCTCCACGAAGTCGAACGCTCCAAGCTTCGTGGCGCGGACCGCTGTTTCGATGGTCCCGTGCCCCGAGATCATCACGACCTCGGCGTCGATCCCGCGATCGCGCAACTCCATGAGCGTCTCGATCCCGTCGCCTCCCGGGAGCCAGACGTCGAGAAGGACCGCGTCGAACCCTCCCGCCAGGAGCTCCTTGAGCCCCTCTTCGCCCGTGGTGGCCGTCACGACGTCGAACCCCTCGTCCCTCAGGATGCCCTCGAGCGCCCCGCGCACGCCCGGCTCGTCGTCCACCACCAGGATTCTCTCGTGAGCCATAGGCGTCTTGTCTCCGAATGCGAGGCCGACCGCCTCTAGGCGGGGATGTCGATCACGAACCGCGCGCCGTGGGGATCATTCTCCTCTACACGGATGGTGCCGCGATGGTCTGTGACCACGCGGTGGACGATGGCCAGCCCGAGGCCGGTACCCCGCCGCTTTGTGGAGAAATAGGGGACGAACATCTTGTCGCGATCCGCTGGCAGGATTCCTGGCCCTGTGTCCGCCACCTCGATGTGCAAGGAACCAGGGCCTGCGCGTGCGCCTGCGGAGATACGAATGGTCCCCTTGGATTGCATCGCCGCGACGGCGTTGTCGATGAGGTTGATGAGGACGCGCCGCATCTGCTCCGCGTCCACGCTCACCGTACCAACATCGCACGTCGCATCCACTTCCCAGCGGATATCCGGGAGACCCTGGTAGAGCGCAAGAACCGACCGGACCACCTCCGCGAAGTCCACGGGCCCGGCAGCCATCTCGGGCATCCGTGCGAACCTGGAGAACTCGTCGACCATCCTCTTGAGAGCGTCCACCTCTCTTTCGATGGAGGCCGTCGATTCGGGAAGGACCTGGGGAAGATCCGGGGCGTTTTCCGCGAACTTCTTCCGGATCCGTTGCGCGGCGAGTTGAATCGGGGTCAGCGGGTTCTTGATCTCGTGGGCGATTCGTCGCGCTACCTCTCGCCATGCCGCAGCTCTCTGACCTCGAAGCAAGTCGGTGAGGTCCTCCACCATCACCAGAGTTCCCATGCGCTCGGCACCACCACCGCGGAGAGGGGTCACCTGTACGACCACCGAGATCGGTGATCCACCACGCGTAAGAACCAGGTCTCGGCGAATGCCTCGACCGGTAGCGAGCGCCGCCGGTTCCAGAAGATCCCGGAGCGGTCCCAGACCAGGGCGGTCGAAGCACAGGCTGCCCGTTTCCCCCGGAGACGGACGGACCCCGAGGATTCTCTCGGTCACGGGGTTGGCCGTGGTAACACGGCCCTGATCATCGAGTGAGATGACGGCCGTGGACAGGTTCTCCACGAGTGTCTCGATGTAGCGCCGCCTCTCGTCCAGCGCCCTGTTGGACTGCTGCAGATCGGCAGTAGAGCGACTGATCGCGTCACGGCTTTCCTGGAGTTGTGCGGCCATTTGGTTGAAGGACGCAACCAGCCTTCCGATCTCGTCTCCCACCTCGGCGCGGACCCGAACCCCTAGGTTGCCCGCCGAGATCTCCCGGGTCGCTCGAGCGAGCTCCTCAATGGGGCCGGTGATCCTGCGGGACAGGTAGAACCCCATCCATGTGGCCACAAAAACGGTGACAAGGAAAATCAATCCGACGAGGGACAGGTAGAGTCGGATGAGGTCGCGCCGCTGAAGTCGGACCTGTCGATACGCATCGCCGACGGCGGTGAGCCGCTCCATTCGGGAGGCCAGGGTGTTCGGAAGGAAGATCCCCACGGTGACGGTGGCCTTCGCGGATGCGATGGGGGCGCCCGCGTGCGCCAGGAGTCCGTCACCCAGGTAGTCGATCCGAGCGATCGTCTTTCTGTCGCGCGCCACTTTCTCGGCAAGTCCCTCGGAAAACGCGAGCAGATCCTGGGCCGCTGGAGCGCCTCCTTGGGTGTCGACCCTTGCCGCCCAAGCGACCGGCCTCGCGCCAGCGCTCACGACGATGAGGTGTACACCCTCCAGTCTCTCCCTTCGCCGGAGCAGGTCCTCGAGTTCCCCCAATCGAGGTGCCTGCAGGAGTTCCTCCCGCTCGATCTGCCCGGCCAGGCTCTCCGCTTGACGCGCGCACTGGGCCAGCAGGAAATCGGTCCATTGGTCCACGATGTCCCGCGCCTCCTGGGCAAGATCCTGGACCGGAGTGTGAAGCATGGCGTCCACCGTCATCCGGATCACCGTGGCGGAGCCGTAGAAAAGCACGAGGGCCGGGGGAAGCACGAGGGCCAAGAAGAAGAAGACGAGCTTCGTCCGGAGCTTCGCGCCCAGGATTCCACGCTTGCGGTCCATGATGAGCCGCACGAGGTTCCGGATGAGCACTCCAGCCAAACCGAGAGCCATCACGACCACTGCGATCGACAGCATGGGAAGCAGAAGCCGATCGGCTCCCGAGCCCGGACCCACTTCCGCAAGATGCGCGATTGCCTGGTAGACAGCCCCGATGGCCAGAAGGAGCGCCACGGTAACGGCGACCCAACGAGCCGATATTCGTGCGTGCACCATCACGGAGCCAAGACGTGCTCGGCATCCACAGAATCGTTCGCGGGGAAGATTCCGAGGTGGTACCGCCGGCCGAGTATGGTTCGCACCCGGACCCGGAGTCTCCGGCCTGTTGCGCTCGGTGGTGGAGCGGGCAGCAGGAGGTCCTGGAGCGTGGTCAACCAAGCCTCCGCCTCCGCCTCCGACCTCGACACGGTCGTGAGGCTGGTTTCTTCCTCAACCGATTCCATGGCCCGGCTGGACTCCCGGGTGGTCTTGCGGGAGAGGTAGTATTGCCGAGTGAGTGAGTCGTACCTTGCCGTTGAATCGACGATGGCGCGAGCGAGAACCCGCGATGGCACGATGGGCAGTGCCCTTCTGGCCAGGAGCTCCACGCGGTGACTGAAGGTAACGGTCAGCCCGGACTCCATCCGTTCTTGGACCTCCCCAGCGAAGGCTCCCTCGACGCCGAAGGACACTCGCAAGGCGTCGTCGCTCTCACGCACTTCCAGGTCCTCAATCGTCGGTCTTGGGCCCTCCTTCCCCTCGGGGGCCACCGACTCCCTCGCCGCAAGCAAGCTCGCGAGCGTCAACCCGCACAGCCGGAGGGCGTTCACGCCGGAGCCGCCGTCGTCTGCGCTTCTTCGGTCCACGGGGCGAGGTACCAGCTGTCGCGCCGCTGTCGGATCCGGCGCGCCAAGCGGCCGTGGAGATCGTGCCCTGCCCGATAGGCGACCACGTGCCCACGCAGGGGCCGCCCCAGAAGAGAGAGGTCGCCGGTCAGGTCGAGCATCTTGTGCCGCACGAATTCATCGGGGAAGCGCAGTCCGCTGTTCAACACGGCGGTTTCGCCTACGACGACCGCGTTCTCCAAGGAGCCGCCTTTCGCCAAGCCCATGCTGCGGAGCGCTTCGATTTCTCGTTCCAGAACAAACGTGCGCGCGGGAGCGAGTTTCTCGGCAAACGCCTCGGCCCCCCAGAGGCTCGCCGTGAGCTCCTGGTAACCCAGAAGAGGATGATCGAACCCGATCGCATACGTCACTCGGTACTCCGGGCACGGAAAGACGGCGATCGTCTTCTCGTCGTGTGTGACCTCCACCGGACGGATCACCGTCAAGTATTGACGAGGAACCTCGTGCTCCCTGCGGCCGGCCTGCAGGATCGCCTCCACGAACGGCCGGGAAGAACCATCGAGAATCGGCACTTCCGGACCGTCGAGCTCGACGTAGACATCGTCGATTTGGAGGGCATAGAGCGCCGCCATCAGATGCTCGATCGTACTCACGGTGACCTCATCCTTGCGCAGAACGGTCGCGTAGTAGCATGGGCCGGCCCAGTCGAGATCCGCCGGCACCCTCACGCCCCCTACGTCCGTCCGCACGAAAACGATTCCCGTCTCGGCCTCCGCTGGGACCAGCCGCATCTTCACCGCGACGCCCGTATGGAGGCCGATCCCTCCCAGGGAGGTCTCTCTCGCGAGCGTCTGCCGGTTGACCATGCCTGCCACGGTTTCTATCGTCCCCCCTCTCGGCGAACCATTCTAGCTCTACCATTGCGAATGACTTCGTTGGCCCGGCTTCCGGACGCCTCGCAGTGATCGGCCACGCGGTGAAAACACCGCAGGGGTACTTGACCCGTGCCCGCCAACCGTGTTACACACCGACCCGTTCTTGTGGTCCCGAATCCAGCTCGCGCTCCGGGGGGGGTGCGAGGTTGGTTCCGCGTCCCATGACATTGACGACCGTGCGGCAGGCGCGCCAGGTTCGCCCCGGGAAGAGAGGCGAATTGAGCCGAAGCGATGACCGCGAGGGCTTGCAGTCGAGCCGCTCGCAATCGATCCGCTCCCGGGGGCCTCTCAGGACCCCACGTCCTCCGAAGTCCGACATCCTCGGCGCCTGGAGCAACATCGGACGCGCGCACGGTCGGCTTGGCGGTCTCGACAAAGCCCTCGAGCGCTTCCATCACGCTCGAGGGGTCCGCCCGGATCCCCTCGAGAGCTGGCACGACCTGGAGAACGCCCTCGTCGACGCCGGAGGCGTCGACGCGTACCGGAATGCGATTGGCGTCTGCCCGGATGCGTATCCAGTATGGTACAGTTTGGCCTTCGCTCACGCGTGTCGCGGGGACCTCGCGGAGGCGGCGGAGTGTTACGGGCGCGCGACGCTGCTCGCCCCCGATGATCATGAGGTCTGGTACAACTTGGGAAACGTCCTTCTCGACCTCGGCCGGGCCGACGAGTCCGTACGAGCCTATCGCAAGTCGCTCGAGAACCGAAGGGACGATCACGAGGTCTGGAACAACCTGGGCAATGCCCTCGCGCAGCAGCACCGGAACTGGGAAGCCCTTACCTGCTATCAGCAGGCTCTTCTGCTGCAACCCGAATACGACCCGTCTTGGAACAATTTGGGCAACATCCTGGAGGAAACCGGGGACGCGGAGTCCGCGTGCCGCGCCTATCGGCACGCCGTGTCGCTCGCTCCTCAGAATTCGACCTACCTCGTGAATCTCATCTCGGCGCTTGCGCGATCGGAACAGGAAGACCAGGCTCGGGCCTACCTTGCGCAAGCGCTGAGCCTGGTGCCGGATCTTCGAAAGCCGCCCCAGGGACTCCCCGACATCGAGCCATTGATCGAGCATCCGAAGCTGGAGCTCGACTCCAGCGAGCCTCGCCGCCATGAGCCCTGAATCTCCGGATGTGTCAGCGCTCGAGCGCGCTCTCGTTGCTGTGGCGTCGGCCCCGTCCGCCTCCGAAGCTTTGGATCGTCTGGTGGAGGGTAGTCTCCTGGGTGCGCCACGCGTCGCGCTGTTTCTGGTGCGGCACCGCAGGGTTCGGGGATGGCGCTCCGCGGGCCATGATCCGGAATCGACGCAGCGGCTGGGCCGAGTGGACCTGGCGGTAGACGAGGGATGGCTGGGGCGAGCGGTCTCAGAAACAAGCTTTGCCGCCGTGGAGAAGCTCCCCGGAGAGCTTGTCCCGCGGTTCGGACAGAAGCCCTGCGACGAGGCCGTGGCCCTGGCGTTGCGCGTGGGCGACACCCCCATGGGCTTTCTCGTGGCGGAACGATCTCGGACCGAGGAGCCCTGGAGTCTTTTCACTCTGCGCCTTCTCGCGGTGTTCTGTCGGATGCGATTGGAACTCGACTTCCTTCGGCGCAAGGGCGCCATCTCTTCCCGAGCGGAAGCATCTCCGGGTGCTTCCTCGGCGTCGTCGGACGCGACCGCCCGTTCATCCTTGATGCCGAATCTTTCATCAGGTTCCCGTGGTGTGGCGGACCCGGCTCCAACAGGTCTCGCTCCGTTGCCGGCGCCCAGCGTCCCCGCAGAGTCGTCCAGGAATCAGGAGGCCCGTCGATTCGCTCGCTTGATCGCCACAGACATCCGACTCTACAACGAGGAAGCCGTTCTCTCGGGCCGCCGCCAGAGAGACCTGACACGACGCCTCGGGGACCAGATCGAGCGAGGGAAGGAGAGCTTTCTACGTCGCTTCTCCGACCTCGGACCGCAGGGCCTCACCTTGCTCGAGGAGGCATATCTGGAAGTCCTCGCGGCTGGGGACCCCGCCGCGCTCACTCCCTGACGTGTCCCGTAAAGACCCTACTTCTCGTCGGACGGATCGCCGTTGTCCGAATCGGCACGACGCGACCAGACGGACTGTCGCACACTCCGTCCGAGCTGCTGGAACCTGCGGAGCAGTTCCCGTGCCCAGCGGCTGTGGCTGCTCAGCACCGCGAGCCCGGCGAGAATGAAGATCCAGCCCTGAAGCACGGGAACCAGCCCGCCAACGATCCCGAGCAGGATCAATGCGGAACCGACGAACCAGTCGAGTGCCTTGCGGATCTTCGGGTTCAGCAAGCGGAAAACCCCGATGTTGCTTCCTCGGTGAGTGTGCCCTCGAACACCAGTCGAGCGTCCCCCTCGAGAACCGCGATCTCCCGATCGGATCTCTGTCGAAAGGCAACGACCAACGGCACTCCGCTGGCCGGGACCACGCGCACTCCCTCCGGCGACGCCCTGGCGCGCACGACGGCCGCCGCTGCGACGGCGCCCGTGCCACACGCCAGCGTCTCTCCCTCGACGCCCCGCTCCCACGTTCGAATCGCCAGAGTGCCGTCCGGTCTCCAGCTGATCAGGTTCACGTTGGTTCCATCGGGCGCGAAACGTGGGTGACGCCGGATCCAGGGCCCCCAGATTTCCAGCGGCGCCACGGCCACATCATCGACGACCGCGACAAAATGCGGCACACCGGCCACGAGGAACCGGCCCTCCAGTCGAGCGCTACCCTTCTCGAGCCGCACCGAACCGCGGTCTTCCGGAAACGTCAGGGACAGACGAACGATCTCCCCGTCGACCTCGGCAGGCACGTCACCGATCAAGGTCTGGAGCGTCATGAATCCCCCGGCTCGCCCGCGCAGATGCGCGAAGCGAGCCGCACACCGGCTTCCGTTTCCGCAGAACGACTCCCGGCCGTCGGGATTGACAAACACCACGCGCACCCGGTCGGCCCCACACGGTTCGACGACGAGCACACCGTCGGCTCCGACGGACAGACCTCGACGACAGACCCTCCGAGCCCATTCGGGAAGGTCACCTGCGAGCCGACGCGCCTCTTCGGGACCGAGAACGATAAAATCGTTTCCGGCACCCGACATCTTTGTCACCCGAAGGTTCCCCTTCACCGCGGTGTGTCTCCCGACGGAGCTGGCTCCTGTGCGACTTCCACCTCCACCGCATCCGAAGGAGCGCTCTCGTTGCGTGTGGTCGCGCGGTCTACCGCTGTCACGCGATACTCCAGGTGCTGGCCGGAACGCACTTGTTCATCCAGGTATGCAGGGTGGTCCACGAGGTCTGGGCCGACGTGGATCCAGCCGTCGGCGGTTCTTCGGTAGACCCGGTACCCCGCAAGGTCCCGTTCCGGATTGGGATTCCAGAGGAGACGCACCGCCGTCCCCTCCTGGACAACCACCAGCTTTTCCGGAGCTCCAGGAGGAAAAAGGTCTTCTGCTCGCACGATCACGGCTTCGCTCGAAACGCTCTCCCGGAACGGAGCGCCGTCGGATGCCGCGGTTCGCACAACGTACTCGTAGGTGACGCCGTTGGCCACCCCCGAGTCGAGGAATTCCGCGTTTTCGACGGGCTGGGGGTGGATTGGTCGCAGAACCAGCCGCTCGCCCGGCATCCTCCGGTACACGTTGTACCTGAGACCCTCGCCGAGCTCCGGAGGAAGCCACTTCAAGCGAATTCCATCCGCGGTCGCCTCTGCCTGGAGATGCGAAGGAGGAACAGGAGGCTCGACGGCAACGAGGTCCTGCGCCACGACCAGCGGCGACGAACGTCCTCCTCGATCGCGCACACGCACCCCGTATCGCAAGATCCAACCCACTCCGCCTTGCGGCAGTACGCGCAGGTTCCTGTCCTCGAGGCTCACGCGAGGATCCGGCTCGCTTCCAGCATCAAGCGAGGCTACGACGTGGCCCCTTCTGCGGAACGTGTCCGGGTCCTGAGGAGGACTGGAGTCGGGCGGGAATTCCACGCGAATCAGTTCCGCCCGGTCCGGGATCTGGGATGGCTTCGATCCCTGCGGCCGAGGGATGAGGAACCAGACCCGTACGCCGCTCCCCTCCTGCCGTGCCTCCACATCTCGCGGAGCCAAAGGGCCACGCGGTGCCGGAGGACTCGGCGGTCCCTTCTTTCCACAGCAGATCACACCCACTGCTACGAAACACACGACCAGCCCGACGCTGCGCCGCATCACAATACGTAGCGCGAAAGATCCGTGTCCTGCGCAATATCCTGGAATTTGCCCAGAACGTATGCTTCGTCCACCACAACCTGTTTGTCTGGATGCTCCGCGCCCGCAAAGGACACGTCCTCGAGCACACGCTCCATGATCGTGTGAAGACGGCGAGCCCCGATGTTCTCCGTCGTCCGGTTGACGACCTCCGCGACCTGGGCCAACGCAAGGATTCCATCGGGCCGGAAATCCAGCTCGATCCCTTCCGTCCCAAGTAGCGCCTGATACTGTCGCACCAAAGAGTTCTCGGGTTCCGTCAAGATCCGGACCAGTTCGTCCCTCCCCAGGGGATCGAGACCCACGCGGATGGGGAAGCGCCCCTGAAGCTCCGGAATGAGGTCAGATGGCTTCGACACATGAAATGCCCCGGCCGCGATGAACAGGATGTGATCCGTGCGGACCATGCCGTGCTTGGTATTCACCAAAGTGCCTTCCACGATGGGCAGCAGATCCCTCTGCACGCCTTCGCGTGAGACGTCCGGTCCGTGTCCACCCTCGCGTCCCGCGATCTTGTCCAGTTCGTCGATGAACAAGATCCCTGTCTCCTCCACCCGCCGGATCGCCTCTCGGGCGAGCTCCTCGGGCTCGACGAGCTTGTCTTCCTCCTCCCGCCGCAACACTTCGCGAGCCTCGGCCACACAGAGCCTGCGGATGCGGCGTTTCCCCTGGAACAGACCCGGCATTGTTTCCGGCAAGTTCAGGTCCACCTCCTCCATGCCGGATTGCGTGAAAATGCGAAAGGCGGCGCCCAGGCCGGACTGCACTTCGATCTCGATGATCCTGTCCTCCAGATCCCCTGCTTCGAGCGCACGACGATACGTTTCCCGACTCCGCTCCCACGACGTCTGAGGATCGGCGCTGCCGTCCACGCTGGACGGCTCCGCGTTTCGGGTCACGGGCCGTGGTCTTGGAGGCAAGAGCAGGTCCAGGATCCTCCTTTCGGCCGCCTGGCTCGCCTGCGCTCGAACTTCAGCCCGGCGCTCCTGCCGCACCATGTCGATCGCGATGTCCACCATGTCACGAATCATGGACTCCACATCCCGGCCCACGTAGCCCACTTCTGTGAATTTCGACGCCTCCACCTTTAGGAACGGCGCCCCAGCGAGCCGCGCGAGCCGCCGGGCGATCTCCGTCTTCCCCACGCCGGTGGGACCCATCATGAGGATGTTCTTGGGACTCACCTCCTCCGCGAGGTCCGGAGGAAGCCGGCGCCTCCGCACGCGGTTTCGCAGCGCTATGGCAACTGCACGCTTGGCTCGGGCCTGGCCGATGATGAATCGGTCCAATCCCAGGACGATACTCCGTGGACTCAGCTCCGCTGCGTCTGGCGCAGCTGGCTCGATCCGACCAGGCATGTAGAAGACCACGATCAGACCTCCTCGATGGTGAGGCGGTCGTTCGTAAAGAGGTCAATCCCCGCGGCGATCGACAAGGCTTCGGCAGCCACGTCCCGGGCCTCCATCTCCGTTCGACGGACCAGCGCGCGCGCTGCAGCCAGAGCGGCCACACCACCGCTCCCAACCGCCAGAATCCCGTCGTCGGGCTCGATCAGGTCTCCGGTTCCCGACAAGAGGAACGTCCTTCGCGCATCTGCGACCACGAGAAGCGCTTCCAGTCTTCGGAGCACTCGATCCGTTCGCCATTCCCGCACGAGCTCCACGGCGGCCCTTTCGATCTGGTCCTGGTGCTCACTGAGTTTCTCTTCGAACCGCGCGAGAAGCGCAAACGCGTCGGCAGCAGCGCCTGCAAAGCCAGCGACGACTCTCCCGTCCGCCAGTCGACGGACCTTCTTGGCCCCGTGCTTTACCACCATCTTGTCGTGGGTTACTTGACCGTCCGCTGCCACGGCAACTTTCCCGTTTCTGCGAACGCTCAGAACCGTGGTTCCGATGAATGGGCTTCGACGGGACAAGCGCCAATCTCCGCGACCGTCGAAGTCTAGGCCCCGCCTCCGGGCGCGTCAAGAAGCCGGCGGACAGCAGGGATGTCGGGCCCGTGTCGCGGAATGGCGGGAAGACCGATCTCAACCACGCGACGACGGCCTTGAAGGTCGCGGCAAGACTTCTTCACCTTCCGGCAGGTTCCACGCGGAAGACAGGAGTTTTTCGGTGAGAAATGGAAGACTCTCCAGTGTCTTCTCGCTCCGGACCCTTCACGTCTACCCTTTCTTGCTGCCCTTGCCCGTGGAGGTCACTTGAGACAGAAGCCGCTTCGCTTCCTCGACGTACTCTCCGCGAGGGTAGTCGGTGACGAGTTTGTCCAGATAGATCCTCCCTTCCGAGTCGTTGTTCATCCGCAGAAGAGCTTGTCCGAGGTAGAAATAGACGCTCTCTCTCCCGCTGTACCTCGGATAGGCCTCGAGCACCGACCGGAAGCGATCCGTGGCAGCAAGATACGCCTTTTTCTTGAAGTAGAAACGGCCAACCTGGTAGTCGTGTTCCGCAAGGTTCCCTTCCGCTGTGCCCAGGAGCCCCCTCGCGGCTCGCGCGAGTGGCGAGGCGGGGTATCGCCGCTCCACTTCGCGAAGATCCTGCATCGCAAGGAGGGTCTGGTTCTGATCTCGCATGGGATGACTCACCTGTCTGAGGGAGCAGACCCCGGCTTGGAGCTGCGAATAGGGTGCTCGCGGATGATCGGCGTAGAGCGTGACAAAATCCACGTACTTGGCACGCGCGTCGATCAACGAGACCTCGTCGCCTGAATAGAACGCCACGTCAGCGAGCGCCAGCCGCACTCGCGGTTCGAGACTCGTACGGTTGTCCGGGGTGTACTGAATCCGGTCGAGGAAGATCCGCGCCTTGCGGACATTGCCGAGGGAGATCTCCGCCATTGCCCTTCTGTAGAGCACGGCGGCATCGATGATTCTGGATTCCTCCCTCCGCTGCTGCCGGCGCGCGCACGCTGGGAGAAACGTCATCGCTGCGGCCAGAATGCACAAGACCACTCGTGGGCGACTCAACGAAGTTCTCCTGCAGCCCCCACAAGACCCCGAACGAGTCGCGGGGGAAGTCGTCTCGGCTTCCCTTGTCCATCCACGGCTGCGTGTACTGTGAAACCGGTCGCGAGCAACAGACCATCTCGTTCTCTTCTCACAGAGTAGTCGAGCTTCATCCTCACCCGACGCAACCAGCCAAGGCTCGCCGAGATCCTCACGACGTCGTCGTACCGTGCGGGGGCATGGTAGGCCACCCCCACCTCGACCACCGGCAGAAATGTCTGGTCCCGCTCCTCCAATTCGAGGTAGGGAATCCCCATCTCGCGCATCCATTCGGTGCGGGCGAGCTCGAACCAAACGAGGTAGTGCGCGTGGTGGGCTATTCCCATCCGATCGGTCTCCGGGTAGCGGACACGCGTGAGCGCGCGGCCCTCGGGCCTTGCTCTCTGTTCAGCGTCCTGCGCCATGCTCCGCCAGCTCGGCAAGTCTGCGCACCATCCTCTGCGTGGTCCCTCGGGGGTCACCGGATGAGAAGACGGCAGATCCCACCACGATGACGTCCGCACCGGCGGTTACCACTGCATCGAGGTTTTCCATGGTGACACCCCCGTCCACCTCGATGCGAACGTCGATACCTTGCCGGTTGATCCACTGACGCAGCTCCGAGATTTTGTGAAGCGCAGAAGGGATGAAGGTCTGCCCTCCGAAGCCTGGGTCCACGGACATCAACACCACGAAGTCCGCAATCGGCAAGATCTCCTTGAGCGCGGACAGCGGCGTGGCAGGGTTGAGGGCCACCCCCGCCTTGGCACCAAGCCCGCGAACCACCTGAACCGTTCTGTGGAGGTGCCGTGCTGCCTCCACGTGCACCGAGAGCATGTCGGCGCCCGCACGGATGAACGCCTCCAAGTACCGGTCCGGGTTCTCGATCATCAAATGGCAGTCGAGCGGAAGCTGGGTCACCCTGCGCACCGAAGCCGTAACCATGGAACCGATGCTCAGATTCGGCACGAAGTGACCGTCCATCACATCGATGTGGACGAGGGCGGCCCCCCCGCCTTCCACGTCCTTGATCTCGGCCCCAAGCCGCGCGAAGTCCGCGGCGAGGATAGACGGAGCGAGAACCGCACCCATGCTCAGCTCTCCTATTCCGCCACCGTCAACTCGACCACGGCCCTGCTTCCGATGGGGTGTCCTGCAAGCGGCAGCTGCCCCACCACAATGCCGGATCTGCGGCCTGCGGAAACTGCCACTCGCACCGGGCCCTTTCGGAAACCACACAGATCGATCCACTTTTCCGCGGCGCCGCGCGAGAGCCCTGCCAGATCCGGCATCACCCAGCGCCGGAGCCGCCGACCCTCCGAGATCAGGAGATGAACCCGCGCCCCATGCACCGAGGGGCTGCCCGAACCCGGAACCTGGGCCAAGACCAGTCCCGCCTGGGCTTGTGTCGATGGAACACGGGCCTCAGCACCGCAGGCAAATCCTGCGCGTCGCAGCCCGATCTCGGCGGCTCTCGCGCCTTGCCCTTGAAGATCGGGAACCAGGAGGACTTTCCCACCAAGGCTCATCACGACCTTCACCTTCCGCCCGCGACGGACGGAGGCTCCACTTCTGGGCTCCTGCTGCAGAATCCTGCCACTCGAAACCGTTGGATCGTGCCTCTGGTCCACAACCTCAATCACGAGCCCCGTGGCCCGCGCGATGGAGAGAGCCTCTGTCTCGATCATTCCCGTCAGCTCGGGGACAGCCACTTCGGATGTGTGCATCTCGAATTTCGTCGCCAGATGAAAGGACAGAGCGAACAGCACCCCGCCGACGCACACGAGGCCGCAGGTCCCGCAAACCAATCCAGCGATTCGCCTCCAGTTCGCTCCTGTCGATGGCGTACGTCCCACGCGCGGCATTATAGCGTTGACTTTCCTGATCGCGGTTGGCTCGCCAAAGGGGATGACCTTGTCGATCCGCTGGCAGCCCGACTCCGGGGCGTGGCCAGGGCCTGCACGGGACTCTAGTCCTCTGTCGTTTCGAGAAGATCACCTGGCCGAACGATGCGCCCGTTGAACGCTTCCTTCGCGGTGAGGACCTTGCCGCCGGCGGGCTGTAACGCGAACAGGTCCAAGAGGGTTCCCCCACCGCAAGCGATGCGAAACGCACCGTTCCTGAACTCCAGTACGCGGCCGGGCAACTCGCCGTGGGCGATCTCGGAGCTGGCTTCGGCTCTCACAAGCCGGAGCCTCCTAGTGCGGATCCGCATCCACACTCCAGGCCAGGGGTCGAAACCGCGAACACGCCCTTCGACCTCTCGTGCCGGGAGTGTGAGATCTCCCTCGCCATCCTGCCGGCGAAGGAGGGGCGCGTACGTCGCGAGCGCGGCCTCCTGGACGCGATGATGCAACTGCTCGGCCTCGAGGCGGGAGAGTGTTTCCACGAGGAGTGAGGCACCGACGCCCGCGAGCCGATCTTGAAGCGCTGGGGAATGTTCGAGCCGCTCGATGGGAACCTCAACTTGCAGCAGAATGTCACCCTCATCCATGCGCTCGTTCATCGCCATGGTTGTGACACCCGTGACTCGCTCGCCGCGTGCCAAGGCCCAATGAACCGGAGCTGCACCGCGGTATCGCGGCAGCAGCGAGAAGTGCACGTTGACGGCACCGCGCGTTGCAGCGCGGAGAACGGGCCCGGGCAGAATCCTGCCGTAGGCTACGACCACCAAGACCTCGGGATGCGATGATCGAACGGTCTCCAGGAATGCGGCGGTACGCACGGTGTCCGGCTGGATCACGGTCAGTCCCCGTGCGAGCGCGATCTGCTTCACGGGAGGCGCGGTAGGCCTCGAGGAACGACCGGAGGGACGATCGGGTTGACTGACTACGAGGGACACCGTATGGCCAGACGCGAGAACCGACTCGAGGGCCGGAACCGCGATGTGCGGCGTTCCAAGAAAGGCAATCCTCACGGTTGGGCCGAGGCGAGCCAGTCCCCTGCTTTCATTCGTTTCCTGATTTCCCGCTTGACCAGTTCTCGTCGCAAGGCCGAGACCCTCTCGAGAAACACATGCCCGTCGAGATGTTCGATTTCGTGGAGCATGACGCGCGCCACCAACCCCTCACCCTCCACCCCGATCGCGTGGCCAGCAAGGTCCGTGGCTTCGACCCTGGCGCGATAGGGCCGCTCGATCTCCAGCGCGATGTCCGGAAAGGAAAGGCAGCCTTCTTCCCCAACCTGCGCGCCTTCGGTAAACACGACCTGCGGGTTGACGAGGACTCGCAGTCCGGTCGGATCCTCGCCGGCCGTTGGATCGACCACGCAGATGCGAAGCGATTCGCCGACTTGGTTCGCCGCGAGCCCGATTCCTGGAGCGGCGTACATCGTCTCGATCATGTCCCGAACAAGTTCCCGCACGGCGTCGTCGATAACCGAAACAACTCGGGTTGGAGTGAGAAGGATGGGGTCGGGGTATAGGCGAACCTTGCGAACTGCCATGGCGGATGCCTTCGTACGACCTCCTCGGAACCGAAAGTACCACTCTGCCATCCAGCGAGTCAAGCACGCGCCCGCTGGCTTTCCTTCTTGGAGAGTGCACCCACAGAGTCCAGCTCCGAAGTTGACGTCGACAGGCTCCCCGGATAGCCTCCCTCGAACCGATGGAGCCCCGGCAAGATGAACCTCCCTGCCCGTGCAACGACCGTGATTGCCGCGTTTCTGTTTTTCTGTTCGGGAGCGCTCGGCCTCGGCTACGAACTGATCTGGGTGCGCAGCGCAGCTTCGGTGGTAGGCTCGAGCCAGCTCGCTCTTGGAACTGTCCTTGCCGCGTTCTTCGTTGGATTGGCCTCCGGGAGCTATGTCGTTGGCCGCTACGTTCGAAGCGCGCGGTTTTCACCGCTCTTTCTCTACGGCGGATTCGAAGCGGCCGTCGGTGTTTTCGCGCTGGCATTCCCCGTGCTCTTTCCTGCGCTCAAGACGGTCTACGGTCTTGCGTACCCTCTGTTCGACCACTCGACAACGACCCTTTTCGCACTTCGGTTTGCCCTGCTCTTTGTACTGTTCCTCGTGCCAACTTTCTTCATGGGTGGGACCTTGCCCCTCCTCTTGGACGGGCTGATCTCTCGTGACCGCAACATCGGGGTCGGCACGAGTGCTCTTTACGGCATCCACACACTGGGCGCAGTGGCAGGCGTATTGGCGACTTCCTACGTCGCGATTCCAGTGCTCGGACTCTCCGGAACAAGCGTCGCCGCGGGTTTCGCGAACCTCCTGATTTCGCTCGCTGCACTCTTGCTCTTTCGCCGGGTTGCCCCTGTCCACGAAGGCCGGGAACGGAGTCTTCCCGATCGCTTCTTCCGAACCGCCGCCTTCGCATCCGGGCTTCTGGCCCTTGCCTACCAGATCTGCTGGGCCCGGTATTTCTCACTCACTCATTTCAGCTCCATCTACCTCACGGCGATTCTTCTCGCTGTGTATCTCCTGGCGATCGCCGCTGGGAGTTTCCTGCTCGTTCCACTGCTGCGACGATCGTGGCACCCCCTTCAAGTCTTCGCGATTCTTCAGGCCTTCGTCCCGATCGCCGTGCTCTGGTGCCTCGACGCGTGGCGCCTCGCCGAGTATCGAATCACTGTACAGCGAGAGTGGAACGATTTCGGTCCTGCACAACCGGCGGCCACCCTGGAGATCGCCCACGATTCAGCCAGGTTCTGGCACCTGCTGAGTGAAACCGCTGATGCCACGTTCGTGGCACCCTTGTTCCAGCTCGGGCTCTCGATTGCCCTGCCCGTCCTTCTCATCGGCACGGGCCTTCCCGCTCTGATCACGGCAGCCACCTCCCACGCTGGCGCGCTGAAGTCCGTGTCGGGGAGCCTCGTCCTCTGGAACACGCTCGGGGCCGCCGCAGGCAGTTTTTTCACCGGGTATGTCCTGCTGCCTCTCTTCGGTCTACACCGAACTTTGATCGGCTTGGGGTGTGCCACGCTCGCACTGTCCGTGGCTGCGATCGCGAAGTCTCGTCGGCGCTGGCGCTTGTTGCTCGTGGGCCCCGCCATTGGATTGGCGCTTTTTCTGCTCCCCGCCCTCCGCAGCGAGGATGTCGTCCGCGCAACCATTCGGCGGCAGCAGTTCGGACGGAGTGGGTCGACGACCCGACTCACCGCACTCTCGGAGGGCCCGCTGACCACCGCATACGTCTTCGAAGATGACGCGACCATCCGGATTGCATCGGGTGCCGTGCAGATGGGAAATATCGACAAGCGGGGGGTCAACCTGCAGGTCGTGGAAGGACATCTCCCGGTGTTGTTCTATCCAGGAACCGAAACGCCGCGGGATTGCCTGGGCATCTGTCTCGGAACTGGGCAATCGTTCGGCGCCCTTCTTCGATACCCGGTTTCTCGTCTGGATGTGGTGGAGATCTCGGGAGAGATCACGGAGCTCGCACGCAGGCTGCTGGGGCCCTACAACCAGAATCTCGCGGCGGATCCACGCGTACGGTTTTGGCTCGACGACGGGCGTCACTTCGTCGAGCGCGCAGCCACGGCCTCGTACGACATCGTGTCGATGGAATCACCTCCGCCGATCGCGGACGGCGTGTACCGCCTGTATTCGGAGGAGTTCTATCGGGAGGTGCGCCGCGTCGTCCGTCCTGGCGGCGTCTTCATGCAGTTCATGCCGCTGTACTATCTCAGTCCCCTCGATGCAAAGAGCGTTCTGAAGACTCTGGCCCTCGTTTTTCCCCAGACGTTCGTGGTGAAGGTGAGTCCGGGCGACTACATGCTCCTCGCCTACCCCAACAAGCCTTCTTTCTCGGTGCATTCGATCGTACGGCGCGCACAGGTGCTCGCCAAGGAGTGGTCCTCCCGTGATCTCAGGCAGGGACAATGGTCGCCGGAATCCGCCTATCCCATCGCCTCCTTTGAGGGAATCGCGTCGATGCTCGTCATGGGCCCAGAGGAGATCGAGTCTCTGGACGCGCCAGTTCTCCTTCGAGACGACAAGCTTGCGCTGAGCTATGGAACGGGAGATCGATGGCTTACGAGGAGATACATGGGCCCTCTTCTCACGTCGGTGACCTTTCCCGTCCTTCGCCCTTCGGAGTTCTCGGTTCTTGGGCGCTATTTCGAGCCTCCCCCCTCCCCCGAGCTCCTCGAGGCTCTCACTCAGGAACGGGTGGCGGCCCTGCGGATCTTCCGCCTACCTCATCCCCGCGAGCTGCGCCGCGGCCGAGACGCGCTCGCCCGAGCTACCGACCCGGTGACTCGAGCAACTGCGGCTCTAGAACTCGCCCAGATCTACGACGCGGCGCTTCAGAAGCAGGAGGCGTACCGCCTCGTGGAAGTCGCGCTGGAGTCGCTGCGCATGCGACCTTGGGATGCTCTTTCCGCCCATGTGGATGTCGCCCGGACGATCGTCCGCAACCAGCTGGCGGTCTATCGCGACACCACCGAACGATGGCTCCAATCGCAAAGGGAAACCTACTCCGAGGCTCCGCTCTTCAAGGCGATGATGGCCGAATTCGTGGAATACGAAGCCAGGGAGAAGCGAGCCGCATCCCTCTACTTGTTTCCCTGACCCATCACGGGCGCACGATCCGTGCCGAGCCATGTCGGCAGCGCATGACCTGGCTAGATCCTCGCACGTTCCTTGCTTCTTCGCTCGAGCGAGGTCAAGAGCCGCTCATGAAGTCCGCCGAAGCCCCCGTTGGACAACACGGCGACGACGTCCCCCGGTCGGACCGATCGCACGAGGAAGCTCACGATCTCCTCCACGTGCGGCAGGAAACGGGCCGCTTTCCCCCGGGAGGTCAGATCCTTGACCAGTCTCTCGGGATCGAGGCGACTCGAGGACGGGATCTCCTCCGTGCCGTACACGCCGGCGATGACCACTTCATCCGCGGCCTCGAAACACGCGGCGAGACGGTCCTGAAACACGTTACGTCGGAGCGACCATGAACGAGGCTCGAGCACGGCCCATACGCGGCGGCCACGGTAGCGCCGTTGCGTTGCCCGCAGCGTCTCGGCGATGGCGGTCGGGTGGTGGGCAAAGTCATCGATGATCAACACGCCATCCTCTTCTCCCCGGACCTCGAGCCTGCGGCGGACTCCGCGAAACGAGGCCAGCCCGGCTTCGATCTCCCTCGCCGGAACCCCCTGCTCCACCGCCGCGGCCACCACGGCGAGCGCATTCCGCACATTGTGCTCTCCCGAAAGTTGAAGAGAGGCCTCAAGGAGAAACCTCGAATCGCGGAGCACCCGGAATCGTGAGCCTTCTCCGTCGTCGCGGACCCCCTCTGCGCGCCAGACTCCAGAGTCGAAACCGTATCCTTCGACGCGGGAGAGCGCATGAGACGTCACTTCCCGCGTGACCTCGCAGTCCTCGTGCCGGATGACCAGGCCCCTCCCCGGGATGATGTTCGTGAACCACGAGAATGCTCGTTTGACCTCGGCGAGGTCTCGGAAGATGTCGGCGTGATCGAATTCCACCGTCCCCACGACCGCGGTATCCGGGCGGTAGTGCATGAACTTTGGCCCCTTGTCGAAAAACGATGTGTCGTACTCGTCTCCCTCGACCAAGAATGCTGTCCCTCTCCCTCGGCGGTACGGCCGATCGAAGTCCTGCGCAACGCCCCCGATGAGAAACCCAGGGTCCCGCCCTGCGTGGTGCAGAACCCACGCCAGCATGGCTGTCGTTGTGGTCTTGCCATGCGTTCCCACGATGACGATCGAGTGCCTTCCTTCGAGGAACCGCTCGGCGACCAGCCGGGGCATCGAGGTGTACCTTAGCCGTCGATCCAGAACCTCTTCTGCCTCAGGATTCCCTCTGCGCACGACGTTGCCGATCACGACGAGGTCCGGCGAGGGTCTCAGGTGTCGCGCATCGAATCCCGACCAGACTTCCAGCCCGATGGAGCGCAGCAGGGTGGACGTGGGCGGATACAGTTCTCGATCCGACCCGGTAACCCGGCATCCGCTCTCCTGAAGCAGGCCCGCGAGGGCGGCCATGCCGGTTCCCCCGATGCCGACCAGATGCACATGTTCCTTCGCCACCTCAGCGCCCTCCAAGAATTCCGCGGAGCAACCCCTGCCGTCTCTTTTCTTCCAGCAGACGCCCGAACCCTTCGGCCACGATTCGGTCCACGTCGATCCGGACCTGGGGCGACGACAGGGTACCCCTGATCTGCACCGGCACCGCAAGCCGCCCGTCGCCACGTGTCCAGAGCCTGAGCCGTGGCGTCCGCTCAATCATCGGCGCACTCGCCTCGCGGGACAAGGAGAGGACCAGATCCAGCCCAAGCGCGCCATCGAAGCCGACCCTCCCGGCTCCCGTCAGGTCCATGTCCTGCGCTCGAACGGCGAGGTCCGTCGTCGTTGCCTCGGAGCTCGCGATCTGCAGCGTTGCGGACAAGGCCTGGAAGGCCGTGTCCTCGCGTCCCGTGCCGCTTCCCTCTGCCTTCGTGAGAAGCGAAACCGCTTGCTGGAGCATCCCCATGCTCACGAGACGGCCGTCTCGGATCTCGAGTCGAGCCGTTCCGGAAAGCGAAGCCGGATCGAGCCCTCCGCCTGAGCCCGTTCCGGAAAGCACAAGCGCGAGGTCCCCCGTCCCGTGGAGTGTTCCCGCGTGGTCGGGCGCGAGAGCCGCGACGATGGGTTCGACGTTCACGCCTGTGAACTTGCTGTCCAGCCGGAAGACACCTCCCTCCTGTAGCGTGGCGGAGAACTCGCCTTGGTGTTGCCCTCCGTACAGTTCGAAGCCAACTCTCTTGAGGCTCAGGCGCTCCCCCTCAACCCCCAGATGAGTGACCAGGTGACGCAACTCCACTCCCAAGGCAACCGCGCGATCCGCGATGAGACTCCCCTCCGCCCTCGCCTGCCCGAGCCAGGCTGCGCCCGACCGATGGGCCACTCCCGTGTCCGCGAGGCTCGCGGGGAGCCAGTCTCGGGCGACCGCACGTCCCCGGGACTCCACCCGACCGCCCCGGCCGATCCGATCGAGCCAATGATCGAGATCCAGGCTCGGGCTCTTCAGGTCGAAACGAAGGTCCGGCTGCCCACGGACCAGGGCGAGAACGATCGTCCCGTCGACCATCGTGCTGCCCACGCGCCCATCGATCTCGAGTGCGACCCGCGGGGAAGACGAGCGCATCCCCGTCGCATCTCCCGAGACCTGGAACGACGCGACGCCTACACGCACCGCAGATGTCCCTACGACAAGCCGATCGTCCCGCAAGGACACGGCGAATCGGACCTCGCCGCGTGGTTCACCGGGAAGGACTGAGACCCGGGCCTGGAGGAGCCCTCGCGAGTGCACCGCGCCGTCTGCGGGCGTTCCGAGCCGGGCCTTCAGGAATACCTGTTCCAGGAGGACTTGTTCACCAACCCGCATGACCCCGTCGTCGAGGGCGAGAGAGCGCACCACGATCTTTCCGCCCAGGAGAGGAACGAGCGCCAGGCGGACCCGGGCACGGGGCGCGGTGAGCGTTGGCACGGTGCTTCGCTCCATCGCGGGAGGCTCGCCAACCTCCATCCCGTCCAACTTCGCCCCGGGGCCGCCCCAGAAGGACAGGGAGACCCTTCCCACCGACACGGTTCTACCGAGCATGCCGGAAAGCCGTTCCTGCACCTGGGGCCGCAGCGAGTCGGCATCCACCAGAAGGAGAACGGCGACGGTCGCACTGACCCCCACCGCCAGCAGCGCCGCCATGCCACCCAGCGCGAGCTTCGCCGGGAGCTTCACTGCCTCACTCGACGCGTACGCGTAGGTCTTCCGAGGCGAGGTACACTTCAGCGAGACGCTTTCCCAGCAACGGTCTCACCACCGAGCGCCACCTTTCCGATCGCAGCACCTCGCGAATGTGAGGGACCGCCTTCACCGCGGCCTCGTCTCCCGCGGCGATACAGTGATCGACCGCGCCAAAGTCGGCCCAATGGACCTTTCGCACCGCCGGCTCCACGACCACATCCGCGATGCTTCGTTGGAGGGCGACAAGGAAAGAGTCCTTGATGGCGTTCGCTCGCATGAACACGTCGATCCCACGGGTATAGTCCCGGGTATCCTCCAGGTCGGCGGAGATGTCCACCCCGATCACGACGTCGGCCCCCATGCGAAACGCTGGAAGGATCGGCACCTTGTCCACCCATCCTCCGTCCACCATCACGCGACCGTTGATCCTGACAGGAGGGAGGATCCCTGGAATGGCCGAACTGGCCGAACAGGCCTGACGGAGCGATCCGTGGCAGAAGATGACTTCGACGCCCGCCTTGAGGTCGAGCGCCACGGCGGCGAAGGGAATTGGCAGGTCCTCGATGCGCACGTCCGGCAGGATGGCCTCCATGCTCTTGGCGAACTCCTCCGCGGATAGGAACGCCTGGCGCATCGTCGAAGTTCCATAGACGATCCCGCGGCGCACGAGGTTCGTCACCGAGTACAGAAGCCCCCCGCGTTGCCGCTTGGTCTCCCGGAGGAAGTTGAGACGATTGTTCCGGAACTGCTCGCTGGAAAGGACCTTGCGGACCCCTTCCTCGACCAACGCGATGTCGCCGGAGGCGGCGTACGCCGCCCCGATGATCGCTCCCATGCTGGTGCCGGTCACCACGTCGACCGGCACGCCCTCCCGCAGGAGCGCCCTGAGTACCCCGACGTGCGCCAGACCTCGCGCCGCCCCCCCTCCGAGGGCGATGCCCACCTTCATGCTCCAGGGGGTCCGCATCGATCCAACCGATTCACCCGTTCTCGGGTCCGGGGAGCCGGACTCCGGCTGAGACGATCAAGATAGCGTCCGTCGGTCCGAATTGGCCACCGCCCAGATCGACGCTCGGCGACGGATCGGCCTCCTGCGGATCGCTCGGGCGATCCCACCGCGAAGCCCGATGCGCATGCCTTGACACGCTGGCGTGGATCCGGCTAGTTTCCATCGGGAGAATCCTCTCTGTGGCGTCGCCGGTCCTCCCGTCGTTCCCAGGGCATGAAGTGCCTGGCCAAGGTGCCGGCGTGTCCATAGGACTCGCCGAGACATGAAAGGAGCGGATTGTGCCCCCGAGGATTCCTCGACTCGGAGAGATTCCCATGCTCTTGACCCTGTTCGTTCCCATGCTGGCGTGCCTCTCGGATCCGGGTAGCGGGAGCGGTGCCGATTTGCGCGAGCCCGTGCCCGCCGACCCCGAGGCGAAGCGACGCTGGAACATGGTGGCGACCCAGATCGAGTCGCGCGGCATCCGCGACCCGTGCGTCCTTGAGGCGTTGCGAAGCGTGCCCCGCCATGCGTTCGTGCCGTCCGAGGAGCGTGCGCGCGCGTACGGCGACCACCCGGTCGCGATCGGCCTCGGTCAGACCATCTCCCAGCCCTACATCGTGGCCCTGATGACCGAACTCATCCAGCCCAACCGCTCCCAGAAGGTCCTCGAAGTGGGGACAGGGTCCGGCTACCAGGCTGCCATCCTGGCCGAGTGTACCGCTGAGGTGTACACGATCGAGATTCTGCCGGAACTCGGCCGTCGTGCCGAGTCAGTTCTCCGGGAACAAGGGCACCGAAACATCTTCGTGCGGGTGGGCGACGGATTCGACGGATGGCCCGAGGCGGCTCCGTTCGATGCAATCGTGGTGACGGCCGCACCGCAGGAGATTCCGGGACCGCTGCTCGATCAGCTCCGGATCGGCGGACGGCTGGTGATCCCGCTGGGATCCGGCAGCCAGGACCTGGTGCGGGTGACCCGGACGGACTCCGGATTCCAGCGCGAGACGGTTACCCCCGTCCGGTTCGTCCCGATGACCGGGAAGGCTCAGGAAACACCTCGCTGACTTCCCTATAATGCGTCGTTCGTCGTCCCGGAGATCCAGACCGTAGCGAGGACTCGATGGCGAAGCTCATCACGCCCAGAAACGAAGACTACTCACGCTGGTACACCGATGTGGTCACCCAGGCCCGCATGGCCGACTACTCGCCGGTCAAGGGATGCATGGTGATCCGGCCACACGGGTACGCCCTCTGGGAGAACATGCAACGGGTGCTCGATCGGATGTTCAAGGATACGGGCCACGAGAACGCGTACTTTCCGCTCTTCATCCCCAAATCGTTCCTCGCTCGGGAGGCAGCCCACGTGGAGGGATTCGCCAAGGAGTGCGCCATCGTCACCCACTCCAGGCTCAAGGCGATCGAGGTGGACGGCAAGCCGGTCCTCGTGCCGGATCCGGCGAGCGCCCTGGAGGAGGAGCTGGTCGTTCGACCGACATCCGAGACGATCATCTACTCCATGTTCGCCAAGTGGGTGCAGTCCTATCGAGACCTTCCTCTCCTCATCAACCAGTGGGCGAACGTCGTGCGCTGGGAGATGCGCACGCGCCTGTTTCTGCGGACGACGGAGTTCCTCTGGCAGGAGGGCCATACGGCACACGCCACGTATGAAGAGGCGGAGGAAGAAGCTCGGAGGATGCTCGACATCTACGCCCGATTCGCCGAAGACTACATGGCCGTTCCCGTGATCCAGGGGATCAAGACGGAACGAGAAAAGTTCGCCGGCGCGCTTCACACCTATTGCATCGAGGCCATGATGCAGGACAATCGCGCCCTCCAGGCGGGCACCTCCCATAACCTCGGGCAGAACTTCGCCAAGGCCTTCGAGCTGAAATACCAGACCGAATCCGGCGACTGGCAATACGCGTGGAACACCTCCTGGGGGGTCTCCACGAGACTCGTCGGCGCCATCGTGATGGCCCACGGGGACGACAACGGGCTGATTCTCCCGCCTCGTCTCGCCCCGGTCCAAGTTGCGGTCGTCCCCATTTGGAAGGGCTCCGACCCGGTAGACCGGATCCTGGCGGCCGCCCGGGAGGTTCACGGCCGATTGCAGAAGGCGGGCCTGGCTGCGCGCCTCGATGAGCGGGACAACCTGAGCCCGGGGTTCAAGTTCAACGCGTGGGAGCTGATCGGTGTCCCGCTCCGGATCGAGCTGGGACCCAAGGACCTGGAGAAAGGGTCGGTCGTATGTGTGAAAAGACCCGACCGGGCCAAGACGACCGTGCCGATCTCGGATCTCGAGCTCCGCGTGCCGGGCCTGCTGGATGAGGTCCAGCGGGAGATGCTCGCGGCCGCCCGCGCCCGCCGCGACGCCGCGACCCATCCGGTGGACACCTACCGAGAGTTCCAGGACCGCATCGACAGTCCCGGAGGCTTCTTGCTGGCGCACTGGTGCGGAAGCTCGGAGTGCGAGATCGCGGTGCAGGCCGACACCAAGGCAACGATTCGCTGTCTCGCCTTCGACCAACCCCACGAGAAAGGCGCGTGCGTCCGGTGCGGCCAGCCGTCTTCCCGACGGGCTCATTTCGCCAAGGCCTACTGACCGCCCGGCCGCCTGCTCCGCGGGGCAGTTGACGCTGCCGTGGGCGGAAACTAACTTCCCCCAATCAAAGAGCACTGCGGCGGGGCAGGAAGGCAGGGAACCGTGCAGAAGGGGTTCACGCTCATCGAGGTCCTCATCGTCCTTGCCATCATCGGGCTGCTGGCCGCCATTGCCATTCCGGAGCTCCACCGGGCCCGGGTCAAGGCCGAATTGGGCGCGCTGGCCGGCGATGGACGCACGTTGTACACGGCGTTCCGCCAGTACTACATCGATCACGGTCAGTATCCGAACGCTACCTCGCCTCCCGCCTTCGACGTCGCCACTTTCGAGCCACTCCGCTCGGACCGGTACTACGGCGGCAACATGACCCGGTCCCTGGTCGGCGGGAGGGCGGATGGATACGACTCTCCGGATGACCTGGGGGCGAATCAAGAGTTCTGGATCGAGGTCACCCTGGTGCTCGATCCCAGCATCCGGTTCGTCGTCGCGGACTCCGACGACGCACCCCTCGGTGGAGGTCAGTGGCTCGACGGGGTCTACCTGTTCCGAAACGGCGTCCTCCAGCACCTCTGACCGTTGGAGTTGCGATCGAGAGGAGTGCGGGGCGATGACGGCCACAGCAAGCATCCGGCGCAGGCGCTATCTCGGCTCCTACTTCGAGACACTGGCCACGTTCGCCAGGAACATGGCCGACAAGGCCCGCCCCAGCTCGATCGCTCTCGGTCCTCACACCCTCTCCGTGGACCCGTGGGAATGGGATGCAGTGGCCGAGTGGGCGCGGTCGCCGCGCGAGGACGGCTGGCGGTTCCTTCTCGTGGAAGGCCTCGCCCTGGAGGCCCGTTGCGTGTCCGACATGGAGCGGGCCACGGGCGGGGAGGCGACAACCGCAGAAGGCTGGGAGTCGGTGTGCGGCGATCTCCATTTCGACGCGATCCTAGGATTCAAGCTGATGGCGGCGATCCAGGCCGCCGTGGAGCGAATGGTCCTCCACGGACGGATCGACCAGGCGAAGAAGCTCACGCAGTTTCGCCACAGGATGGCCGAGGCCGTGTCCTCCACCGGCAGCTTTCTCGGAGAGGCGAAGCTCCGGGAAGCGGAGACGCTGGCCTCGGTGGTGTCCGCCGCGCCCGAGCCTGTGGCAGGCGAGGATGTCGCCGATCCGGCACCGAGCCAAGACGAGCTCCGGGCTCTCTTGGCGATGGAAGAAAAGCTTCAGAAAAAGTCGGAGCTGGACGAGGCCCGCACCGTGGCGGCCGCGGCGGCTCCCCGTGTCGTGATCGTCGAGGCGACGGTGCGCCACCTGCCGCCCGTGCGTACGGCGCTCGCTTCGGCCCTGGCGGCCCTCATCCTCGTCTGGCTCGCGCTCGTCGCCTGGCCGGCCCTGAAGAATAACCGTCTACGGGTCGTCACGATGGCCGATTTTGAGCAGGCGCCCGCGGTCCGCAGCGTGACCGCGAGGCCTCCGAGCCTGTTCGTGTCCGTCGACGACGAGATGTGGCTGAGCCTCAGCGATGAGGAGCGCCAGACGATCGTGGAGCGCATCGCCGGCGTGATCGAACCGCTGGGGTACACGGGCGCCCACTTCACCGACGCGAGAAGCGGCGTCCTGGCGCAATGGCTGAGGAAAGGAGGCGCTCGGCTCACCGATCCCCGAAAACGCTCGCTCTAGGCTCCGCAGGACTTCTCGCTCACCCCCGACCCATCGTCGCCAGCCGGTGCACCAGATCCACGATTCTGCGCGAATACGCCCACTCGTTGTCGTACCAGGCGATGACCTTCACGAAATTCCCGCCGAGCACGCGCGTCGACGGCGCGTCGAACACTGCCGAGTGCGGGTTGCGGATGACGTCCGAAGAGACCAGAGGCTCCTCGGAATACTCCAGGATCGACTGCAGCGGCGGCACTGCGGCTGCCTCCTTCATGGCGGCGTTGATGATCTGCGGGCTGGTCCGTGTCTCCAGCTCGGCGACCAGATCCACCGTGGAGCCGTCCGGCACCGGCACGCGCATGGCGATCCCGTCCAGCTTTCCTTTCAACGCGGGGAGGACCTTGCCCACGGCTCGCGCCGCCCCGGTCGTGGTGGGAATGATGTTCTCGGTCGCCGCACGGGAACGACGCAGGTCGCCGTGCGGCACGTCTGCCAGGCGCTGATCGTTGGTGTAGGCATGCACCGTGGTGATGATCCCCTTGACGATCCCGAACCGCTCGTGAAGCACCCTCGCGACCGGAGCCAGGCAATTGGTCGTGCACGAGGCGTTCGAGATGAGGCGGTGCTCGGGACGCAACGTCTCGTCATTGACCCCGAGGACCACGGTCGCGTCGATCTCGTCCTTGGCAGGCACGGTGAGGATCACCCGCCCCGCGCCCGCGGTGAGATGCTTCTCGATCTCCGCCCGCATGCGAAAGCGCCCGGTCGCCTCGATCACGACGTCGATGCCGAGCCTCGCCCAGGGAAGACTCGCTGGATCCTTCTCCTCCAGCATGAGCACGTCCTGGGTGCCGGCCTTCATGCGCCCGTCGTGGAGGGTCACGGTCCCGGGGAAGCGTCCGTGCACCGTGTCGTAGCGTGTGAGGTAGGCGATGGTCTCGTTGGCCGTGATGTCGTTGACGGCAACTACCTCGATGTCGGCCTCCTGGGCGACCTGCCGAAATACGGTGCGCCCGATCCGGCCGAACCCGTTGATCGCGATCCGCGGCGTCCGGCTCGCCATGACCTACCTCGCATCCCCTGGCCGTTCGGCCAGATGCGCGAGCCGGGAGATCAGCTCCACGACTCGGCTCGCGTAGCCCCAGCCGTTGTCGTACCACGTGATGGTCTTGAGGAGGTTCCCACCCAGGACCTGGGTGGAGAGGGAGTCGAACACACCCGAGTGGGGACTGCCGATGACGTCGGAGGAAACGATGGGGTCTGCGGTGTACTCGATGATCCCCCGGAAGGTCGTGGCGGAGGCGGATCGAACGACTTCGTTCACCTCCTCGACCGTCACCGACCGCTCCATCAGGGTCACCAGATCGACGTTCGACCCGTCGGGGACCGGCACGTTGAGAGCCATTCCGTCCAGCTTGCCGCGCAACTCCGGGAGGACCGTCTCGACCATCCGCGGGGACCACGTGGTGGTCGGGATGATGTTCTCGGCCGCCGCCCGGCAGCGCCGAAGCTCCGTATGCGGCACATCGGCGAGACGCTGGTCGTTGGTGTACGCGTGCACCGTCGTGACGAACCCTCTCTCGATGCCGAATGAATCATGGAGCACCTTGCAGATGGGAGCCAGCGCGTTCGCGGTGCAGGATCCGTTGCTCACGATGCGGGTCGCCGGGGTCAGAATGTGGTCGTTGACCCCCATGACCACGAGGGCGTCGATCTCGTCACGAGGCGGGACCGTCAGGATCACGGAATGGGCGCCCAGGTCCAGGTGTTTCTGGAGCACGGACCGGGTTCGGTACTGTGTCGTCGCCTCCACGACGATGTCGACTCCCAGATCGCGCCAGTTCACGTCTCCGGGGGCTCTCTTCTGAAGAATGCGGATCTGGCGACCCTTGGCGTAGAGATTCTCCCCCGTCACCCAGACCGGCTCGTCGAACCGGCCGTGCACCGTGTCGAATTTCAGGAGGTACTCCAGGGCCTTCGGGTCCGCCACATCCACGATTGCGCGGACCTCGATGTCGTCGCGAGGGTAGAGGATGCGGAATACGTTCCGGCCGATTCGGCCGAAGCCCATGATGCCGATTCGGATGGCCATTCTCGACTCCGACCGATGGTCCTGCGCCGGAAACCGCCGGCAAGTCTAGGTTCCGGTCCGGCCGTCCGGCAACCGCGCCTCCTACGCCCGCCCCATCCCGCCGTCGGCGAGGCCGAACTCACGGACGGCTCGGGCCAGCTCTCCCAGCTTCGCATCGACGCGGCCGAAGACCGAATCGGGCGGGTATCCTCCCTTCCCCCGCTCGCCGGCCGGGGTTCCCGTCAATATCTCGATCCCCTCCTCGACCTTCGCCACGGCCCACACGTGGAACCGTCCCTCGCGAACCGCCTCGACCACGTCCTTGCGGAGCATGAGGTGCGGAATGTTCCGGCTCGGGATCATGACGCCCTGCTCTCCCGAGAGGCCACGCTCCTTGCAGAGATCGAAGTAGCCCTCGATCTTCTCGTTGACGCCCCCCACCGGCTGGACCTCGCCTTTCTGGTTCACGGAGCCCGTTACGGCAATCGCCTGGCGCACGGGCGCCCCGGCCAAGCTCGCGAGGAGGGCGTAGAGCTCGGCCGACGAGGCCGAGTCTCCGTCGACCTGCTCGTAGCTCTGCTCGAAGCAGAGGCTCGCCGAAAGAGCCAGGGGCTTGTCCTGCGCAAAGCGGGCGCGCAGGAAGCCGGCGAGAATCAAGACCCCTTTCGTGTGGATCGCCCCGGACATGCGGGCTTCGCGCTCGATGTCGATGATCCCGGCCCGGCCCATGGACGTCGTCGCCGTGATCCGGACCGGAACTCCGAAGACGTGATCCCCTACGTCGAGGATCGTGAGGCCGTTCACCTGCCCCACGATCTCGCCGCCGCTGTCCAGCAGGATCGTCCCCTCCGCGATCCGCTCGCGAAGAAGGTCCTCGATCAAGCTGACCCGTCGCACCCTCTGGCGGAGCGCAAGGTCGACGTGCTTCACCTCCACGCGCCTTGCTCGCTCCTGTCGGGCCCAGTATCCCGCCTCGCGAACCACGTCGGCGATCTCGTTGAAGCGCGTGGTCAGCTTTTCCTTCCTGCCCGCCAAGCGCACCCCGTGCTCGACCACGGCGGCGACCGCCTCGCGGTGGAACGGTGGAAGGCGGTCGTCCTGGACCTTCTTGTGGACGAAGCACGCGTAGTTGTTGAGCTCCTCCTCGTTCAGAACGGTTTCCAGGGTGAAGTCTGCCTTCACCTTGAAGATCTTCTTGAAGTCCTCGTCCAATGCGTAGAGGAGGTGGTAGATCTGTGGGGTCCCGATGAGGATCACCTTGACGTCGATCGGCACCCGTTCCGGCTTGAGGGACATGCCCGCGAAAATGCTCAGGGGATCGAACGGCTGGATCTCGAGCACACGGTTCCTCAGAGTGCGCTTCAGGGCCGCCCAGACGCCCGATTCGACCAGGACGTCCATGGCATCGAGGACGAGGAACCCGCCGTTGGCCAGGAGCAAGCTGCCCCCCTTGATGCGCGTATGGTCCGTCTGCCACTCGCCGGCCGCATCCCGGCCCCTTTCGATGGCTCCAAAGAGATTCCGGTAGTTGGGAGAAGTCTCCCACAGGATCGGCCGCCCCCGCGTCGCGCCGTTGTCCACCAGCAGATTCACGGCGTAGGGGAGCATCCGCTCGCGAAGCTCCTTCCTGGCTCGATCCCTCTCCGCCCCGGACGTGGGAAGCTCGACGTCGCGGAACCGGTCGAGATGATCCAGGATGTCCTGGCTCACTTCGTCCAGGTAGGCCGCGACCGCTTCCCCCTCGAACGCCTCCCGGATCTCGGCCAGCGCCTCCTGGACGAGCGGCCGCGCCAGATCGTGCTCGAGCTTGGCGACCTGCTCCCTGAGCTCGTGCTCCAGAGCGCGCAGCTCCTTGGTCAGCGACTCGAGGGCCGTGGTCAGGTGCGCCTGCCTCGCCCGAAACCGCTCGAACTCCTTCTTCTGAAATTTCCCCTCCTCGACCAAGGTTTCGAGCTGATCCAGGTCCACAGGGTGTCCGGCCACGACCGGAAGGAGGCTCGGACGGACGAAGGGACCGAGCTGGACCTGAACCGCGGCGAACCCCTCCTCTTCCACCTTCTTCTCGAACTCCTTGAGAAGAGCCTTCTGCCGCTCCTTCGCCGCCTCCACCTTGCCGGCTCGTCTCTTGCGGTTGCCCTGGGCATCCAGAATCTCGGGAAGTCCCTTCGAGAGCCGTTCCACCAATCGTTCCATCCCCTTGTGGAACGCGCGCCCCTTCCCCGCGGGAAAGGCCAGCAACCGGGGCTGATCTGGATCGTGGAAGTTGTAGACGAAGCACAGGTCATCGGGGGCCCGCTCGCCGCGCTCCACCTCCGCCAACATTCTCCGGGCGGCGGTCGAACGACCGGAGCCGACTGCTCCGGCGGCAAAGACGTTGTAACCGTGCTCCCGCACCGCGAGCCCGAGCCTGATCGCCTCCAGCGCCCGCGACTGACCGATGATCTCGATCGGGCAGTCGCCGAGGTCCGCGGTGGTCTCGAACTTGAAGAGACCAGGGTCGCATCGCCAGCGGAGATGGTCGGGTGCCACCCCATGGGAGTCGCGGGACGTGGCGCGCCTGGTCCTAGAGCCCATCCGCTGCCTCCTCGGGGTCCCTATACTAGCGAAAATCGGGCTTCGAGGCGTCGGCGCCCCGCTCGGCGGATCCCGGTGCCGGGCTCGGCGCCTTTTTCCCGCCGGGAGGGAACCCGACGCGATGCGGTACGTTTCACGAGGAGGCGGGAGCGGGATGGAGGATCGTCCGGAACAGGACCACCGACTCGCGCAAGAGGCCCTTCGTGGAGATCAGGAGGCGTTCCGGGCGCTCGTGGCCCGCTACCAGAGGCTGGTGGCCAGTGTGGCGTGGCGTTTCGGGGTCCGCTCCGAGGAGATCGAGGATCTGGTGAGCGACGTGTTCGTCAAGGTCTACAGGAACCTGAGCCGGTATCATCCCGCTCATCCCTTCTCCACGTGGCTCTACCGGCTCACGGTCAACCACCTGGTCGATCGCGCGCGACGCGCGCGCCGAGAACCGAAGCGGGCCGAGCTGCCACAGGAGGTCGTCGATCATGCGCCCTCGGCCCACGACGGAATCCTCGAGACCGAGCGCGCCCGGCTCTTGCGGGGCGCGCTCGCCGGGATCGACTCCAAGTATCGCGAAGCGCTTTCGCTCGTGTACGTGGAAGGATTCAAGGTGGAAGAGGCGTCCGGGGTGCTCGGCGTTCCCGAAGGGACCGTCAAGACGCGTCTCCTCCGGGGGCGCGAGGCCTTGCGTAGAGTCCTGACCCGGCAGCATCCGGGGTATTTCGAGGCGTGAGATGCGGTGCCGTGCTGCTCGCCGCTCCATCCTGGAAACGACGCTTCGCGCCGGGAGGAGCCTCCTGCCGTCCGACGTCGAGAAGCACCTGCGGACCTGCGCCTCCTGCGCGGCGGAAGCCCGGGAGGGCAGGCGACTGGTCGCCGATCTCGAGCGGCTCCGCACGGAGGTCCCGTTCCCCGTCGACGTCACGGGACGCGTGATGGCGAGGCTGCTCGCCAGCGACGCCAGCCATCCGGAGCTCTCGCGCTCGCGAATCGGCTTCCTCGTCGCGGCCGTGCTTGCCGCCGCCGCTGCGACCACCTGGGTCCTGCTGGGCCATCTGCCGTTGCTTCAGCTGGAGGTCGGACGGCTCTGGGCCGTGGCGGGCGGGATGGCGACGGCCCTCGCCGAGATCGCTCGCCCCGCGCGCCACGTCGCCCGAGCGCTGGGGACGCTCGGCCTTCACGCCTGGACCGCTCTCTCTCCGCTCGTTTCCCAGGTCGCGCGCTCCGCGCCCTCGTACCAGAGCGTGGCCCTCGCCGCGGTCCTTGCCATGACCTCTGCCACGGCCCTGGTCGTGCGGCGCGATCTCCGCCGCGACGCGCGCCCCGCCGAAAAGGAGTCCTAGGATGAAGCTCTCCAAGGAGACCCCCAGCGCTTCGGCTCTGAAGGCACCGTGGATTCTCGGGGTGCTCGCCGTGCTCGCGCTTTGCGCTTCGTCCCCGGCCTCTTCTGCCGTCGAGGCGGCGCCACCGGCCCCCAGGGGGACAACGGAGGGATCTGCACCGCCCCGGGGAGACGACGAGGAGCGGACCTTCGACCTCGGCGTGGATGTCCGCGGCGCGCAGGTGGGGGTGTTTCAGGACGTGCACGTGCCCCGCGGGGAGACCCGTCGCGGGGACGTGGTCTGCATCTTCGGAAATGCGTCCATCGACGGCGAGGTCACCGGAGACGTCGTGGTCATCGGCGGAAGCCTCCGGATCGCCGGAACCGTCCGACACGACGTGGTCGCCGTGCTCTCCTCCGTGTCCTTCGCCGAGGAGGCGGAAATCGGACACGATTTCGTGAACGTGCTCGGGACGATCGACGGCAGGGCTCGCGTTCATCACGGGGAGACCGTGAACATTCCCCTGTTCTTCCATCCCGTCGACCTCCGAACGCCGCTCGCGCGGCTCGCGGGCATCCTCGTGTGGAGCTTTCTCCTGCTGACCGTTCTCAAGTTCCTCGTCCTTCTTCTGATCGCCGCGCTCGCGCCGGAACGCGTTCGGCTCTTGAGCGAGCAAGCGCCCACGAGCTACCTCCTGGCCTTCCTCGTCGGACTCGGCGGCTACATCGGGGTCCTCGTGGCCCACCTCCTTCTCTGGATCACCGTCATTGGGATCCCGCTCTCGGGCCTCTTGTTCCTTGCGTTTCTCGTCGTGAAGTGGCTCGGAGTCGCGGGGATCTACCACTGCGTCGGGAGAAGCATCGGACGGCTCTTCGGCAAGGATCTGTCCCTGCTGCCGGCGATCCTCGTCGGGTTCCTCCCCTTCGCGCTCCTTGTTCTTGTCCCCACGTTCATCGGCGGGGTCGGCTTCCTCTTCGCGCTGGGTGCGAGGATCCTGTTCTGGCTCTTCGTGGAGATCCCCGCGGTGGGTCTCGTCATCCTGACGCGGGTCGGCTCCCGGCCACGAGGCAAGGACGTCCCGTGGCCGACGCCGCCGCTGCCGATCGCGGCTCCCCCTCCACCGCCCGCCCCGGAGCCTTGACGGGCGTGACGCCTCGTTCTGAGGCGCCAAGACGCTTCAGGCTCGTCCGATCTCTTCCATGAGATAGGCGGCGGCCTCGTTCCCGCGGAAGAAGTTGTCCAGATCCAGCTTCTCGTTGGGCGCGTGCAGGTTGTCGTCGTGCAGCCCGATGCCGAGAAGAACGGCGGGGACTCGGAGGATCCTGTCGAAGGTCGCGATGACCGGGATCGAGCCCCCCTCCCGCATGAAGACGGGGACCTTCCCGTATGCCCTCTGGACGGCCCGGCCCGCTGCCTGGAGCGCCGGGTGGTCCGTCTCGGCAAGCCAGGCGTCGCCTCCGTGCAGCTCGCGGACCTTCACCCGCACTGCCCTGGGAGCCTTCTTCCTGAGGTAGGCCTCCACCTTGCGCGCGATCTCGCGAGGCGTCTGGTCGGGAACGAGGCGGCAGGAAACCTTGGCGTGCGCCTCGGCGGGAATGACGGTCTTCGCTCCCTCCCCCGTGAATCCGCCCCAGATCCCGTTGATCTCCAGCGTGGGCCGCGCCCACGTGCGCTCGAGAGTCGTGAATCCCGCCTCCCCGAAGAGCTCGGGCGCTCCGATGGCCCTCCGGTACTTCGCCTCGTTGTGCGGAAGAGACGCGATTGCCCTGCGTTCCGCCGTCGTCAACCTGCGCACGCGATCGTAGAAGCCCGGAATGCGGATCTTGCCCTTGGCGTCCTTGAGATCGGCCAGCATGCGGACCAGAGCGAACGCCGGGTTCATCACGGCGCCGCCGAACGTGCCCGAGTGCAGGTCCGTATCGGTCCCGCGTACGTCGATCTGGAGATACGTCAAGCCGCGCAAACCATGGCAGATCGAGGGGACTCCCCGATCGAACATGGCCGTGTCCGAAACCACCACGGCGTTGCACGCGAGTTTCTTCCGGTTGGCTTCCACGAACGACGTGAGGTGCTCGGAGCCGATCTCCTCCTCCCCCTCGATCAGGAATTTCACGTTCACGGGGCACGTTCCGGCGGTCTTCAGATGCGCCTCGAGCGCGTTGACATGGATGATGAACTGCCCCTTGTCGTCCGCGGCACCCCGGGCGTAGATCCGCCCGTCCCGGATCGTGGGTTCGAACGGCGGGGTGTGCCACTGCTCGATGGGGTCCACGGGCTGAACGTCGTAATGCCCGTACACCAGGATGGTGGGTTCTCCGGGTGCCCCGAGCCACTCTCCGTACACGATCGAGTGACCCTCCGTTGCGTGGATTTCAGAACGCGTGCACCCGGCGGCGCGAAGGCGGTCCCGAACCCACTGCGCCGCACGCTCCATGTCCACCTGGTGTCTCGAATCGGTGCTGATGGATGGGATGCGGAGCAGCTCGAAGAGCTGATCGAGGTACTGTGGGTGATGCTCCCGGACATACTCCTGCACGGAACTCATCGATGAACTCCTCCTCTTTCCTTCTCCGGGCGTCCTTCTGGCTCGGCCTGTGTGTCGGGAACCGCCGCGGATTTTACCCCCGCTCGACAAACCTGCAAGCGTTGACACTCCGTCGAGTGCTGGAGTAGAAAGGGGGCCGCCCGATCGCTCCGAAGGAGTCCGGGAGCGCTCGAGCGGGAGGGAGGCGGGTATGGGGATGGGGTCTGGTTCCGACCAGCGCGACGCACATCGCGTGCAGGAGTTCCGGCCGTTCGTCGCCGACGACGCGAGGGTGGCGGAGTTCACCGCGAAAGCGGTCATCCTGGGAGCGCTCTTCGCGGTGCTCTTCGGCGCCGCCACCGTGTATCTGGCGCTCCGGGCCGGGGTCACCGTGAGCGCGTCGATCCCGATCGCCGTTCTGGCCATCGCCGTCTTCAAGCGCATCGGCTCGACCATCCTCGAGAACAACATGGTCCAGACCATCGGCTCGGCGGGTGAATCGGTGGCCGCGGGTGTCACCTTCACGGTTCCCGCCTTCCTGTTCCTGACCGCAGCCTCCGGCGGCGCCGACCTGTTCCGCTACTGGCAGATCATGATGCTGTCCATGGCGGGTGGTTTCATCGGCGTCCTCATGATGATCCCGCTGCGCAGGGCGCTCATCGTCCAGGAGCATGGGACCCTGCCGTATCCCGAGGGAACCGCCTGCGCCGAAGTGCTCGTCGCGGGCGAGAGGGGCGGCGCCATGGCCCGGCTCGTGTTCAGCGGACTGTGGACCGCGATCGCCTACAAGATCCTGAACTCGGTCGTCGCCCTGTTCAAGGAAGTCCCGGCCTGGGTCACGAGCAAGACCGCCGTCCTCCGGAACTTCACGGTCAACTGCGAGATCACGCCGGAGTATATGGGCGTCGGATACATCATCGGCCCGCGGGTGGCCGGAGTGATGGTCTCCGGATCGATCCTGGGGTGGATGGCGCTGACACCGCTGCTTTCCATGTTCGTGAGCGACGAGACGCTCCACGCGCAGCTCGGCTCCCTCGGCTTCAGCCAGGGCTGGATCGACAGCCACAGCTTCGCGGAGCAGTTCTACCGGGGTTACATCCGGCTCATCGGGGCGGGGGCGGTGGCCATGGCCGGCCTGATGTCCCTGGCGCGATCGTTGCCCACGATCTGGTCGGCGTTCTCGGGAAGCGTGCGCAGCTTGCGGGGGGGTCTCGCGCACGCGGGGGCGCTGCGGCGCACCGAGCACGATCTCCCCATCGGGGTCGTGGTGATCGGCTCGCTCGCCCTGGTTCTCCTCATCGCCTTCGGAATGCCCGGCCTCCCGACGACGGGCCTCGGGAGCCTGGTTCTCGCGCTGCTGATCCTCGCGTTCGGCTTCTTCTTCGTCACCGTCTCGTCGCGGATCGTGGGTCTGATCGGCTCGACCAGCAACCCCATCTCGGGGATGACCATTGCGACGCTCATGGGGACGTGCGCGCTCTTCGTGCTGGCCAAGTGGACCGGGGACGCCTACCAGTCGGCCGCGGTCGTCGTGGGCGCCATCGTCTGCATCGCGGCCGCGAACGCCGGCGCGACCTCCCAGGACCTCAAGACGGGCTTCCTCGTGGGAGCCACTCCCTGGAGGCAACAGGTCGGCCTCTTCATCGGCGTGTTCGCCTCGGTCTTCGCCATCGGCGGAACCCTGTTTCTCATGCACCACTCGGGCTACGGCCCCATCGGCTCCGACAAGCTGCCGGCGCCCCAGCCCACGCTCATCGCCACGATCGTCAAGGGGATCCTGGGCGGGAACCTGCAATGGGCCTTCGTGATGGTGGGCGCCGCGCTCGCGGTCATGGTGCAGGTCATGGGGATCTCGGCCCTTGCATGGGCCGTGGGAGCCTATCTGCCGCTGTCGACGACCATGCCGATCTTCGTGGGCGGCATGGTGCGGCTCATCGCCGAGAGGCTGACCGGGGAGAAGCAGGAATCGGAAGTGTCGTCGGGAATGCTCTACAGCACCGGGCTCGTCGCCGGAGGATCGATCGGCGGGGTGGTCATCGCCGCCCTCTCCGCGATCATCTGGACCCAGGCGGACGGCACGGAAGCCAATCTCCTGGAACAGCTGAAGGTCGGCGACCGGATCTCGTTCCTCCACGAGGGAGGGGCCGCGAACCTGATCGCCGTCCTGTGCTTCGTCGTCCTCGGCTGGCTTCTCGTCCGCGCAGCCCGCCGGAAGATCGAGGCATAGTCGGAATCGCTCGCGGAGGCGGGCCCGAGGGGGCGCTCCAGGACCATGAGCCTCAGCCGGATCGCGAAATCCATCGGCGAATCGGCCACGCTGAGGCTGAACCGGACCGCAGCGGAATTGCGCCGGCGCGGGGAGGCGGTCATCCACCTCGGAGGTGGAGAGCCGAGAAGCCAGGCGCCCGCGGAAGCCGTCCTGAGCGCGAGCGACCTCCTTCGCACCCGGGAGGTGCGCTACGCCCCTCCCGACGGCACCCCCGTCCTCAAGGATGCGATCGCGGACTACACCGAGGAATTCTACGAGCGGCCCACATCGCCCGACGACGTCATCGCCGCGGGCGGAGCCAAGCAGGCGCTCATGGTGTGTCTCCAAGCGATCCTCGATCCCGGGGACGAGGTGGTCTATCCCGCTCCGTACTGGGTGAGCTATCCGGAAATGGTGCGCCTTGTCGGGGGCGTGGGCATTCCGGTGATTCCCGCCGCCGGCGGCTTCGTCCCGAGCCTTGCCGATATCGAACGTGCGGTCGGAGAGTCCTGCAAGGCGGTGATCCTCAACAGCCCGAACAACCCCTCGGGGGCCGTGTACCCCGACGAGGTGATCTCGGACGTCGTGCAGTTCTGCGAGAGACGCGGTCTGTGGCTCATCATGGACGACATCTACCACCGCCTGATCTTCGACGGGCTCACCGCCGCGAGCTGCTGGAAGTACGCGCGGGACCGGTCGAGCGGGTCCAGGCTCGTGATCATCAACGGCGTCTCGAAACAATACGCCATGACGGGTTTCCGGATCGGCTGGGCCGTGGGGAATCGCACGCTCATCGGAGCCATGACCAACATCCAGTCCCACCAGAGCTCGGGGCCGTCCACCCTCTCCCAGGCGGCCGCCGTGGGAGCGCTCCGCGGGGGTCGCGCGAGCGTCGATCGCTTGCGCCTCGAGCTCGAGACGAGCCGGAACGTGCTCGTGGACGGCCTCCTCAGGGTGGCGGGAGTGAGGCTCGCGCCGCCCCACGGGACGTTCTACTGCTTCCCCGACTTTCGAGCACACGGCTCCGACTCCGTGAAGCTCGCGGCGTACCTTCTCGACCGGGCGAAGGTCGTCACGGTGCCGGGCGTCGAGTTCGGCTTCGAGGGGCACTTGAGGCTGAGCTTCTGCGGCCCGGAGGACGAGATCCGGGAAGGGATCGAGCGCATCCGTTGGGCTGTCGACCCCACGGCGCCTCGGGAGATCACCATCGGCGGTCGCACCATCGCCCGGGATGGAGCGTGACCCGGGTCACCCACGCGCTGGGCGGAAGTTGACGGCCGCACGAACCGTCTGCTAACGTTCCGCCCCTGCGCCTTGCGAATCTCTCGCAAGTCCGGAGACGGCGGGATGAGCGCTTCGAAGGCGACCCTCGCGGAGATGATGCAGTCCAAGGGGCTGCGCCTGACCGAGCAGCGCAAGGTCCTCGCCGACCTCTTGGACGGCGCCCGCGAGCACCTGGACGCGGAGGGTGTCTACCGTCTCGCCCACAGGAAGGACCCGGGCATCCACCGCGCCACCGTGTACCGAACGCTGAAGACTCTCAAGAAGCTCGGGCTCGTCGACGAGCTGGACCTGATGCACGTGACGGGCGAGCGCCACTACTACGAGGTCCGTCCGTCGGTCTTCCACGTCCATCTCGTGTGCATCTCCTGCGGAGAGGTCGAGGAGCCGGGAGGACGGTTCTGGGACGCCCTGAAACGGCGGGTCGAGAAGGAATCGGGCTTCAAGCCGGACGCGGTGCGCCTCGAGATGGGAGGCCGTTGCGCCCGCTGTCAGGCCGGCTCGGCCAGAAGGCCTGCGTGAGTCTCTCCGTGTGCCACTTATTGCGATTCATTCGCAGGAAGATCGGGCTCCAGATCTTTCTCCTTCCCCTTCTTCTCGCCATCGCCCTTTCAGCGACACTGGCACAGGACTCCGTCCGGATCGAGGATCTCGAGCGCAGGATGCGCGATCTCGAGCAACAGGTGCAGGCCCTGGGTGGTCCGGGCACGGCGGCGCCGGAGCAGATCGCAGAAATTCGTCGCCAGATCGACGTGCTCACCCGGGAGATCGAGAACCTCAAGCTGGGTGAAGCCGCCCCCGCACCAGAGCGGGGCGCCTATGGCCTGGGACCAGCCGCCTCCAAGGTTTACGGCGTGCGGCGCGGCGTCTCTCTGGGCGGCTACGGGGAGTTGCTGTACGAGAACTTCGACGGGTCGGACGCCTCGGGCGCACCCTCGGGTCGGGAGGACAAGATCGACCTCCTGCGGCTCGTTCTCTACTTTGGCTACAAGTTCAACGACCGGATCCTCTTCAACAGCGAGCTCGAATTCGAGCACGCCACGACCGGAGAGGGAGCCGAGGAGAAGGGAGAGGTCTCCGTCGAGTTCGCGTACCTCGACTTCCTCCACAGCGACGAGTTCAACGCCCGGGCAGGGCTCGTCCTCGTCCCGGTCGGCTTCATCAACGAGCTCCACGAGCCTCCGATCTTCCTCGGTGCGCGACGGCCGTTCGTGGAGCAGAGGATTCTCCCGACGACGTGGCGCGAGATCGGTTTTGGCGTCTTCGGGGACGCGGGCCCCGTGACCTACCGCGCCTACGTGGTCTCGAGCCTCGCCTCGGTCGGGGGAACCTCGAGCCAGGCGGAGGGGTTCACCGACCAGGGGATTCGCGGTGGTCGCGCGAGCGGATCGCAAGCCGCGGCCGAGGATTTCGCGCTCACGGGACGGCTCGACTTCAGGCCGGTCGGTGGCCTCCTGCTCGGAGCGTCGTTTTTCACCGGGGACACCGGGCAGGGACGGGCCACGCCGACCGGCGAGCGGATCGACGGGAGGACGACCCTGTGGGACGCCCACGCGGAGTTTCGCTTCCGGGGGATCGAGGCACGTGCGCTCTACGCGCGCACGTCGATCGGCGACGTCGCCCGGATCAACGCCGCGCAGACTGCGGCGGGAGTGCTGGTCGCGGGCGATTCGGTGGGAGAACGGCAGGTCGGGGCGTACGCGGAGGTGGGCTTCGACGTGATGTCGCTCACCCAGAAGCGGGACCAGGCGCTCGTTCCCTACGTGCGATGGGAGCGGTACGACACGCAAGAGAGAATCCCGGCAGGCTTGGCCGCCGATCCCGCGAACGACGTCAGGGTGACGACCTTCGGGGTCGCGTGGAAGCCGATCGTGAACGTGGCGCTCAAGGCGGACTTCAACAGGATCGAGAACGAAGCCCGGACGGGCGTGGATCAGCTCAATGTGGCATTGGGATTCCTCTTCTAGACGGCGGGCCGGAGTCGGTCTTCTCGCCGCCTGGGCTCTCGTGGCCGCAGCGGGGACCGCCGGTGCCCGGGTGCTGCTGAGCCGGGACCAGGCTCTCCGGCTCGCCTTCGCGGATGCATCGGTCGAGCGCCAGGCCAGGTTCCTGACGGATGCGCAGATGGCCCACGCCCGCGAGATCGCGGGAGACGGGGTCGAGATCCCGAGCGCCCTCGTGACCCGGTACGTCGCCACGCTGGACGGAAAGGCGGTCGGCACCGCGTACTTCGACACCCACACCGTGCGGAGCCTTCCCGAGACGGTGATGGTCGTGGTGGAATCAGGTGCCCGGATCGCCCGCGTGGAGGTTCTCTCCTTCGGTGAGCCGGAAGACTATCTGCCGAAAGCAGGCTGGCTCGGACAGTTCTCGGGACGCGTGCTGGACCGGGACCTCGCGATCAAGCGTGGGATCCACGGCATCACGGGTGCGACCCTGTCCGCGCGAGCGGTCACCGAGGCGACCCGCCGCGTCCTCGCCATCCATCGGGTCCTTCTCGAATCCGAGGCGATCGCCGCCCGCGGAGCGAGCCGATGAGTCGGCTCGAGCGCCTTCTCCTCGCGTGGTCCTCTCTCGCGGTCGCGGTCTCCGGGTGCGTGGTCGGCTGGATGAAGTACTTCCTCCGCGCCGACGATCCCTACGCGGTCGCGAACCACCCCTTGCAGCCGATCTTCCTGAAGATCCACGTGCTGTCGGCCCCGGTGCTCATTTTCGCCCTCGGGCTCGTCTTCTCGAGGCATGTCCTGCCCCACTTCCAGGCAGGGCTCCGGCACGCTCGCAGGTCCGGTCTCGTCACCGGGGCGGTCATCGCGCCCATGATCGCGTCCGGATACCTGATCCAGACGATCACCGGCGAGGTCTTGGTCGCGGTCCTCGTCGCTGCTCACGCGGTGGCGGGAGGCCTCTACCTCGCTGGATTCCTCACCCATCGGGTGACCGCACGGCGCAGCCCGCGGGAGGAGCAGCCTTCGCTCCGCGGGTTCGCGACACCGAGGCCGCACGGGGCCGTGCGGCACGAGAGTCACGGAGCGTCCGCGGCTACTCCCCCGAGACCCAGCTCGGACGCGATGGACCGGAGGGCCTCCAGCACGAAGGCGATCTGATCCTCGAGCTCCAACCCGAGCCCCTCTGCGCCCTGGACGATCTCCTCCCGGTGCACACCCCGGGCGAATGCCTTGTCTTTCATCTTCCTGCGAACGGAAGACACCTTCACCTCGTGGAGCGATCTCCCCGGCGTGACGAGGGCGCAGGCAACGAGAAAACCACACAGCTCGTCGCACGCGTAGAGCGCCTTCTCGAGATCGGTCTCGCGAGTCACGAGCGTGTAGGAAGCGTGGGAGAGGATGGCCCGGCGGAACCACGGCGGATACCCCCTCGCCTCGAGGATCGTGGCGCCGCGCCACGGATGGTCCTTGGCGTCGGGCCACCGCTCGTAGTCGAAGTCGTGGAGGAGGCCCACGAGGCCCCACGCGTGCTCGTCGGCATGCAGCCTGCGCGCATGGGCCCTCATCGCTGCCTCGACGCACCGCGCGTGTCGCAGAAGACCGGGTTCTTCCGTGAACTCACGGAGCAGGGCCAGCGCCTCCTCCAGGGACGCGAGCTCTCCCTGGGTCGGGCGGTGTCCTGTCTCGTCGGCCTCCAAGGGTCGGGCTCCTTTCGTTGACCATCCGTCGGCGACCATGGTAGCGTAGCCGGGCTCATCATACCGGAGGCTCTCGTGGACATCATCGATTCCGAGGTCGACCGATATCTCCACGACCTCGCGAATCCCCGCGATCCGATCCTGCGCGAGATGGAGCTCCTCGCCGCGGAGCGGGACTTTCCCATCGTCGGGCCCCAGGTCGGGCGCCTTCTCTATGTGCTCGCCGTCGCCACGGGCTCTCGCCGCGTCCTCGAGCTCGGCTCCGGTTTCGGCTACAGCGCGTACTGGTTCGCCAGGGCGGTGGGGCCCGAGGGGCTCGTCGTCCTCACGGAATCGTCCGCGGAGCGGGCGGCCGAGGCGACCGCGTTCCTCGACCGCGGGGGGTTCGCGGGGCGCTTCCGGGTCGAGGTCGGGAACGCGTTCGACGTGGTGGACGAGCTCGAAGGCCAGTTCGACGTGGTGTTCAACGACGTGGACAAGGAGCGGTACCCGGAGGTCCTGGACGTGGCCCTGGCGATCCTCCGACCCGGCGGGCTTCTCATCTCGGACAACATGCTCTGGTTCGGGACGGTGCTCGAGGAAAACCCTCTGGAGCCCTCGACCCGCGGCGTGAAGGAGCTGACCCGGCGCCTGTTCACGTCCCAGCAGTTCGTCACCTCCCTGGTTCCCATGCGCGACGGAGTGACGATCTCGGTCCGCAGACCGTGATCCCTCCGGCCCAGCGCGGGGCGTGATGGGTCGTGGAGCGCCCGCTGGTTTCCATGAACATGGCCATGACCGCCGACGGCAAGATCACTTCCGCGCGTCGAGAGTACCCCCGGTTCACTTCCACAGCCGACCGACGAACGATGGACCGGCTTCGCGCCGAGGCGGACGCCGTGCTCGTCGGCGCGGGGACGATCCGCGCGGACGACCCGCACCTTCACGTACGTGATCCGGGGATGGGCGCGCACCGGCGCTCGCTCGGGAAACCTCGGGGGCTCGTCGCGATCCTCGTCACCGCGTCGGGCCGCGTCGACCCCGCGTGGCGCGTCTTCCGCGACGACGGGATCTCGGAGCGGATCGTCGCCACCGTGGAGGACGCGCCCGGCGACGATCTCGCGCGCCTCGCCGGCCTCGCCGAGGTGTGGCGCGTGGGGAAGCGGAGTGTCGATCTGCGCGAGCTCCTGCAGAGGCTCCGCCGGCGCGGCATCGAGCGCCTCCTGGTCGAGGGAGGCGGCGAGATGAACTGGGCGTTCCTCCGCGACGACCTTCTGGACGAGCTGTACGTGACGGTGGCGCCGAGCCTTCTCGGAGGACGGGATGCCCCCACGATTCTCGAGGGAGAAGGGCTGCCCATGGAGGCACGTCGGCGTCTGCGGTTGATGGATCTCACCCGGATCGGGGACGAGATCTTCCTTCGCTACGCCGTTGTGCGCTGACCATGGCCGGTTCGCTGGGAAGGCCCCTCGACCGCCTCGGTGAACGTCGCGCGCGGACGGGGCGGACCGGAAGCAGCCGTGGCGCGAGCGCGTGAGAGCGGCGCCCAGAAGCGGGCGCGCGCGGCGAGGATCGTGGCGGGGCTGAAGCGGCTCTACCCCGACGCCGACTGCGCGCTTCGCCACACTAGCGCGCTCGAGCTCCTCGTGGCGACGATCCTCTCCGCCCAGTGCACCGACGAGCGTGTGAACCAGGTCACCGCGGCCCTCTTCCGCGAGCACGCGGACGCGGCCGCATACGCCTCGGCCGATTCCGAAGCGCTGGAGCGGGCGATCCGGCCGACCGGGTTTTTCCGCAACAAGGCCCGGTCGCTCCGTTCGCTGGGCCGAGACCTCGTGGAGCGGCACGGGGGACAGGTCCCCGATCGTCTGGAGGACCTGGTCCGACTCGCCGGCGTCGGGCGGAAGACGGCGAACGTCGTCCTTGGAACGTGGTTCAAGAAGCCCGCGGTCTTCGTGGACACCCACGTCATCCGGCTCGCGGGACGGCTGGAGCTCTCGCGCCATGCCGACCCGGACAGGATCGAGACGGATCTGATGGAGCTTCTCCCGCAGAAGGACTGGACCTTCTGCGCCCACGCCCTGATCTGGCACGGCCGCCGGGTGTGCAAGGCCCGGAAGCCTGCCTGCGACGCCTGCGGCCTGCGCCGAGACTGCCCCTTTCCCGACTGATCGCATCCGCTCTTCCGCCGGATCGAGCCCGCCCTTGCGGCACCCCCGGGCTCGATTCGCTATATTGCATCCCGGCATCACGGGAGAAGACCTTGGGACAGGAACGGCGGTACGAAACGATCCAGGGCGATGATCTCTACCGCATGCTCGCCATGGGCAAGTCGGTGGTTCTGCTCGACGTTCGCACCGAGTCGGAGTTCGCCCGAGGGCACATCCCGGGCTCCCTCCTCATCCCCCTTCACCAGCTCGACTCGCGAATCCGTGAAGTGCCGATCAACGGCGTGTCGATCGCGGTCATCTGCGAGCACGGAATCCGGAGCCATGCCGCCTGCCGCTTCCTCGCCGAGCACGGCGTCCGCTCCCTGTTCAACCTGGCAGGCGGCCTCGACGACTGGCCGGGGCCGGTCTCCACCGGGATCCCGGAGGGTGTGTGCCACGACCATTCCATCGCCCCCTCCCCCTTCCTCGTGGAGAGCTTCGACCTCCTGCCGAAGGGCCTCGCCCTGGATCTCGCGATGGGAGAGGGACGAAACGCGATCTACCTGGCGAGCCGCGGATACGACGTGGATGGCGTGGACGTGAACCCCGAGGCGGTCGTCCGGACCCGAACCTCCGCGCGACGCCTCGGCGCCCCGATCCGCGCGGTGGTCGGGAACGTCGAGGATGGCACCTACATCATCCCCATCGAGGCGTATGACCTCATCGTGGTCTTCCACTACCTCCATCGCCCGCTCTTCCAGGACATCCGCGAAGGACTCAGGCCGGGCGGAGCGGTCGTGTACCAGACCTTCACCACCGAGCAGGCGTTCCTGGGACGCCCGTCCAACCCCGCGCACCTCCTGCGGCCCGGCGAGCTCGAGCAGATCTTTGCGGACTGGGAGATCCTCCGGCACCAGGAAGGAATCGAGGGAGGGACGCCGACGGCTCCCCTGCGAGCCCTCGCCGGGATCGTCGCCCGCAAGCCGGTCTGATCCTCAGCCTCCGATCTGGTGCATCGTGCGCGACAGCGGGAGGCGAGCGCGGCGCTCGAGGATCTCGAGCGCTCCACCTCGCTCCTTGCCCAGGACCGCTGCTTCGATGGCCGAATCCAGGACGGCGTCCGTCGCACCCTGGCGGAGCAGGGATTTGAGATCCGTCGCCCGGGAATCGTAGAGGCAAACCGGGAAGTGCCCGTCGGAGGTGAGCCGGATCCGGCTGCAGTGGGCACAGAACGGCTCGGTCACCGAATTGATGAACCCGACGGCGCCCCGGCCGTCGCGGAAGAGGAAGCGGGTGGCCGGAGCGTGGGGGTCGCCGTCGGGATCCCTCTCGAGGGGCCAGACCCTCTCGATCCGCCGCCGCACCTCGGCTCCCGAGACAACCCGCGTCAGGTCCCAGATCTCTCCGTTCTCGAGGGGCATGAACTCGATGAACCGGATTTCCCATCCCTCCTCCCGCGCTCGGCCGACGAGCGATTCCACCTCGTCGTCGTTCCGGCCGCGGAGCAGGACGGTGTTGACCTTGATCGGCCGGAGCCCGACGCGGGAGGCCTCCTCGAGCCCCAGGAGGACGGCCCCGAGAGCGGGGCGACGGGTCAGCCGCTCGAACCGCTCGGGCACGAGCGTGTCGAGGCTCACGTTGATCCTTTTGAGACCGGCCTCGGCGAGCCCTTTCGCCATCGCCGACAGGAGCGTCCCGTTGGTCGTGAGCGAGAGATCCAGGACGCCTTCGGTTTGGGCCATCATGCCGACGAAGGTCCGGATCTCGCTTCGGACCAGGGGCTCGCCTCCCGTGATCCGGAATCGCCGGACGCCGCGTCCGATCAGGATCCGGACGACGCGGAGGATCTCCTCGTAGGAAAGGATCTCCTCCCGCGGAAACCAGACGGGCTCTTGAGGCATGCAGTACGTGCAGCGGAGGTTGCATCGGTCCGTGACCGAGATCCGGAGCTCGTCGTGGATCCTTCCGAACCGATCCACGAGGCCTGTCCGCTTCGGCGCGATTTCGGGAGCTGTGCGCATCCGGGCCGATGGTATACCCGCCTCGCGCGCAGCCGCTAGTGTGTTGGTTCAGAGATCCCCGGGCGCATCCCTTGCGCCGGCTCGTGCGTATAATGGAGCGTTGGCGGCGCCGTCGCCTGTTTCCTTTGTGGGAGGCCCCGCGTTCCTGCCGACGCGATCTCGAGAGAAGGCGCAGGGATGAGTCGTGACGGCGACGCCGTCTGGCCCGCCCCGGCGGCTCAGTCCCGTGGCATAGGGTTCTACGCCGGCTGGGCCCTCGCATGGGTGGCGATCGGCGCTCTGGTCGCGATCGGGATCACGGTGACCCGGGGTGGTGACCTGCTTCCGGTCCTGCACGTCAGCGTTCTCTTCGCGCTGGTGGTGGGCCTCACGGCTCTAACCTCCGCGCGGCTCGTGTTCCCCCTTTTCGCCCGACTCCCGTACGCCGCCTCGCTCCCTCTCCAGGTCCTCACCCTCTTCTCGGGCACGGTGTTCGGCTCCGTGGCCTCGCTGACGACCCAGCCACTGTTCAGCGTCGCCCGGCCCAAGACGGTGGCGGTCATCGTTCTCGTGAACGCGGTTCTGGCGGTCGTCGTCGGAATCTCCCTGCACACCTACGACTCCATGCGGCGGCAGATCGAGGCGTCCTACCGTGCGATTCAGAGAAAAGAGGCCCTCGAGCGTGAGATCGAGATCGCCCGGGAGGTCCAGCGCGAGCTCCTTCCCCGCTCCGTTCCCGCCATGAGCGGCCTCGAGCTCGCCGCCGTCTGCCGGCCCGCGGTCGAGGTCGGGGGAGATTTCTACGACTTCCTCCCGCACTCGGGCGACTCCCTCGGCCTCGTGATCGCCGACGTTTCGGGGAAGGGGATTCCCGCCGCCCTCCTCATGGCCGGGCTCCAAGCCTCCGTGCGGAGCCTTGCCCTCCCCGGGGTCTCGCCGGCGGAGATGAACGGTCGCCTGAACGAGCTGCTCCACCAGTCGAGCTCCGACTCCCGCTACGCGACCCTTTTCTTCGCCGTGTACGACGGCCCGAGCCGAACTTTGACGTACAGCAACGCGGGCCACCTCCCGCCGCTGCTCCTCACCGCGAACGGAACGGTCCGGCTGGGGGCAAGCGGTCTTCCCATCGGCGCGCTCCCGGACTCTTCCTACACCGAGGGACGCCGTGCGATGGCGCGGGGAGATCTCCTGACCCTCTACACGGACGGGATCGTCGAGGCGGTGGGCCCACGGGGCGAGGAGTTCGGCGAGAAGCGCCTCCTCGAGATCCTGGAGCGCGGGCGGAACGGCCCGCTGGAGGAGATCGTCGCGGACGTGCTGGGCCAGGTCGCCCGATGGACGGGCGGTGCCCCTCCTCACGACGACGTCACGCTCGTGCTGGCGCGAGTTCCATGAGCCGGAAGACCGGTTTCTCGCTTCCCGTTCAGGTCCTCCTGTGGGGCGCGGGGAACACCGCCGTCGGCGCCGTGGTCGGAGTCGCGGTGGGGGTCTTCCGGGAAGGGGGGCTCGAATCCCCCGTGATCCTGAGCAGCGTGCTATTCGGAAACGTCGTGGGATTCACGGTTCTCGCCTCCTCCGTGGCTCTGTTTCCGCGGCTTCGCGCGCTGGGGCCCGTGGCGCGGGCGGCGCTTCTCGGTCTCGCTCTCGTGGCCGGCTCGGTCGCCGGCACCGCGCTCGTCCTCTATCTCTTCCCGCTGTACGTGCTGAGCGATCCCACGGAGAACTTCGCGGTCGCCGCCTTGAACGGCATCCTCGCCCTCGTGGTCGGGAGCGTGGTCTATGCGTACGAGGGGCTGCGGTGGCGTCTCGCCACCTCGCTCCGGGAGGTCGAGGAGGTGCGGCTCGTCGAGGCGAAACTTCGCGAGGAGGCGGCGAGGGCCGAGCTGGCCGCGCTGCAGGCGCAGATCAACCCTCACTTCTTCTTCAACACGCTCAATACCATCGCCTCCCTCGTCGAGCGCGACCCCCGGGCGGCAGAGGAAGTGGTCCAGACCCTCGCGGATCTCTTCCGGTACACGTTCCGCGTCGCCGACAGCGCCCCGGTCCCGCTCGCCGAGGAGCTGGAGTTCGTCCAGGGCTACCTCGGGATCGAGCGGGCGCGTTTCGGAGAACGGTTGCGCGTGGTGTGGGACGTGGCCCCGGAGTCGAGCGGAGCCCACGTGCCCGGCCTTCTCCTGCAGCCGCTGGTCGAGAACGCGGTGATCCACGGGATCGCCCCGGTGCCGAACGGGGGCACCGTGCGGATCATGACCCGTGCGGTCGGCGCCGATCTGATCGTGGAGGTGGAAGACGACGGCGCGGGACTTCCCGGAGGGGCGAGGAACCTGGTCCTCGATGGCCATGGCTTGGGCAACGTACGCCGTCGCCTGCGGACGCTGTACGGGGATCGAGGCCGTCTCGAGCTCCTCGGTGCTTCCCTGGGCCGCGGAGCCCTGGCGCGCCTGCGTATCCCCCTGGTCGGTCCCACCGGCGCCGCCGCGCCGCTCCGGGGACCGACGGAGACTCCCGCGTGACGTCGACCCGCGTGGCGCTCGTCGACGACGAGGAACCGGCCCGAGATCGCCTTCGGCGGCTTCTGGGGGACCATGCCGATTTCACCGTGGTCGGCGAGGCGTGGGACGTCGCCTCCGCGGTGGAGCTGCTCGACCGGGAGCATCCCGACCTCTGCTTTCTGGACGTCCAGATGCCGGGAGGGAGCGGCTTCGACGTGATCCGGCGCGCCCGCCATGCGCCGCACGTGATCTTCACGACGGCCTACGACCAGTACGCGGTGCAAGCGTTCGAGATCAGCTCGGTCGACTATCTCCTGAAGCCCTTCAGCGCCGAGCGGTTCGCCTCGGCGCTTGGGCGAGCCCGGGACCGGATGGACCGCGACACGCCGTCGGCGGTCGAGATCGTCCGCCTCCTCGAGGAGATCCGATCGGGCCTTCCGGGGCATCCGGCGGCGCCGACCGCCGACGGCGTCCTGGAACCGACGGGGCGCTCCCCCGCCCCCACCCGGATCCCCGTCCGCCGCGGAGCGAAGATCCTCCTCCTCGACCCGCCGGAGGTTCACTGGTTCGAGGCCGAGGACGCTCTCGTGTTCGCGCATACGGAGGAAGGACGATTCCTCGTGGACCGGAGCCTGGCGGATCTCGAGGATCTGCTGGCTGGCGCTTTCTTCCGGACCCATCGCCAGTACCTGGTCAACCTCGCCCGCATCGGCGAGATCCGCCCGGCGGAAGCCGGCACCTATCGCATCCACCTGCGCGACGGCGCGCGGAGCGAGCTCCCCCTGTCGCGCCGCCAGGCGAGACGCCTCAGGGAGACGATGCCCTGGTAGACCGGCGAAGCTCCGTCCCCGGCCGCTCGTCCTCCCGTCGCGACCGCTCATCGGAAGGGATCTTGCGTCGGCCCGTATTCCGATCTATCCATTGCCAGCGGAGGGAGCCAGGAATCATGCTGATGTCACCCGCGTGGCGCGCGTGGAACGGCGGGATCCAGGCTCTCGCGTGCCTGGTCCTCGCGGCCGCTCCCTCGCTCGTCAGCGGTGTGGAGCCATGTCCCACGGGCAAGGTCATCTCGTACCGTGTGCCGGCGGGAGAAACCCGGGCCGGAGACGCGTACCTGCTGGCCCGATCGGTGAACATCGAAGGGACCCACGACGGCGACCTCCTCCTCTGGGCTCAGTCCGTCCACATCACCGGAGCCGTGACGGGCGACGTGTTTGCCGGAGGACAGGCGCTCACCCTCGACGGCACGTCCGGTGATTCGGTCCGATTCTTCGGCCAGACGGCCACGGTCAACGGAACGGTCGACGGCGACCTCATCGTCTTCGGCGCCACCCTCGTCGTGGGTCCGAAGGGTCGCATCACCGGGAATCTCGTCTCCTTCGCGCAGCAGATCACCATGGACGGCGAGGTGGCGGGAGACCTCAGGGCCGCCGGGGGAGAGGTCACGATCGGCGGAAGGGTCGGCCGGAACGCGAAGATCGTGTGCGAGGCGGCGCACCTGACGCCGGGCGCCAGGATCGAGGGAGACCTCGTCTACGAATCGCGCAAAGAGCTCACTCCCTCTCCCGCGAGCCAGGTCGGCGGGCAGGTCCAGTACGAACCGAAGACGGACAAGAACAAGAAGGAGGAACGCGGCTTTTCCGCCAAGGGTGTCCTCTGGTGGCTCTTCTGGACGATCGCCGCCCTTCTGGTCGGTCTCGTGGGGCTCGCGCTGTTCCGCCGCTCGGGGCCTGCGATTGCGGCCACGGTGGGCACAGACACCCTCGGGAGCCTCGGCGTCGGATTCATCGCGGTCATCGTCGTCCCGGTGGCCGCCATCGTGATCTGCCTGTTCATCGTGACGATCCCCGTGGCCGCGCTCGCGCTGCTCCTCTATGCGGTGGCGGTCTATGTGGCCAAGATCCCCGTGGGCGTGTGGCTCGGGCAGCGCGTGCTCCGGTGGACGGGGCGCACGGCACCCTCGCCGATCCTCGGGCTCCTCGTGGGAGTTCCTCTCCTCTACCTACTGTTCCAGGTCCCCTACCTCGGGAGGCTCGCGTGGTTCGGCTGTCTGTGCGTCGGGCTGGGCGCGATCCTCCTCGGCACTCGGAACTTCCTCAACGTCCGCAGCGCCGGAGGGGACCATGGCCTGCCCGCGCCTACTCCGGCGAGTCCGGCGCCGCCACAGGTCTGAGGACGACCGCACCTAGGATTTGACATCCAGATCTTCGAGGAGCAGCCTGGCCCCATCATCGGATGAACGGTCCGAGCCCTCGAGGATGGACCCGTGTCTCACCCGAAGGTTGGCATCCTGTCAAGGACCGTGGCACTGGGGGCCGCTGCGCTTTTCCTCGGGGCCACGAACGCTCCGCCTGGCACTTCGGCGTATTCTGTGGGCCTGCAGTTCATCCGCGGGAGCTATATCCGCCGGCTGGAACTCACCGATCTCGCGGTGACCGGACTGAGTCGCCTGTCGGCGATCGACGCGGCAATCCAAATCAGCCTCGCGGATCCCAGGATGATCGAAGTCCTTGTGACGGGCACGCCGGTCTTTCGAAAGCGGAGACCTCAAGCCAACGACCCCGTGCGTTGGGGCGGTCTGATCGAAAAGGCCATCGAGGCCGCGCGTGCTCGTTCGCCGATTCTCGCCAAGACCGATTGGGCGAAAATCCAGGAGGTCGTCTTCTCCGGCTTTCTCGAGAAACTCGACGCGAGCTGTTCGTACATCGCCGATGCGAGGCGATTCACCGATCCTCCCGGAGGTTCGGCCGCACTCGGCATCACCTTTCGCCAGTCCGACCGAGGAATCGAGGTGATCTCGGTCTTCCCGGAGAGCCCGGCGGAATCCGCGAAGCTCCGCCCAGGCGACGTGATCACCCACCTTGACTCGATCCCTGCGGGTGGGTGGAGCCCAGGGGAGATTCGGCACCATCTCATCGGGGCTGAGGGGACCGAGCTGCGCCTCCGGGTCGCGCCAGCGGGCGGATCGCCCCCAGCCGACGTGACGATCGCACGGCAGCCGGTCCGACCGGCGCAGATCAGCTCCCGGGAGGAGGAGGGAATCCTGTACCTGCGGGTACCGGTGATGGACAAGGACGTCGATCGTCGCGTGTGGCAGCGAATCGCCCCAGCCACGACGGCCCACGAAGTCCAGGGCCTGATCTTGGACCTGCGCTCGAATGGCGGGGGTTGGCGTGACGAGGGGATCGGACTCGCGGACGTGTTCCTGCCCAAGGGCAGGCCGATCGCGACGATGGTCTATCGCGAAGACGGCGAGGAGCATCCGGCGGTCGGTTTCCGCTCTGACGAAGTAGAGTTGGGGGCGGACATCCCTCTCGCGGTTCTGATCAACGGCGAGACGGCGAACGCATCCGAGATCGTGGCCGCAGCGCTCCAGGAGAATGGGCGGGCGGTCGTCATCGGGAGCCGCTCGGCCGGGTCCGACGCGGTTCGCAGGGTGTTCCTTCTACCGGGTGGTGCGGCAATCACGCTCACGATCGGCTTCCTTCGGACCGGAACCGGCCTTCGGCTCGCACCAGAGGGCGTCCTCCCGGATGTCTGCACGAGCCTGGGGGCAAATGACGCTGAAGAGGTCGTGTCGTCCTTGCGTTCCCGCCGCGAGGAAGGTGAGATCCGAGGTGGGACGCCACCCAGCGATGTCGCGGTGTGCCCTTCCGCGACAAACGAGGACAAGCTGGATGTTGCGGTCGCCCGCATGGTCCTCGGTGACAAGAATCTCTACAAGGAGATCACCTCGCGGCGACGAGCTCCGTCAGGTCTCGTGCCCCGGCAGGAGAAGCTTCCCGCCAGACGGTGAACGGAACACCCAGGATGCAACGCCCAAGACCTGCGGGGAAGACTACCCCCGGCTGAGACGGGCTTTCGGACTCGGGAGCGCCAGGCTAAGATCTGCGGCTCCGGTCCTACTCGGGTCTTCCTTCGCCTGGTGCCGTCATGCTGCGTGGCAAGAAGATCGTGGTGGTGATGCCCGCGTACAACGCGGCCAAGACGCTCAGGCGCACCTACGCGGAGGTCCTGGAGCAGGAGATCGTCGATCGGATCGTGGTCGTGGACGACGCGAGCCAGGACGATACCGCCGCCATCGCCCGAGAGCTCCCGGGCACCAGGGTCGTGGTCCACCAGAGGAACGTGGGGTACGGGGGAAACCAGAAGACCTGCTACAAGACGGCGCTCGACGAGGGGGCCGATATCGTGATCATGATTCACCCGGACTACCAGTACACACCCAAGCTCATCCCCGCCATGGCCTCCATCGTCGCCACCGGCCTCCATCCGTGCGTGCTCGGGAGTCGGATTCTCGGCGGCTACGCCCTCAAGGGCGGAATGCCGCTCTGGAGGTACGTGGCGAATCGCATCCTGACGCTCGTGGAGAACCTCCTCCTCGGGGCGAAGCTCTCGGAATACCACACGGGCTACCGCGCGTTCTCGCGGGAGCTTCTGGAGCAGATCGACCTCGAGGCGAACTCCGACGATTTCGTGTTCGACAATCAGATGCTGGCCCAGATCCTCTGGTCGGGGTTCACGATCGCGGAGGTGAGCTGTCCGACGAAGTATTTCCCCGAGGCGTCGTCCATCAACCTCACGCGAAGCATCCGCTACGGGCTCGGCTGTCTCTGGACCGCGCTTGCCTTCCGGCTCGCAAGGCTGGGCGTGCATTCGTCCCCCCTGTTCTCGCCGCGGCGGTAGAATCCGCAGGCAACCCGAGGGTCCGAGATGGACAAGGCATACAGGAACCTGGACTTCCTCGCGAGCCCCGAGGCGCGGACGCTCAGGATCCTCGGCGAGTACCTGGAGCCCCAGGCGCGATTCGCGCGGTACCGGATCAAGGACACGGTGGTGTTCTTCGGCTCGGCGCGGGCGCTCCCGGCCGACCAGGCACGTCAGGAGCTCGAGCGTGCCGAGGCCACGGGGGACGCCGCGACCGTCGAGAGCGCCCGCGCGGCCGCCCGCCTCTCGCGCTACTACGAGGACGCTCGACAGCTCGCGCGGCGCTTGACCGAGTGGTCGAAGGGGCTGCAGCACTCCCATCGTCGGTTCATCGTCTGCTCCGGGGGGGGGCCGGGAATCATGGAGGCGGCGAACCGCGGAGCCTCGGAGGCCGCGGGGATCTCCATCGGCCTCGGGATCAGCCTCCCGATGGAGCCACCGTCGAACCCGTACATCACGAGGGAGCTGGCGTTCGAGTTCCACTACTTCTTCATGCGGAAGTTCTGGTTCGTCTATCCGGCCAAGGCGCTCGTGGTTTTTCCCGGCGGGTTCGGCACCCTGGACGAGCTCTTCGAGCTCCTGACCCTCGTCCAGACGCGCAAGATGGGCAAGCGCGTTCCCGTGCTGCTCTACGGGACGAAGTTCTGGACCGATCTCCTGCGCTTCGACGTCCTGGAGGAGTGGGGAACGATCTCTGCCGAGGACCGGAAGCTCGTCCACCTCGTCGACACGACCGACGAGGCGTTCTGGTTCCTCCGGGATCAGCTCACCGCGCTGTATCTCGAGAACGAGCAGGCCTGAGCGCGGATCCATCGTGAGATTCCTCCAAGGCTGGCTGGTCCGGTCCCTGATCCTCGTGGCGTGCCTGGCCGCTCTGGCGTTCACCATCGGATCCTTGGGACCCTCCCGTGTGATGGGCGCCCTGTCGGGAGCCGACCCTCGGTGGGTTCTCTACTCCGCGCTGGCGATGGTGGCGCGGTATGCCGTGTGGACCGTGAAGTGGGCGATCATGCTCGCGCGACGCGGAGAGGTCGGAATCGCGTGGGTCGCGCGCTCGCTTCTGGCCGGGGTCTTCGTGAACCTCACCACCCCGACGGCGAAGCTCGCGGGGGGGTTTGTGCGCGCGGCGCTCGTCCGTCGGAAAACGGGCTGGGGTATGGCGGAGAGCTACGGATGGTCCCTCGCCGACCAGGTGACGAACACGCTGGGAAACATCGCGCTCGGCGGCGTGCTCCTGCTCGGCGCGGTCCGCGTGCTCCCGCCGGGGACGGTGCGCGGTCCGTTCCTCGCGCTGGGGATCGTGTCCCTCGCCGGCGTGGCCGCGACGTTGCTGCTGAGAGGCTGGGCGTGGAAGCAGGTGCGCCGGCCGGCCGCCGCCCGATGGCTCGCCCGCGTGACCCCGGCGCGGTCTCGCATCCAAGGACCCGACGGGCCGGCCGCGGGGTGGGTCGAGCCGGTCTTCTCTCCGTTGCTCGAGGTGGGCAAGACCGGTCGCGTGGCCACCGTCGACGTCGGATTGGCCGCGCTTTCCTGCTCGTTCCTGTGCGTGAGCAACGCCTGTGCCCTGGCGGCGGTGGGGGTCGACGCGTCGCTCGTCCTGAGCGGCGCCGCGACGGTCCTGGCCGGCTTCGTGGGAACGGTCGCGGGGACGGTGGGCGGGATCGGGGCGACCGAGCTCGCCCTCATCGGCTTGTACGATCAGATGGGCCTGCCTCCGGAGTCCGCCGCCGCGGCGGCGCTGCTCCACCGTGCGGCCTACTACGCGGTGAGTCTCGCCCTCGGAGGCGCCGCCCTTCTGTGGGAGGGGCGGAAGATGGCCCCGAGATCCTGAGCGTCGTGGAACGGAAGACTCTTCCGGTCGCCCCGGCTCAGGCGGGCAGGACCGTCCTCAGGATCCTCCACGACCTCGGTGGATTCACCCACCGGACCGCCCGAGGGATGATCCTCGCGGGCGGCGTGCACCGGAACGGGCGCGCCGTCCGGAGGGTCGACGAGCGCGTCGAGCCGGGCGATCGGATCGAGCTCGTCTACGAGCCGGAGAAGCGCTACCGGGGACCGCGCACGCGGCGCGAGCCCCTGGACTTCAGAATCGTCCACGAGGACCACCAGATCGTGGTCGCCGACAAGGCCGCGGGCCTTCTCACCGTCCCGACACCCTCCGGAGCCGCTGAGTCGCTCCAGGAGAAACTCTCCCGCTCCTACCAGTCCCGTGGATACCGCGCGCCGACGGTTCTTCCCGTTCACAGGATCGACCGCTATACCTCCGGCCTCGTGGCGTTTGCCCTCACCGAGCCCGCCTGGCGGCAGATCCGCGCCCAGTTCGCCGCCGGCCTCCCGGAGCGTGTGTATCTCGCGGTCGCCCAGGGGCGTGTCGAACCGGACGAAGGAACGCTCGTGCACCACCTCGAGGAGCATCCGCGAAGCCTCAAGATCCGCGCCGGGCGACACCGTCGTGAGGGCTCAAAGCGCGCGTCCTTGGCGTTCGTCGTGAGGGAGCGATTCGCTGAGGCGACGCTTCTTGAGGTCCGGCTTGAGACCGGGCGAAGAAACCAGATCCGCGTCCAGCTTGCCGCGATGGGGCACCCGATCGTGGGAGATCACGCGTACGGACGGCCGTCCCCGTTCATCGGTCGGACCGCCCTGCACGCGAAGCGGCTGTCCTTCGACCACCCCGCGCGCGGAACCCGCCTCACCTTCGACTCGGATCCCCCGGAGGACTTCCAGAAACTGCTCGCGACCCTGCGAGGCCGGGGAAGGTGACCCCGATCCGCGCGTCACTCGCCGACGAGGACGAGTACCCCGGTGTACGTGAGCACGTGGTGAACGCCCCGCATCGGCGCGATTTCCGCGTTGGAGAAGAAGCCCAGGAGCGGCACTCCTGGAAACGCCGCGGTCAGATGCGCCGCATCCACGCCCCTCCTCCCGTACAGCGCGCTGCCGCGCCCGAGGCAGTTGAAGTAGAACCCGAAGCGGTACTCGAGGTCTCCGCGCCCGGAGCGCACGCGCTCGGTCATCCGCGCGAGGTCGTGACGGGCCGCGTGCGGCTCCCGGACGGCGAAGAGGATGCTCTGTCCCTCCTCCACGTGGTCGGCGATCGCGAGGATCCCGGTATCGGGGTCGGCCGCGACGATGTTCCGGACCAGGTAGTCGCCCGGCCGGATCGTCTCCCCCTCGACGTCGGGCAGGATCCCCACGAAGAGATCCTCCAGGATGCGGATCGGATCGTCGAACATCTCCGCGGGGGCTCGCGCCCGGAGCGCCTCGACGGCGGGCTCCCCTTCCACCTCGAGGATGAGGTTCTCGTGCGAGCGGGTGACCAGGAGCGGCTCCGAGATCGGCCGGCACCCCTGCGTGATCGCGACCTGATGGCGAAACTCGCCTCCGAGCCGCATTCCCGACACCGCGCCGCCCGAGACCTCGGCTCCGCAAAACTGGATCGTGGTCTCCTTGCCGCCGCGGGAGGAAGCCGCACCGCCCACCACCGGAACCCCTTGGAGCGTGGCGTCGAGCCCCTCGAGGAGCCGGTCCCCGCTCACGTGGAACGGGTCCGGCCAGACCACTACCAGATCCCCCGTACCGCGCGAGCCCATCAAGCGCTGACCGATCCGGATCCCCGCGGTCAACCCGTGATCGCCGTCGTCGTGAAACAGGAACGGCGTGCTGCGGATCGTGTCCGAGGAGACCGCCAGCACGCCCACCGCGGGGCCCTCCTCGACCTCGGCGTCCCCGACCACGACCCCCGCGGCGGAGCAACCGACGACGTAGGGAGTCCCGGCGGCCTCGGCGAGCGCGCCCAGGAGCCGAGGCATCCCCGGGGCGTGCTCGGCGGTCGCGAAAACGACGCACCAGTCGGGTCGCTGCCCCTCGAGCCCCTCCGCGGCACGCGCCACCGCGTCCTCGGCGGCCTGCTCGATCCCTCGCTCGGTGGAAAGTCCGACTCCTGCGCGGATCATCCGGAGAGGTTATAGCAAACCGGCCCAAGAGCCGTCGGGGTCTCGTTGTTTGCGCCCCCGGCTGAACGTATACTCTGGGCGTTGCCGAGGTTCTTCCCTCGCGCCTCCCCAGGAGTTGACGATGCTGGCTGCTCTCACGCGGCGCGCGCTGCCGGTGGTTGTGGCATTCGCGCTCCTCGCTCCCGGGTTCGCCGCCGAGCCCGAGGGAGAGCCCGCACCCTTCCCGCCCGAGATCGTGCCCGAAGAGAAAGCGGCCGTCCTGGATCCGCCTGTCGAGAGCGCCCCCGAGCCGGCGGCCGCGATTCCCGAAACCGCCGACGCCGGGTTGCCCGCGACCCCCGAGGACGATCCGTTTCCGTTCCCCGAAGGACTTCGGGGGCGCGTCGAGTTCTGGCAGGGCGTCTTCGGCGTCTGGAGCACGAAGCAGGTCGTCCTTCACGACGCCGACCACCCCGGGCTCGACTACGAGACCCTGACCCTCCCGGGAGAGATCGGATCGACCTACGCGAAAGAGCAGGCGCTGCTCGTCTCGTCCCACCTGGACGATCTCGCGCTCAGACTGAAGCGGCTCGAGACGATGATCGAGCTGAAGGCGCCCCTGACGGACGACGAGAAGGGATTGGCGCTGCTCATCACCACCCGGGCGGGGACGGGTGCCATCCGCGGCGCCTGCAACCGCGTGCGCGCCCAGCGGGGGATGCGCGAGCGCTTCAAGCGCGGGCTCGAGATCAGCGGCAGGTACGACTCCCTGTTCCGTCGGATCTTTCGCGAGGCGGGGGTCCCCGAGGACATCGCGTTCCTCCCCCACGTGGAATCCTCGTTCCAGGCCTCCGCGCGCTCCTCCGCCGGAGCCCTGGGAGCCTGGCAGTTCACCCGCGGAGCGGCTCGACGCTTTCTCGTCCTTGGCCCGGCGATCGACGAGCGTCTGGATCCCGTGGCGGCGGCGCGGGGCGCCGCGCGCTACCTCAAGGAGGCCCACGAGCTTCTCGGTGATTGGGCTCTCGCCATCACCTCGTACAACCACGGGATGCAGGGGATGGCCCGGGCGCGGGAGCGATTCGGAACGGATTTCGATCGGATCGTGCGGGAGTACGACGGGAAGCTGTTCGGCTTCGCGTCCAAGAACTTCTACGCGGAGTTCCTCGCGGCCCGCCAGGTCGCCGGAAATCCGGCGAGGTTTTTTCCGGAGGGGGTGAATCTCGAGCCTCCTCTCGCCCTCGATCAGGTCATCCTGGAGAAGAGCCTCTCCCCCGCCCGCGTCTCGGAGAAATACGGGGTCCCCCTGGGAGAGCTGGCCGGCATCAACCCCGCCTGGACGCACCGGGCGGTTCACGGCGGACGGGCCGTTCCGGCCGGAACGGTCGCCTGGCTCCCCCAGGGGACCCTGGCGCGTGTCGCCGCCGCCCGGGCGCTGAAGAAGACACCACCCCGGACGCCTCCGCCCGCCAAGAACACATCGCAGCTTGCAGATTCTGTCGTGCACGTCGTCCGCAGGGGCGAGACCCTCCTGAAGATCGCATCGAGCTACGGCGTTCGGCTCGCCGATCTCCTCGTCGCGAACCGGCTGAGCGAGCTCACGATCATCTACCCGGGGCAGACCCTTCGCGTCCCCACGGAACGGTGACCGAGAAACGGCGAGGATCGGTGACAGCAACCGAAACTCGCTCGGGAAGCATCGCGTTTCTCGCCACCGGGGGAGTTTCGGTTGCTGTCACCGATTCTGAGGTGCGCTATAGTGTGGCTCCATGGGAGCGAACGTGGCGGATGATCGGTACGTCAACCGCGGTTTCGGGCTGAAGCAGGCGATCGGCGGCCAGCTCGCCCGCGACTACCACAGCGAGCTGGTGGATCGGATGCGGACCCGGGGATTCCGCCTCGAGGCAGGGCCCCTCACCTTCCTGCTCGCCCGGGAGTTCGGATTCTGCTACGGGGTGGACCGGGCGGTGGAGTACGCGTACGAGACCCGCGAGAAATTCCCGGACCGCCGCATCTTCATCACCGGCGAGATCATCCACAACCCCGGCGTCAACCAGCGCCTCGGGGAGATGGGGATCCGTTTTCTCGACGGCCGGGACATCGGGGCGAGCTACGAAGGCCTGCACGAGGACGATGTGGTCATCCTCCCCGCCTTCGGTGTTCCGCTGGAAGCGATGACCTTCCTGCGCCAGAAGAACTGCATCCTCGTCGACACGACGTGCGGATCCGTGCTCAACGTCTGGAAGAACGTCGAGAAGTACGCCCGCGACGGCTTCACCTCGCTCATCCACGGGAAGTACGCGCACGAGGAGACCCGCGCGACCGCGTCCCGCGCCCGCAAGCATGCCCTCGGCCACTACGTCATCGTCCGCGACAGGGAAGAGAGCCGGCTCGTCTGCGCGCAGATCGAACAGCAACCGGATGGCGCGGAGTTCTTGGCCCGCCTGGCCCCGGGTCTCTCCCCGGGGTTCGATCCGGACGTTCACCTGGAAAAGCTCGGCTGCGCCAACCAGACGACGATGCTGTCGAGCGAGTCCCTTGCCATCGCCAGAGAAGTCCATGACTCGATGGCGAGGCGCTGGGGACCCGAGGAGGCGGCCAAGCGGTTTCGAGCCTTCGACACGATCTGCAGCGCCACCCAGGAGCGCCAGGATGCGGTCCACGAGCTCCTGCGGTCGTCTCGGATGGATCTCATGCTCGTCATCGGCGGCTACAACTCGTCCAACACCACCCACCTGGTGGAGATCGCCGGCGAGCGGGTGCCGACGTACCACATCCAGAACGCCGCATGCGTCGAGAGCGGCGCCGTCCTCCGCCATCAGCCTCTGGGCGCAGGCTCCGAGGCGATCGCCACCGATTGGCTGCCGGAAGGCCCGCTCGTCATCGGCGTGACCGCGGGCGCCTCCACGCCGAACAGCGAGATCGGCCGGGTCGTCGAGCGGATCGCCACGCTCTGCTCCGTAGCCCTGACTTGAGCCTTCCGGACGGTCCGCGGGCGAACATCGAGGTCAAGGCGCGTCTTCTGGATCTCGACGCCGCCCTGCGCACGGCCGAGACCATCGGAGCTCGCGCCGCCGGAGCGGACCGCCAGGTCGACACCTACTACCGCGTTCCGCGGGGTCGGCTCAAGCTCCGGCAGTCCCTGTTCTCCGGAGAGCAGCTCATCGTGTACCTCCGTTCCGACGACGACGGCCCCCGTCGCTCCGATTACGAAGTGCTCCCGGTCCCGCACGGCGGGCGAACCCGCGAGCTCCTTGATGCGGTTCTCGGGATCGAGGTCGTGGTGGAGAAGCTCCGCAGAGTCTTCCTCCTCCGGGACACCAGGATCCATCTCGATACGGTGAAGGGCCTCCGGGACTTCATCGAGTTCGAGGCCGTCTTCCCCCACGGCCGGACCGAGGCCGAGGCGGCGGCGCGGGAGGAGGTGGATCGTCTCGTGCGAGCCTTCCGCATCCCGGCGACGGAGTTCGTCCGCCACTCCTACCGTGAGCTCCTTCTGGGCTGAAGAGAATCCCCCGTCCTAGCTGTGCTATGGTGCCTCGCCCGGAGGTCGCACGTTGAGTTCCCGCACGCCGCTCCCCAAACGCAAGGGAAAGGTCCGCCCGCTCCAGGCCTTTGCGGGTCGGAAGGGCGCTCTATCGGCCCGCCCGCGACCCAGGCCGCGGCCCGTTCCGGGAGAGTGGACGTCCGTCGAGATCCTGTCGGTCGGGCGTGAGATCCTGAGAGGCCGCACGGTCGACACCAACGCCCAGGAGATCGCCGCCTGCCTGAGCCAGCGCGGCGCCACCGTCCGGAAGATCACGACGGTCGACGACCGTGAGTCGGGAATCACCTCCGTGATCGCGGACGCGCTGGGCCGCGGGATCCGGCTCGTCGTGACCACGGGAGGACTCGGCCCCATGGCGGACGACCGCACGCTTCGCGGGGTGGCGGACGCCCTCCGCGTCCCGCTGGCGATCCACGCGGGCGCCAGGGAGATGGTGGAATCCGCCTACCGCCGTCTCCGCGAGAAGCGGCTCGTGTCCAAGGAGGGACTCACGTCTTCCCGCGAGAAGATGTGTTCGATTCCCATCGGGAGCGAGCCGATCCGGAACGAGATCGGGATCGCGCCTGGCGTGCTGCTGCGTCTGCCCGGGGGGGCCATGGTGCTCTGCCTTCCCGGCCTCCCCACCGAGATGCGGTGCGTTCTCGAATCCGCGATGAGCCATCTCAAGGAGATCCTGCCCAAGGGAGCGGTTGCCCATCGGGACGTGGAGACCCCGACGGCCGACGAGTCGGCGGTCCGGTCTCTTGTCGATCGGCTGACCGACGAGTTCCCATCCGTATGGGTCAAGAGCCAGCCTCCCGACCTGGACGCCGCCGATGCAAGGGTCCGGGTCATCCTGGAGGCAAGCGCCCCCGATCGGGCGCAAGCCGAATCCCTGGTGGAGGACGCGCTCCGGCGCCTGCTCGCCCTCGCGGCGGGCGGATGACCGCCTTGCCTCACGAATAGGAGCCTTCCATGTCGCTGCGTGCCCTGCTGTCGACGGCCGGACCGTTTCTCGCCCTCGCTTCCCTGGCGTCGGCGGCCGACCGGCAAGCCCCTGGGACCGATTCGATCCGGAACGTCGGCGATCGCCTCGTCGAGCGGTTCGGACAGGACCACGCGCAGAGGATCCGCACGGGCGTTTCCCAGGTCGCCCAACGCTTCTGGCCCGAGGACGGCGACGAGAGAGCCTTCGCCGCCTTCTGCGAGGAGAGCTTCCTCGCGAGCGACGAGGATCGGAGCCGAGCGTTCCTCCGGATCGAGCAGGTCCTGGAGCAGGCGGACGGGCACCTCCACGAGATCCGGCGCCTGCTCACCACTCCGCTGGATCTGGACACGGGGCCCGTGAGCCCGTGGGACCGGCTCCTGGGTGACGTGGATCTCGGAGCCCACGTGGACGAGGATCTCTTCAAGAGCAAGGTCGCCTTCGTGGCGTTGCTGAACTTCCCGGTCCACTCCCTCGAGGAGCGACTCGCGAACGGGTCGGGATGGAGCCGCGAAACCTGGGCGCGCTCGCGGATGATGGACCGGTTCGACCGGCGGATCCCGGCGACGATCGCCCAGGCGATCACGCGTGCCTTCACCGCCGCAGACCAGTACATCGCTGGTTACAACATCCGCATGGGCCGCCTGGTCTCGCGCAGCGGCGATCGGCTGTTTCCGGAAGGCCTCGAGCTCATCACCCACTGGGGGCTTCGGGACGAGCTGGGCTCGCGGTACGCGGACAAGGACGGCCTGGTCACGCAGCGCATGATCCTGCGCGTGATGGAGCGGATCGTCCGGCAGGAGATCCCCGCAGCGGTCGTGAACAATCCGGACCTCCTGTGGTGCCCGGAGACGAACGAGGTGCGCCCCGCGCCCTCCGCGAAGGGCACACCTCCCGCGGGTGCGTCCGCCCGCGAGCCGGACACGCGGTACGCCAAGCTCCTCGAGGTGTTCCGCGCGGTGCGCGAGGTGGACCCGTTCAGTCCGACCGCCCCGACCTTCATCGACCGGCGGTTCGACCTGGACCGCCAGATCCCCGAGAAAGAGGTCGAGACCCTTCTGGAGTCGGTCCTCACCTCCCAGGAGGTGAAGGACATCGGCAGGGTCATTGCCCAGCGTCTGGGCCGTCCCCTCGAGCCGTTCGACATCTGGTACACCGGGTTCAAGCCTCGGGGCCAACGCTCCGAGGAAGATCTGGACCGGATCGTCCGCGCCAGATACCCCGGGGTGGACTCCTTCACCGCCGACCTGCCGCGGATCCTCCGGGACCTGGGGTTCGCAAAGGAAAAGGCGGACTGGATCGCCCAGCGCATCGTCGTCGACCCCTCGAGGGGCGCCGGACACGCCATGGGAGCCGTCCGACGCGAGGACCAGGCTCACCTCAGGACGCGGGTTTCGGCTGAGGGGATGAACTACAAGGGGTACAACATCGCGATCCACGAGCTCGGGCACAACGTGGAGCAGGTCTTCTCCCTGAACGGGATCGACCACTGGTTCCTGAACGGCGTTCCCAACAACGCGTTCACCGAGGCCTTCGCGTTCGTCTTCCAGAACCGGGACCTCGAGCTTCTGGGGCTCGGCGCACCCGACGCCGAGTCGAGGCGGATGGAGGCGCTGGCGACCCTCTGGGCGACCTACGAGATCGGCGGAGTCAGCCTCGTGGACATGAGGGTGTGGCGCTTCCTGTACCAGCACCCCGATGCGTCACCCGCCGACCTGCGCGAGGCGACGCTCGCCGCCGCCCGCGAGGTCTGGAACCGGTATTTCGCCCCCGTGTTCGGGATGAAGGACCAGGAGATCCTGGCGGTCTACTCCCACATGATCGTCTACGGGCTGTACCTTCCCGATTACCCCCTGGGTCACATCATCGCCTTCCAGGTGGCCGACAAGCTCCGCCAGGGGGATTTCGGCGCGGAGTTCGAGCGAATGGCCCGACAGGGACGACTCACGCCCGACGCCTGGATGCGGGGAGCCGTGGGAAAGCCCCTCTCGACCCAGGTGCTGCTCAGGGAGGCGCGCGCGGCTCTCGCGGCGGAGTGAAGACGGGGACATTCACTCCGACAGCGGGAGCGTCTCTTCGATCATGGAGAAGCGGAGCGCGGTCTCCCCTACCCCGATCTCGTCCCAGTGCCGGAGCTTGGCCTTCTCCGAAACCGCTCTTCCGTTGAGCAGCGTCCCGTTCGTGCTCGCCAGGTCCCGGATCACGAAGGCCTCGGGACCGTACAGGCCGATCTCCGCGTGCTTCCTCGAGACCTTTGGGTCGTCCAGGGGAATGTCGGCCCCCTCCCGGCCGATGAGGTAGACGCCTCCCGGGGAGAGGTTGAAGACGCGGCCGGCCCCGGGTCCCTTCTCGATGCGAACGAAGATCCCGGTCTTGGGCGAGACCAGCCCCTCCTTGAGCCGGCGGCGGACGAGCCTGGGATCGATGGTGGTTCCCGTGCCGGTCTCGGACTTGTTGCCAGACATGGTGTCCTCCTTGTAGATGGGGACATTCCTCTTTTCCGCCGCCACACGATCGCGCGGGCAGGTGCCCACCGGGCGGAAAAGAGGAATGTCCCCGTTCAATCGACGTCGACGGAAAGCGGCGAGCCGAACGTCCGGCCTGCCACCACGTTCAACCTGCGTGTTTCGCCCGGCCCGAGATCGACCACGACCGAGTTCTTGTATCCGGAGCCGCCGCCTTGTGTCGTCAGAAGCGCCATGACCTCGCGCTTGCCGGGGGCGACGCCGATCCACGCCTCGAACGTCTCCTGGTTCTTTCCGAGTACCTTGGTCAGGACGTTCGCCGCCCTGACGGAGGCTCTGAGCTCGCGCGAGTAGACCTGCTCGCGGTCGACCAGGAGGGTGAGCGTGCCGGCTCGGACGCTGCTCTTCCCATCGAGCCTCAGATACGCCTTGCGGTTCTGACTCCAGTACACTCCACACGCCGCTGCCACGAGGACGACCGCGACGATGAGCCATGGGCGCCGACCTCCGCTCCCTGTCCGCTCGGGAGCCGCGACGATCGTGGCCTCACCTACGTTCGAGCTCCCTCCACGCTCGGCTTCCGCGAGGCCGGCGGCCCACGCCGTCCCCGCCGGGAAGCGGGCCGCCGGGTCCTTGGCCAGTGCGCGCTCGAAGAACGCGTCGAGGGACGCCGGGACTCCCTCGACCCGCTTCGTGATGGGAATGTGTGTCTCGCAGGCGATCGCGTATCCGAGCGCCGGAAGGTCTTCCCCCTTGAACGGTCGCTCGCCGCACAGGCACTCGTAGAGAATGACGGCGAGGGAGAACAGGTCGCTCTGGGGTCCCAGGGGGCCACCCCGGATCTGCTCGGGGGACATGTAGGCGGGCGATCCCAGCGTCCCGCCCTCGCGGGTCAGATCGGAGCCGGCGACGCGGGCGACGCCGAAATCGGCGATCTTCGGCGAGCCATCCCCCTCGCGGATCAGGATGTTCGCGGGCTTGATGTCCCGGTGAACGACCCCGCCCTCGTGGGCCGCGAAGAGCGCGTCCGCCAGAAACCGAGCGATCTCAAACGACCGTCCGGGCTCGAGCCGACCCTGTTCATGGAGGAGGTCCTTCAGGCTCCGCCCGGGAACGTACTCCATGGCGATGAACGAGACGCCCAGCTCCGGGTCCTCGTCCGCGTCGTAGATCGTGACGATGCCGGGATGGGAGAGGGTTGCGGCAGCCCTGGCCTCGCGCAGGAACCTCTCCTGGAATTCCCGCCTGGCTTCGTGCGTGAGACCCGGCGGAAGGGAGTAGGTCTTGACGGCGACCTGCCGCCCCAGACGGGGATCGTGGGCCAGGTAGACGACGCCCATGGCCCCCCGACCGATCTCGCACTGGATCTCGTACCGCCCGATCCTGGACACGCCGGTAATATAGGGTTGGGTCGGCGCGTGACAACGCGGCGTTCCTCAACGGGTTTCGTTGCTCCTCGGCCGGTTTGCTGGTAGAGTCCAGCCAGCTAGCTATTTGCCGAAGGGGGGTCCCGTGACTTCCTCGCCACGTACCGCGACACGACAGCGGCCGGGTCGAAGGCTCCCACGGCCTGGCGCGCGGAGCCGTCAGCGCATGTCCAGGACGGCGGTGCTCGTAGCGCTGCAGTTTCTGGTGGGCCCTTCCGGCCCGGCGAGGACTGCGGACGCTCCGGGGCAATCGGCGAGCGGTGCGACGGTGGGTTCCAGCGAGGCCTGGCAGTCCACGATCCGGCGGAACATCGAGCACGCGGAGTACGAGGTCGCCTGGCAGGCGAAGACGGCGATCGAGGGTCTGCCCGCGGCGTGGCACGCTCCGAATCGAGCCCAGGGGTTCCGGACGCACTTCACCGACTCGGGCATCCGCGTCGTGCCGCGCTCGGCCAAGACGCGGTCGTGGGAGTGGAGAGAGACGCTGGTCGGCTGGGGCCGTCCCGGTGCGGTCGCGGCGGTGGAAGCGGCATCCCTGCGCGCGAAGGCGAACCGGATCGAGTACGACCGCGGTCGCCTGGTCGAGTGGTACGTGAACGACACGCGAGGCCTCGAGCAGGGGTTCACGCTCGCGGCGCCGCCTCCGGGTCCCTCGGACGGAGGGATCGAGCCGTCCTGCGTGTGGATCGAGCTGGCCGTCGGGGGCACGCTGTTGCCGGCCGTATCGGCGGACGGGCGAGCGATCGATTTCTCCATGCCAAGCGGCATGTCCGCGGTCCACTCCAGGAGGCTCGTGGCCACGGATGCGACGGGGCGGGCGCTGTCCGCTCGGGTGGAAGGGAGCGGTGTCGGGATCCGGCTGGTCCTCGAGGACGAGGGCGCAGTCTATCCGGTGACCGTGGTTTCGCTCGTGACGACTTCCGCCTGGACCGCGGAGAGCGATCAGGCGAGCGGGCAGCTCGGGTATTCGCTGGCGAGCGCAGGGGACGTCAACGGGGACGGTCATGCGGATGCGATCGTCGCGGCCACGTTCTACGACAGCGGCGAGACGGACGAGGGCCGGGTCCTCGTCTACCACGGCTCGGCCGCGGGACTCGCGACGACGCCCTCGTGGACGGTCGAGGGCGATCAGGAGGGCGCGTGGCTCGGCTACTCGGTGGCGACGGCCGGAGACGTCAACGGGGACGGCTACTCCGACGTGATCGTCGGCGCCGTCTTCCACGACGACGGCGAGACGGACGAGGGCCGGGCCCTCGTCTACCCGGGCTCCGCCGCCGGCCTCGCGACGACGCCCTCGTGGACGGCCGAGGGCGATCGAGCGTTCGCGGAGTTCGGTTATTCGGTCGCGACCGCGGGAGACGTCAACGGGGACGGCTACTCCGACGTGATCGTCGGCGCCGAGGGCTACGACGACAGCGGGCGAGTCTTCGTCTATTCCGGCTCGGCCGCCGGCCTCGCGACCGCGGCGTCCTGGACGGTGGGGAGCGATCAAGCCTTCGCCGCCTTCGGCAACTCGGTGGCGACCGCGGGCGACGTCAACGGGGACGGCTATTCCGACGTGATCATCGGGGCCTCCGTCTACGACAACGGCGCCTGGGACGAGGGCCGTGCCTTCGTCTATCACGGCGCGGCCGCGGGCCTGGCGATCACACCGTCGTGGACGGCGGAGGGGAATCAGCAGGGCGCATGGCTCGGCTATCAGGTGGCGACCGCGGGCGACGTCAACGGGGACGGCTATGCCGACGTGATCGTCGGGGCCTTTCTCTACGACCATGGCGAGACGGACGAGGGTCAAGCCTTCGTCTACCTGGGCTCGCCCGCGGGCCTGGCGGCGACGGCGTCCTGGACGGCGGAGGGCAATCAAGCATTCGCGAATCTCGGTTCCTCGGTCGCGACGGCGGGCGACGTCAACGGCGACGGCTATGCCGACGTGATCGTCGGGGCCATTCACTACGACAACGGCGAAGAGGACGAGGGCGGTGCCTTCGTCTACCTGGGGTCGCCCGCGGGCCTGGCGGCGAGTGCTTCCTTCACGGCGGAGAGCGATCAAACATCCGCGGAGCTTGGCTACTCGGTCGCGACGGCGGGAGACGTCAACGGGGATGGCTACGCGGACGTGATCGTCGGGGCCTGGGGCTACGACAACGGCGAGACGGACGAAGGCCGGGCTCTCGTCTACCACGGCTCTCCCGCGGGCCTGGCGACGGCGGCGTCCTGGACGGCGGAGAGCGATCAGGAGGGTGGGCAGCTCGGGTATTCGCTGGCCCCGGCCGGGGACGTGAACGGCGACGGATACGCGGACGTCATCGTCGCAGCCGCGTTCTTCGACACCGGCGTGGCGGACGAGGGCCGGGCCTTCGTCTACCACGGCTCGGCTGCGGGCCTCCTGACGACGGCGTCGTGGACGATGGACGGCGATCAGGAGAGCGGGTGGTTCGGCTACTCGGTGGCGAGGGCGGGAGACGTCAACGGGGACGGCTTCTCCGACGTGATCATCGGCGCCGTCTTCCACGACAACGGCGAGACGAACGAGGGCCGGGCCTTCGTCTACCATGGCTCGGCGGCGGGCCTGGAGACGAAGGCCTCGTGGACGGCGGAAGGCGATCGAGCCTTCGGGGAGTTCGGCTACTCGGTCGCAACGGCGGGCGACGTCAACGGCGACGGCTACGCCGACGTGATCGTGGGCGGCGGGGGGCGGGTTTTCGTCTACCACGGCTCCCCCGCGGGCCTGGCGACGGCCGGGTCTTGGAAGGCAGAGGGGTTCCGGGCGGACGAGCAGTTCGGGTATTCCGTGGCAACCGCAGGGGACGTCAACGGGGACGGCTACGCCGACGTGATCGTGGGCGCCCCCTTCGCCGACAACGGCTCGTGGGACGAGGGCCGAGCCTTCGTCTACCTGGGCTCGGCCGCTGGCCTGACGGCGACAGCGTCCTGGACGGCGGAGGGGAATCAGCAGGGCGCGTGGTTCGGCTACTCGGTGGGGACGGCGGGCGACGTCAACGGGGACGGCCATGCGGACGTGATCGTCGGGGCTTTTCTCTACGACAACGGCGAGACGGACGAGGGCCGGGCCTTCGTCTACCATGGCTCGGCCGCGGGGCTGGCGAAGGACGCGGCCTGGACGGCGGAGAGCGACCAGCCGTTCACGGAGTTCGGCTCCTCGGTGGCAACGGCGGGCGATGTCAACGGGGACGGCTATGCGGACGTGATCGTCGGGGCCATCCACTACGACAACGGCGAGGAAGACGAGGGCGGGGCCTTCGTCTACCACGGCTCGGCCGCGGGGCTGGCGACGACCGCGTCCTGGACGGCGGAGAGCGATCAGCCATCCGCGGAGCTCGGCTACTCGGTCGGGACGGCCGGCGACGTCAACGGAGATGGCTACGCGGACGTGATCGTCGGGGCCTGGGGGTACGACAGCGGCGAGGCCGACGAGGGCCGCTCTTTCGTCTTCTACGGCAACGGCGGGCGAGGTCTGAGCCTGCGACCGCAGCAGCGACGCGCGAACGACACGGGCGCGATCGCCCATCTCGGCGTATCGGACAGCGGGGACAGCTTCCGCCTGGCGCTGCTCGGACGCTCGCCGTTCGGGCGAGGCCAGGTCCAGCTCGAGTGGGAGGTGAAGCCCGTGGGCGCGCCCCTGAACGGGGTCGCCACACAGATCGCGAGCCACTGGGCCGACAGCGGCGTGGAAGGCGCGGCGCTCAGCGAGCCGGTCGTGGATCTTCTCGACCTCACGCCCTATCACTGGCGCGTGCGGATCCGTTACAACCCGGCGACGACACCGTTCGCGCAGCAGAGCCGCTGGCTGACGGCGCCCTGGGGCGGCTGGCAGGAAGCGATGCTGCGAACGGCGGATCCCGCGTTCTCGCCGCAGCGGGTCGGCGCCTGCGATTGAGCTAGATTCCTCGCGCCCCGCGCACCGCCCGGACCGCCTCCATCATGGCCACAAGCTTCCCCCGGGCCTCTTCCTGCGTCCGGGTCTTCAGGCCGCAGTCGGGGTTGAGCCAGACTCGCTCGGGAGGGAGAACGTCGAGCACGCGCTCGATCCGCTCGCGCACCTGGTCGGACGACTCGACCACGTGGCTGTGCACGTCGAGGACCCCGGCGCCGAGGATCTTGTCGGAGGGGAGACGCTTCAACCCGTCGAGGAGGTCGAAGCCGGAGTTCGACAGCTCGAGCAGGAAGCCGTCGACCGGAAGGGCCAGGATCTGATCGAGCACCGGCTGGAACTCCCCGTAGCAGATGTGCGTCCAGGTCCTCGCCTTCCCCCGGAGGTTCCCCGTGACGATCCCGAGAGCCCTTGTCGCCAGTGGAAGCTCGTCGTGGCGTACCGAGACGGCGGGCTCGTCGATCTGGATATCCTTCGCCCCGGCGGCGGCCAGATCTTCCGCCTCCTGGCGCACGACCTCCGCCAGGGCGAGGCAGCACGCCTCGCGCGAAGAGTAGTGCTCGTCGTAGGACCAGTCCATGAGCGTGTAGGGGCCCGTGAGGATCGCCTTGACCGGCTTTCCGGTCGCGCCCTGGGCGAGCTTCCAGCTCTCCACGGTCATGGGCGCTGTGCGGCGCACGTCGCCCACGATCCGGGGCTTCCGGTAGTACCGGTTCCCGTACGACCGGACGAGCCCCGACACCTCCATCCCGTCGAGCCGCTCGGCGAAGAAGGCGGTCATGTCGCCGCGAGCCATCTCCCCGTCCACCAGGAGGTCGATGCCGAGCGCCTCCTGGAGGGCCAGCACGTCCCGGACCGCCTTCTCCTCGGCGGCCCGAAGGGCGGCCTCGTCGATGTCCCCGTCCGCGAGCTGCCGGCGCGCTCGCACGAGGTCCGCCGGCTTGGGGAACGATCCGGTGGTCGAGGTCAGGAGGCCCATGTCCACTCCCGCGAGAGCTCCTCCACGAGGTACCGGGCGTGGAGGAGCTTCTCGAAAGCCTGGTCCCGCGGAAGGAGCTCGAGACCGGCCTGCGGCCCCACGATCACGTCGCGTCGCGTCAGCACGTCCTTGTAGGGGAGGAGCTGCTCCGCGACGTCCGAGGCGTCCTCCTGCCGCGTGGTGCGGGCGTCGAAAAGCCCCAGATGGACCCCCTTCCCGTCGGGAACCTCAGCCAGAAGCTCCCAGTTCCCGCGGCCCCACACCATGTCGAGCCCGAGGTGCGTGCCGGGAAGACGATGGAGCGCGCCGGCGAGGGAGGTCAGATCGCCGAAGTAGGTGGAAAGGACGGTGGTCGCACCGCTCCCCGCGGCTGCGAACACTCTCCCGGCGGTCTCCGCCACGAGGTCGAGGTCCTCGGGGCGCCGGCAAAGCATCGGCTCGTCGATCTGGAAGTGGCGGCACCCGGCCGCTGAAAGATCGGCGACCTCCTCCGCGAAGGCATCGGCCAGGCCGCGAGAGAAAGCCTCGACGCTTCCATAGTGGCGGTCCTTCGAGAGGCGCGCGAAGCTCACCGGACCGGGGAGAACCATCTTGACCGGCTTCGCCTGCGCGACGGCGGCAGCCACCTCGTAGTCGTGGACCAGGAACGGAGCGCGACGTCGGATGGGGCCGATCGCCTCCGGGCGCCGGTCGTAGAAGTTCGTCTCGAACCAGCGGACCAGGTCGTGGGCGGCGAGCCCGTCGAGGTGGCGCGCCACGTGGGACAGGGGGCCCTCCCAGCGGACGGCGCCATCCGTCACGATGTCGACGAACGCCCGCGACTGCTCGGCGACGACGATCCCCGTGACCTCGTCCTCGACCTCGGCCACCTGCGCGTCCGTGGCCTCGCCCCGGTCCCGGGCCTTCTGGGCGTGCCGGAGCTGCTGGTCGAGGGGATGGTCCCCGACGCGCGGGTAGGAGCTGTGATTCGCCGCTCGGATCAACCCGATCTCCTTGGATGCGGGAAGTTCGCCTCCGCACGTGCGGGCGTTCATAAGTATGCCAGGAGGAAGAGGGCCGCAAGCCCGCGGGGCGCGCTCCCCCGCCCCTCTGGTACGATCCGAGGCGCACGAGGAGAAACGATGATGAGCTTCAAGAGGATCCTGGGAATTCTGCTGATCGCCGCGGGCGTCCTGGGCCTGGCGTACCGGAGCATCCCCATGCCCCGGAAATCCCACCGCGCCGACCTGGGCCCGCTCGAGATCAAGGTCAAGGAAAGCCGTCGGGTCGAGGTGCCCGCGTGGATGTCGGTGCTCCTGGTTGCGGCCGGAACGGGGATCCTGGTGATCGAGAAGAAGAAATGAGATCTCGGCGCGGCCGGCTCGGGAGATCGGGCGTGCTTCTGGCGCTCGTTCTCCCGGCTGCGGCGTGCGGCGAGGAGATCGTCGTTCGCGTCTCGACCCGCATCTGGCCGCAGGGGGGTGTTGGCCGGCGCGTCGAGATCGTCGGGCGTGAGGGGGACGGCGCGAAGCCCAGGGAGCAGGACTGGCTCAAGACCCAAGCTCGCGTGCAGCTCGCGAGCCCTGCGCTCTGGAGCCGGATCGACGAGAGCCCGGGGCGTCTCGTCGCCGAAGGCGTGTTTCCCCGTGTGGAGGACCTCCCGCCGACCCTCGCTCATCGTTCCCAGACGGGGATCGTGGCGGACCATTCCCAGGCGAGCCTCGAGGCTCGGGACCTCGTTGTCATGAAGAGGTGGGCGTATCGGGAAACGCTGGGCGACCCGTACGGGGCGGACGAGGCGGCGATTGCCCTGAACGCCCTCCTCGCCATGGCGAAGGAGGCCTTGCGCGAGGAGGTCCGGCGGACCTTCGGGCGGCGGGTCGATCCTGCGCCGGCGGAGCGGTTTCTCGAGACCGAAGTCCGCTCCGTTCTCCGCGACCTGCTTCCCGGGCTCCGCCATGCGAAAGCCCTCGAGAGTGTTCGGGATCCCGCCTTCCGCACGAGATGGACGGAGGTCCTCGTCCGCCACGGCGTACCCGTGGCCGACAACGCAGACGAACCGTTCTCGATGCCCCAGGTCGATCTCCTCCTGTCTTGGTGCCGGGAGCGTGTCGCGCGGGCCCTCTCCACACCCGAAGCACGGTGGACGGGCGAGGACCTGACGTTCTGGCCGTCGGGAGACGACACGAACGAGAAGCTCGAGGCGATCGCGGATCACTCCTTCGGAGGAGAGGAGGGGCTCACCCGGAGGCTCGAGCCGATCCTCGCCGCCTTCTCGGGGACCTACGGGGACGCCCTGGGGAGCCGGTTCCGCTTCGAGACCCGTCTCGCCATGCCCGGGAGGCTCCTCAGGACCAATGGGACCCTGGACCGGGACGGCGTCCTCTGGCTCTTCCGCGACACCGATCTGGCCCACGGCGAGCGGGTCCTCGAGGCGGAATCGGCGGAGCTTCACGACGACAGCCTCAGGAGCCTGGGCGCACGGCGCGAATTCGATCCCCTCCGCCTTCTCCAGTTGACCGACCTCCTGGCTACGCGGGACACGGACGGTGCCCTCCAGGCGCTCCTCACCGAGGCCGTCGACCGGCAGCGCCTCGCGATCCTGCGCGAGGAGAAGGTCCCTCTGGAGATCGCTCCCCTCGCCCGAGAGCTGGCCGACCTTCTCGACCCCGACACGGCCTTGCCTGCGTCCGATTTCTGAGCGTGCTGTACCTGATCTTCCTGCTCTCCGGCGCGGGGGCGCTCGTCTTCGAGCGCCTCTGGTTCCACCAGGCCGGTCTCGCTCTCGGGAGCTCCGTCTGGGCGACGAGCCTGGTCCTGGCCGGGTTCATGGCCGGTCTCGCCCTGGGAAACGCTCTCGCCGCCCGGCTCGGCCCCGTCCTTGCTCGGCCGCTTCGCTTCTACGCGCTCCTCGAGCTCGCCGTCGGAGCCACCGGCCTGACGCTCGTGTGGGTGCTGCCGACGCTCTCGTCCTCCATCGCCGCGCTCCTCGGCCCGTTCCTCGATTGGCCCCTGGCGCATGACGGGCTGCGCCTCTCGCTGGCTTTCGCGTTGCTCCTTGTCCCCTCGACGGCCATGGGGGCGACCCTGCCCGTCGTCGTCGCCGCGCTGTGCCGCCGCGATCCTCGCTATGGCCGCGCGCTCGGACGCCTCTACGGTTTCAACACGCTGGGGGCGGTCGCCGGCGTGCTCGTGGCCGAGGCCGTCCTCCTCCCGGCTCTCGGGGTCCGCAGCGCGGCCGTCGTGGCTGCGTTCCTGAATCTCGTCGCGGCTGCGAGCGCCCTGGTTCTCTCACGACGTCTGGACTCCGGCGCCTCGGACCCCGGCGCATCGGCCTCCGTCGTGCCGCCGCGGCGGGCGCTCCCTCTCCTCGCTGCGGCGTCGATCTGCGGGGCGGTCCTCCTCGGCCTCGAGGTCGTGTGGTTCCGCTTCCTGCTTCTCTTCGTCGACGGGACCGGCCTCGCCTTCGCCGTCCTGCTCGCCCTCGTGCTTTCCGGGATCGGACTCGGCGGTCTTCTCGGATCGGCATGGCTTTCCCGGGATCCGGAGGCGGACCGAGATCTTCCCGCGATCTGCCTGGCGGCCGGCGCCACGTGCTGCCTCACGTACGCCGGCTTCGACCTCGTGGCGCGACCCGTGATGGCCGGGTCTTGGGAGGGCTGGGCGAGAACCCTGGCTCTCGCCACCCCTCTGATCTTCCCGAGCTCCCTCCTGTCGGGCGTGCTGTTCCCGCTGGTCGGCGTCCGCCTCCACCGCGCCATGCCGGGCGCCGCGCGGAGCACCGGGCTCCTGACGCTCGCGAACACCGTAGGGGCCGCGATGGGATCCCTTGCCGCGGGGTTCGCCCTCCTGCCCAGGCTCGGGATCGAGCGCTCGATCCGGGGCCTCGCGTCGGCGTACGGTCTCGCGGCCGTCCTGTCCGTCGCGGGTACGAGGGGGACGAGCACCCTCCGCGGGAAGGTCGGCCTCGTGCTCGCGGGCGGCCTCTTCGTGGCCGCGCTCGGCTGGTTCCCATCGGGGCTCATGCGCGAGAGGTTTCTCTGGTATCCGGTCGAGCCGTTTCGACGCGCGGAGGGCGCCGTGCCGGTCGAGATCCGCGAGGGAGTGACGGAAACCGCCATCCTTCTGCGCGTGGATCGCTGGGGAAAGCCGTTCTACCATCGCCTTCTCACCAACAACTTCTCGATGTCCGCGACCCACTTCCGGTCGCAGCGCTACATGCGATTGTTCGTGTACTTGCCCGTCGCCGTCCACCCGGGTCCCAGGAGCGCCCTGCTCCTCTGCTACGGCGTCGGCGTCACGGCAAAGACCCTGACGGAAACGAAGGAGCTGGCAACCATCGATGTCGTGGACACCTCGCGGGACATCCTCGACCTCTCACGCATCGTCTTCCCGGAGCCCAAGGACCAGCCGCTTCGCGACCCTCGAGTCCGCGTGCACGTGGAGGACGCCCGGCACTTCCTGCAGACCACCGCCCGCCGGTTCGACATCATCACCGGAGAGCCGCCTCCGCCAGGGATGGCGGGGGTGGCGAATCTCTACACGGTCGAGTTCTTCCGCCTCCTCAGCGAGCGCCTCGACGAGGGCGGGATCGCCACCTACTGGCTCCCGGTCGCGGATCTGCACGAGAGGGAGACCAAGGCGATCGTCCGCGGCTTCTGCGAGGCGTTCCCCGATTGCTCGCTCTGGTCGGGCTCGGTGCTCAACTGGATCCTCGTGGGAACGAGGAACGCCAGGGGCCCGGTCCCCCTGGAGCGGTTCCGGCGGCAGTGGGAGGATCCGGAGGTCTTGAGGACCCTGCGAGCGCTCGCGTTCGAGACGCCGGAGCAGCTCGGCGCTCTGTTCATCGCCGACGCCACCGACCTTCGCGAGTGGACGCGGGACACGCCGATGCTCGACGACGACCATCCGAAGCGTCTGGGAGACGGGCGCGCGGATCCCTCGACGGTCGCCAGGGTCTACCGGCGCTACTCGGACGTCGACGTCACCCTCCCGCGGTTCCTGAGGAGCGACCTCGTCCGTCGCCTCTGGCCCGCCGAGCTTCGCGATGCGACGGCCTCCTCCTTCGAGCTCCAGCGCGTCGTCAACGCCGTGTCCTACGAGAGCGAGATCGGCCCTTCCGAGGCCCTGCCCATGCTGCACCGGATCCTCACCGCGTCGGACCTCCGCGTGCTTCCCATGCTGCTCCTGGGCAACACGGCGGATCCCGGCGGCCGCGCGGGCGCCCCGAACGATCCGTCGGCGGATTTCCTTCTGGGGGTCCGCGCCCTGTGCGAGCGCGACTACACCCGGGCGGCGGCGCACTTCGAGCGGTCCGAGATGCTGGGCGATTCGGGACGGAGGACCGCCTACTCCCGGCTCTACGCGCTCGCGATGGCAGGGCGGGCACGGGAGGCCGCCGAGATCGCCGGGAGCTCCGGGATCGCCGCCGGGAGGACTCCCGAGGACGCGCGCGCCCTGCGGTTTTTCGCGGAGACCCTGGGTGTCGAGCTCAGATCACCCGGCGGTACTCCGTGAGGTCGTAGTTCCAGACCGGAACGCCGCAAAAGCGGACCCCCTCCGGGCACCACGGCGTCGTCCCCGCCTCCTTGCGGACGCTGCAGGGCGGCAAGAGCGACCGTCCGAGCCGCGGGTGAACCTCGCGCACCTGCATCGCCTCATCGATCGAAGCCTGCCAGATCTCCTCCTGGGCCAGGTAGCACAGCCGCATGACGTGCTTGTGGCGCAGGTTCAGGAAGTCGGTGGACTCGGTGAAGCGGATCGCCGCCGCGTTCGGGAGGAGGTAGAGCGCGAACTCGTCGGGAACGCCGAGCCTTCCGAGCCTCCGGATCCGCTCCCAGATCCCCTCCATCATCTCGCCGTAGCGTACCTCCACCCTCGGTTCCTGCCGGACGAGGGCTGGGGTGATGAAATCCGGATCTCCTGCGGCGTGGGCGGAGAGGATCGGACGGCTCGCCGGCGTCATGCGGTGCCTCTGATCCTGGGAGTCGGCGGCGTGGGAGAGCTTCTTGCGGAACGTGTAGGCGCTGTGGTGCATCGCCCGGGTCAGCTTGTCCAGGGTGGTGACGTTCAGGGCCTGGCCGAGCATGCCGTTGATGGACGGCGAGACCGCGAGGTCGATCGCCTCGTCGTCCGAGAGGGCGGAGGAAGGCACGCCCAGGACCTCGCGGACGGCCTGCGCCGTCTCCTGCTCTCCCCGGAGCTTCCAGTCGACCAGGCGGGAGACGCGCCCTCCCAGCGACCGGTCGAACTCCCCCAGGAACGCCCGGCGGCTCCCGGCTGCCGTCAGGTCGGGCCGCCCCTCGAAGAACCGGAACTCGGGGGTCTCCTCCGTCGGGATCGGCTCCTCCAGGAGCCGCTCGTAGTCCGAGTCGACCTCGAGGAGCGCCTCCACCATTCTCCCGACGACGAGCTTCTGCTCGTACGGAACGTCGTACTGCTGGCACATGCGCCAGTAGCGCAGCAGGGTGAGCGCCGAGACGGTGTGGTAGAGATACGAGCAGGTGGCGACGGGGAGGACGTACCGCGCGATCTCCTGCGCCTTCTTGTCGATCTCGCGTCCGTACTTTTCCCGCTTTCTCGCCCGCGCCGGGAAGCGGGCGTCGTAGGCCTCGGTCGCGAGCGGGGTCAACAGGGAGATCATCTCGCGGTAGAAGCTGAGCTGCTCCTCGAGCCCTTCGAGATACGTGGCGCGCGCCTCCCCCGCCAGAGGAGGGACGAAGCAACGGGATGCCCGGACCTTCACGTAGCGCTGGGAGACCTGCTCGGAGTTGTAGAACGGGTGGGCGTGGAGGAACGACCACAGGAACTGGCGCGACACGTTCTCGAGCTCGAACTGGAAGTAGGCGTGCTGGATCGTGGTGTGGTGCCCCGCGTCGTAGAGATCCCGCGCCAAGTCTTCCCCGCCGGGCCTGAGGTCCTCTTCCCGGACGATCCCCCGGGGCGAGTAGCACGTGCGGGCCGAGGTCAAGATGCTCGAGAACGGGGCGCGGAAATGCCGGCTGATCCGGACCCGGGGCTCGGCTGACCCTTCAGGAACCTCGAGGCGGATCGGGAGCGCCATCGCGTGACCTCTCGCCTCGCATTCTAACAACAACCTCCCGCGTCGCTCCCGCCCACCGCTTCCTTAGCTCGGACACCCCCTCGTGGTAGCGTCGGGCCAGGTCCTCCGGAGCGAGGGTGTTCGCCACGTCCGCGACCGCCGCCAGATAGCGGGCGAGGCGCGAATGTACGAGAAAACTCCCACCTCCGGGTGCGTACGCGACCAGGGGAAGGACCAGGAGCGCCGCGGCCAGAACCGCCGCAAGAATCCCGGTCGTTCCACCGGCGAGCCGGTCGGCCCAGCCGAGCATCGCCGCCTTCACGAGCTTGCGGAGAAGCCATGCCAGGAGGCCGCCCGCGAGCATGACGCCGAAGAAGATCCCGAGGTAGCCGAGCAGGCGAAGGAGAGACTCCGATCCCCCGGTCCACGCGAGACCCGCGGCAGCCGAACCGTGGAACCGGCTCGCGAGAACGAACGCCACGACGAGGGCGGCGACCCCCGCGAGGATCCGCACGAACCCCTGGACCAGGCCGACCACGAACCCCACCCCGACCATCACGATCACGACGACGTCGAACGCGCTCATCGGCGGGGAGGATGAAGCAACGGGTGGGGCGCGTCAAGGGAGGCGGCGCGGTTTCGGCGGCGTCGGGCCTTTCCAGAATCGGCGATTCCGGATCCGTCACCGACCGTCACGATTCGCGCCACCCTCCAGGCTCGGAGGAGGAGCGGTCGAAACGAGGCGTCGCCTCCCTTCGCGCGCCGATCCGCCGCTTTCCTCTCCGAGGACCCACAGGGGTCGGACCCGGTACGCCCCTTGCTCTTCCGGCGAACGTCATGGAGGAACGCGGCATGAGGACATCGAGGACGCCATCGCGCGGCGAGCGCGGAATGACCTTTCCCGAGATGCTGGTCGTTTTCCTTCTGATCTTCGTCGTGGCCATGGTCGCCCTCACGTCCTCCCTCGCGTGGCTCAATGCCGAGGAGGTGCGAAGCGCGGTCTACCAGACGCAGACCCTGCTCCAGCTCGCGCGGGTGGAATCGGTGACCCGGAACCGACCGTGCGCCTTCGTGGTCAACACCGCCACCCGACGGGTCCAGGTTCGCGACCTCAACGGCACCGTGACCACCACGGACGATATCACCCTCGCCGACGTCAACCTCTCCTCGAGGGTCACCTTCGAGAGCCCGGACGGCAACCCGCCCGTGACCCTGACGGATCTCACCGGATCGCGCTGGGGAACCACCTTCGCGTCGGACGGAAGCGTGTCGTCGGGCGCAGGCGTGGTCACGATGCGCGGAAAGGATCGATTCAACCGCATCTCCCTCTACGCCGCCGGCGGCACGAGGGTCGAGCGCTGGGACCAGAGCGCCTGGCGGGTGGGGTCATGAGCATGAGAAAGCCCGATGCCGGTTTCACGCTGATCGAGGTCCTGGTGTCGATCGTCCTGATCGGCGTCGCCTTGCTCGCCGTCGCCCCGATGTTCGTGTACGCGATCCGCAGCACCGCCTCCTCCGCCGACCTCGGCTCCGCCGGTGCCAAGGCGATCGAGAGGATGGAGCAGCTCCGCGCGGCCACGTTCGCCAGCATCGCGGCCGGGGGAAGCTTGACCTCGAACGCGACCAGCTTCTACGACACCTCCGACCCCGACTTCGTCGTGCGTTGGACCGTGGTGAACAACGCGACGCCCCCGACCAAGAAGACGATCACCGTCCGCGCGCAGGCCGTGCGCCGGGTGGTGGGCCTCCGGAAAGAGGCCCAGATCACGACCGTGAGGGCCAAATGACCGGAATGCGCTCCCAGAAGGGGCTCAGCATGATCGAGCTTCTCGTCAGCGTGACGATCCTGCTCGTCTGCCTGACCGCCCTGGCCACGACCCTGATCCAGAACGCGCGGATCAATCGGAGCCAGCAGATGTCGCTCCAGGTGCAATCCGACGCCCGGAACTGCCTGGCGATGATCGTGCCCGTGGTCCGGACCGCGGGATGGGACCCCATGAACCTCGGGATTCCCACGGCGGTGGTCGGAGTGGGTGGCAGCCAGATCCAGGTCTTCGCGGACATCAACGAGGACGGGGACACCGACGACGCCGACGAGGACGTGACGATCCGGTTCGTGGGAAGCAGGATCGAGTGGCGCAAGACGAGCGACGTGTCCCAGCCCTTCGTCATCCTCTCCGAGGGGATCACGAACGACGCGGACGGCGACGGCACGGCCGAGCCGATGTTCACGGCGGATTCCGGCACGGATCCCACCCGGATCACCGTCCGGATCACCGCACGGTCCCCGGTTCCCGACCCGCGAGGCGGGGGCTACCTCCGCTACACCATGCAGAGCGACGCCATCTTTCGAGGAAAGGTCTAGGACATGAGAACCATGAGCCCGAACCGCGAGACGAGCACTCCCACCCAGGCGCGCCAGGAGGACGGCTCCGCCCTCATCCTGGCGATCTTCGTTCTCGTCATCCTGACAAGCATGGGGGTCGTCCTGCTCTTCGCCTCCCGGACCGACGTGCGCATGAGCCAGGCCGACGTCCGGGCCAAGAAGGCGTTCTACATCGCCGAGGCCGGGCTCGAGACGGCCCGGGAGCAGCTCCGGGTGATCAACCTGGCCTCCTCGAACAAGGACAGCCTGGACGACGAGCTGACCGTGGCCGCGGGGGCCGACGGCGCCTTGAACCTCGACGCCGATACCCTCGCGGCGGTCTACGACGCAGACGGCAACGTGACCGGCATCACCGGATACGGCGACGATGCTCCCCTGGCGAGCTTCGCGAGCTTCGGCGGCGGCTGGTACGCCGCCTTTCTGACCAACGACCCCGTGGACGGCAAGACGAACCTGAACGACACGAACGACCGCGTGATGATCACCGCGATCGGAACCGGGAAGGACCGCTCCCTCGAGATGGTGCAGGCGATCGTGGAGAGACTTCCCCTCCCCGACCTCCCGGCGACCATCACGGTCCTGGGGCCGACGGCGGGGTTCGAGGGCGGCACGAGCGCGGCCAAGACCTACGAGGGGGATGACTGCGACGGTGCCTCCCCCCCGTACACGCCGACCCCCGGACTGTCGGTTCCGGTGGTGGGGACGATCGGCTCCGCCTCGGAGGCATCGGCGAAGCTCGGTGTCTCGGCGCCCTCGGCCTACGACTCCGGGGGCGCCACGGGAGTGGACACCGTGGTGAACATCGAGTCGACGATCGATCCCGCCTGGACGACGTGCGCCGACCTCCTGGAACTGGCAGACCTCATCAAGAAAGCCGCCGATTACGTTTGCACGGTCGCTTCGCCGTGCACCCACTGGGCGACGGCGACCATGCAGACGATCACCTACGTGGAGGGGGACCTGGACATCCCGGACTCGAGCAAGGGACTGTTGTGGGTCACTGGCCACCTCACCATGAACGGGATGGACGACTGGGATGGGGCGGTCTTGGTCATCGGGACGGGGGAATTCGACTTCAGCGGCGGCGGAAGCGGCCACTCGATCGGGGGAATCGTCGTCGCGAATATCGCGGGCCCGGATGGGGTCCTCGGCTCGGCGGATGACTGTACCGAGGCTCCCGACGGCTTCGGAGTGGCCTCTTTCGATGCCGCCGGTGGCGGGACCCACGACTGGATCTACTGCTCCGACGCCCTCAACCAGGTCACGACCGCCGCGCCACTGGACACCATGACCTTCCGCCAGCGCTGAACGCGCGGCCTACAGGCGATGAAGCCCCGCTGCCTCGTGAGTGTCGACCTGGAGGAATGGTCCGACGCCCGGCTCGCCGGGGTTCCACGGGAGGCGAGGGACCGCCTCCCGCGAACCCTCGAGGGTTCGGTGGAGCGCCTCCTCGCCCTTCTCGAGCACCGCCGCGCGCGAGCCACCTTCTTCGTCCTCGGCCGGGTGGCCCGTCGCTACCCGGCGCTCGTCCGGATGATCGCCGAGCGGCACGAGATCGCTTCCCACGGCGACTCTCACGAGGACCTCCCGCGCCTGGGTCCCGACGGCTTTGCGCGGGAGCTCGAAGCATCCGTCGCGATCCTCGAGGATCTCGCCGGGAGGAAGGTCCTCGGCTTCCGGGCACCAAACTGGTCGATGGGGTCCTGCATGGAGTGGGGGCTCCCGGTGCTCGAGGCTCGGGGGATCGCGTACGACTCGAGCCTTCTGCCGGGCCGCGGCTTTCTCTTTCTTCGTGGGAGACCGGGATCTCTTCATGGCCCCCACAAGCTCGGAGCCCTCTGGGAGTTCCCCCCGACGGTCGTCACCGGCCCGGGGTTCTCCATCCCCGCCGCGGGTGGGGCGTTCTTGAGGACGCTCCCGTCCTTCGCCGTCGCCAGGATCCTGAGGCGGGCAGCGGCGAGCGGAGAGATCCCCCACATCTACCTTCACCCCTGGGAGTTCGATCCGCCCGCTCTGCCCGGGGTCGGGCGCGCGCGGCGGGCCCTCCTGTTCGCGGGGGCAAGGAGCCTCCCCGTGAAGCTCTCCCGCATCCTGGCGGAGCACCGCGCGATCGCCATCGAGGACCTCTGGCGGGAGATGTCCGGTGCCAAGGCCTCCTGCGTGGCGCGGGCCGTGGGAGCCTCCGCATGAGGGCCGTCGTCCTCGGAGGAGGAATCGCAGGGCTCACCGTCGGCTCCGCCCTGGCGCGCGGGGGGCTGGACACGACCGTCGTCGAGGCCGCGCCATTCCCCGGGGGTCTCGCCTCCGGGTTCAGGGATCGCGGCTACACGTTCGATTTCTTCTCGCACCGGCTCTGGACCCGCGATCCCGAGGTCCTTCGCCTCGTCGAGAAGTGGGTGGAAGGCCGGCTCCTCGCTCGCCGGAAGGTCAGCCGCATCTTCCTGGATGGCAAGCTCTACAACTATCCCCTCGACATGCGCGATCTCCTCACGGGGGGCTCCGCGGGGCTCGCCCTGCGGTCCCTGCTGGGGTACGCCGCGGCGAGGATCGCTCCCGAGCGTTCCCGGGAGGACTTCCGGGGGTTCATGATCTCTCGATACGGAGCGCCGCTCTACGACACGTTCTTCGGGCCGTACACCGAGAAGCTGTGCGGCTGTCCGTCATCGGAGATCTCGATGGATCTCGCCCTGGGGGCGGTTCCCCAGACCGGGATCCTGACCCAGCTCGTCCACCGTCTGACCGGGAGAGTGGAGCCCTGGGACGACTTCCTCTATCCGGCCAGGGGGTTTCTGGATCTTCCCGAAGGGATGGCCCGCGACCTGACGCGGGCGGGCGGGAAGCTCCTTCTCGGGCACGCCGTGCGCGGCGTGCGGTGGCTCAACCGACGAGTCGTGGCGGTCGAGGCGACATCGGGCACGCGAAGCGTCGACCTTCCCGCGGACCTCGTGGTCTCGACGATTCCGCTCGCCGTGCTCTTGAAAACGCTCCATCCGGCCGTCGACCGCGAGGCCTCGGAGGCCGCGGCTGCCCTCCACCACCGGGCCATGGTTGCGGTCTACCTCGGAATCCGGCGGGAGCGGATCTCGGAAGACCACTGGATCTACGTTTCCGACCCCGCGATCCGGTTCAACCGTCTGAGCGAGACGACGAATTACAGCGAAGCGATGGCCCCGGCCGGGTGCACCGGGATCTGCGCGGAGATCGCCTGCGACGTCGGGGATACCGTGTGGCGGCAGGACGACGGCAGCCAGGCTCGCAGGGTCGCCGACGACCTGGTGAAGATGGGGCTTCTCCGGTCGACCGCAGAGGTCGAGGCGAGCTGGGTGCGGCGGTTCCCCGGCGCGTACCCGGTCTATCGCATCGGCTACAGGGAACACCTCGCGGTGGTCGAGTCGCACCTGGCACGGATCGGCGACCTCCATCTGTGCGGCCGTCAGGGCGCGTTCTGGTACGGGAGCACGGCGCAGGGGATCCGCCAGGGGTTGGATCTCGTCGGCCGGCTGGGCCTGGCCGCGGCTGTCGCCGCGTGATGGCGGCCCCCTGGCCATTCGTCGCCGGGCTCGCCTCGTTCCTGGGGCTCGCCGCCCTGACTCTCGCGGCCGCTCGCTCGTGGCTTCGCGCCCGGCCCCAGGACGGGGCCTCTCTCGAGACCGCCGCTCTCGCCGTGGCCGGGTTCGCCGGCTTCGTGCTCCTCTTCCAGAACGTTCTCGTCCACGATGCGCTCTGGTACTACAGCTATCTGCGTTCCGCGATCGTCGACGGCGACCTGGACCTCTACGAGGAGTTCGTCCTCCGCAACCCGAATGGAATGTACCTCCCTCCTCCGGGAACGCCGATCTTCCACCTGGGCACGTCCCTGCTGGCCCTCCCGCTGGCTCTCGTGGCGCGGCCGCTCGCCTTGATCTTCGGCCGGCTCGGCACGCTCCCGGGCGGAGACGGATACGGGCCGCTCGAGGTCGGGGCCGTCACCGTGACCTCCATGCTCCTCGCGCTGGGGGGAGTCGCCCTCACCCATCGCCTCGCGCGCTCCTACTCCGGTGGCGCGACGTCCGCGGTGGCTCAGGTCGCGCTCCTCTACGCGAGCCCGCTCGCCTTCTTCGCGTTTGTCTGGCCGGGATACCCGCATCCGGCCACGGTCCTCCTCGGCGCCGTCTTCCTTCTCGTCTGGGCGGCGAGCGATCGGGAGGACGCGACGTGGAGGGCGCTCCTTCTCGGCGTGCTCGGAGGTGTGCTCGCGCTCGTGCACCCACAGGACATCGTGTACCTGGCCCTCCCCGCGTCGGACGCGCTCGCCGCTCTTGTCCGGGGCGAGAGGAGGGGGGTGATCCGCAGGTGCTCGCTCCTCCTCGGTGGCGCCGTGCTGGGGTTCTCGCCCCAGCTCGCCGCGTGGATGGCCACATCGGGCCGCCCGCTCCCGCACGTCTATGCAGAAATCGGCGATCCATTCCGGTGGAGCCACCCTGCGCTCTTCGACGTCCTCTTCTCCGGATACAACGGACTTCTGGTCTGGTCGCCCCTGTGTGGGGTCGCCCTCCTGGGGCTCTTGGGGCTGCGACGGGAGCACCCGCGTATCTTCCGCGGCCTCGCTCTTCTCGTGCTCCTCCAGTGGTGGGCCATCGCCTCGTACGGGTACTGGTGGGGCGGCGCATCGTTCGGAGCGCGCTATTTCCTGAGCGCCTACCCTGCCCTTGGAGTGGGGCTGGCTCTCGCGTTCCGCTGGGTGGGACGGAAGGTGGGGCTCATCGCCGTGGGAGTCGCCGCCGCGGCATTCGTCTACTGGAACCTCCTCCTGATGGCCCAGTTCCGACTCGAGTGGATCCCGCACAATCAACCTCCCGATCTGGCCACCGTGCTCGCCCGGCAATGGGAGTGGGCCCCCGGCGCGCTCTTCGAGGGGCTTGGCCTTCCGTTCCGGTGGAATCGTGTCGTGATGGTCGAGGGGCTTCGCGCGGGACTGGGGTCCCCGACGGTCGGCGCGCTCGTGGGCTGGGTCGTGGCGGCCCTCCTGGGCCTCCTGGCCGTCCTGGGCTGGGTGCGATGGCTCGGGAACGGGAAACCGCGTCCATCCTGTCGCGCCGGAGCGCTGCTCGTGTCCGGGAGCGTCATCCTCTCTGTGTTCGGCGTCCTTTCGGTGGCAAAGGGCCACGAGCGGTCCCGCCTCCAGGCGGAGACGAGAGAGCTTCCCGCTCGAATCCGAGCAGGGGAGGTTCGGGTGGTCTCCTTGAGCGCGCCCCTCGAGGGGCCGACCGCCGCCGAGCCCACCGCGGTGCTGCTCCCCGGGGCGAGCAGGGAAGCCGGGCCGCGCGAGCTGCGGCTCGATCTGGTGAGCTTCCTGCACAACGCCGAGATGCTCCAGGAAGGGAAGATCGTCGCCTGGGTCGGGATCGAGGGTCCCGGATGTGGCCGCATGCGGCATCCGATGAGGGCCGGCTTCGAGACGGCCGAGACCGCGCCGGATCGCCTCGAGGTCTCGCGCGAGATGCGGCACGGGGTCGACAACGCCACGGTGATTCACTCGTGGTGGCAGGACGACGATTCCTCTCGTCCCTACTGGGGCCACGCCTACCTCGCCTCGTGGCCGATCCTGGGCGACTGCCGGCCGAGAAGCGTCGCGCTGCGCGTCGAGCGAGGGGCCGCCGACCTCGAGGTGCGTCGCCTCGTCCTCGCCGGCGTTCGGGAGGGGTCGTGACAGGGTCGCCCGGCATCCTCCGCTGGATCGCCCGTACCGCAGCGGTCTCCCCTGCGGCCGGCGCCCACCTGGCGGTCCGGTGCGCTGGGTTCACGCGCTTTGAGCGCCTCGAGCGAGCGCTCCCCCGGTCGGGGCGGATCCTCGACGTCGGCTGCGGCCACGGCCTGTTCGCGCTTCTCGCCGCTTCCCGCGCGAGCGGGCGCGAGGTTCTGGGGATCGATCTTCTCGAGGAGCGGCTCGAGGTGGCGCGCCGGGTCGCGACGCGACACGGCGTGCGGAACGTGTGGTTCGAGAGGCGGAGCGCTCTCGATCTCCCCGCGGGCCGGTTCGATGCGGTGGTGATCGCGGATGTTCTGATGTACTTGCCGCCCGATTCGCAGCGGCTCGTGATCCTGGGCGCGGCGTCCCGTCTCGCTCCGGGGGGAGTGCTCGTGGTCAAGGAGCAGGTCCAGGCACCGGCCTGGAAGGCGCGCATGGTGGCGATGCAGGAGAGGCTCGCGTACGCGCTGCGGGTCCGCCTGGGCTTTTTCCGTGGGTGGGGAACCGTCGCCACTCCGGCGGTCCACCTGTGGAAGAGCGACGATCTCGTGGCGTTGTTCCGGTCGCTCGGTCTCGAAGCACGCGAAGAACGGCTGGACCGCTTCAGCTATCTCTCCCACCACCTCTTCGTAGGAGTTTCGGTGACAGCAACCGAAACCGGAGTTTCGGTTGCTGTCACCGAAACTCTCCCCGGCCGGAACGCGATCGGCGAGCACGCGCCGCCTGGTCGATGACGCGACGGGCCGCTTCCGCGTACTGCCCTCCCTCGGTCCAGAGCGCGAGGAAGCGCCGCATCTCTTGGGCGGCCTCCTCCAGCCGGCCCCGCTCCGCGAGGATCTTTCCCCACATGTAGTGTGCGTGGGGATAGAAGGGATCGACGAGACGCGTACGTTCCAGGAACGGCAGCGCCTCACCCCGCCGTCCGACCCGGTCGAGGGCCTCGGCGTACGCGTACAGGGCCGGGGGATACCGGGGATGGCTCTCGGCCAGTTTTCTGAGCAGCTCGAGCCCTCGGGCGACATCCCCGAGCCTCACCCGAAGGCTCGCCGCGTTGATCCGCGGCTCGACCTGGAAAGGAGCCAGGCGCATCGCCGCCTCGTAGGACCTGAGGGCATCCGAGAGCCTCCCCTCCCGCTCGTAGCCGGCGGCCAGGTTGTTGTGCGCGAGCGCATAGGAGGGCGTGACCTGGATCGCCTCTTGAAACTCCTCCCGGGCCCGGCGGTATTCTCCGAGACGGTAGTAGGCCAGGCCCAGGTTGCAATGGACCATTCCCGAGTCTGGAGAGGTCAGGACCATCCGGGAGAACAGGGTCAGGTCGTCCTTCCACATGCCGGATTGCACGTGGGTCGCGAAGGCGAACGCGGCGACGATCCCGACGGTGGCGGTGGAGAGAATCCGCCTGGCCCAAGGCCCGGAGGTCTCGGCCGCGGCTACCCCGCGCGCCAGGAGCAAGGCGATCCCCACCGACGGAATGTACAGGAACCGATCCGCCATCAAGACGTCGCCGTACCTTCCGAACGCCAGGACCGGCAGCAATGCGGCGAACGTCCAGAAGATCCAGAACGCCGTTTTCCCGGATGTCCGGACGGCGCGACCGGCCGCGAGCGCGACCATGACCACCATCGTGAGACCGAGCAGGGCCAGGGGGCTCGCGAGCGTCTCGATCGGGCGGTAGGGATAGTGGGCATCGAGCCCCACCGGCGCGAGAAGGAGCGTGGTGTACCGCGCGACCACGAAGAGCCCGGTCGCCACGTGGGACTCCAGGCCGAGGACATAGAGCGGAGCGGCCTCTCGCCCGAGCGCGGCGTGACGTGCGACGAGGTACAAGACCAGTATGGCGAGATACGGGGCCGCGGTCGTGAGGGCGGCCCGAAGGCGTCCCGGGCGCCGACCGTCGAGCCATCGGTCCGCCGCGATGAGCAGCGGGAGCGTCGCGGCCATCTCCTTCGCGAACAGCGCCGCCCCGAAAAGACCCACCGAAGCCGCGCGCCACGAGCGCGTCCCCTCCGGGCCCCGCGCTCGGCGATGGGCGAGGAACGACGCGAGGGCAAGAGCCGCGCAGACGAGATCGGTCCTCCCCGAGATCCACGCGACCGACTCCACGTGAACGGGATGGACGGCGAAGAGCGCCGCGCCCGCCAGAGCGGCCTTCCAGGGAAGTTCCTCCGAGATCGCGATCCGGTAGACGATCCAGCAGCAGAGGAAATGGAGGAGGAGATTGGTCCCGTGGTAGCCGAGCGGGCGCTCCAGCCCCCAGACCGCGTGGTCCAGCGCGTAGCTTGCGCTCACGAGAGGGCGGAAGAAGGACCGGAAGCGGTCGTGAGAATCCCCCGTGTGCCAGAAGCTCGACGTGAGGAGGGTGCCGAGACTGCCGGGATCGCGAATCAGCCGGTTCTCGACGATGAGCGGCCGGTCGTCCCAGACGAACTCCCCGGCCAGGGAAGCTCCGAACGCCACGAGGACGAGCAGAGCGAGAGTGGCGAGCGGAATCGTGGGTCGGGTCACGGCCGTCCCCCCGGCGACGCTGGGCTCAGCTCTGAATGGGGCCCGAGCCGCAGGTGGTTTCGTCGCTCTTGGTGCAGGAAACCGCGCGTGCTTCGAGCTTTTCCGTGTGGAGGACGCGCGGGGTCTCGTACGGCTTCTTCATGAAATCCTCCGGGGGCGGCCTCCCGGCCGCCGGGCCCGGGGGAATCTAGGGTCCAGGCCCTCCTCTTTCAACCCGCGGTCTCTCCCAGAACGAATGCGTAGTCGAGGGCCAGCTCCCGGAGCTTGTCGTACCGGCCGGAGGATCCGCCGTGACCGCCGCCCATGTTCGTGACCAGGAGCAGCGGGCGCCGGTCCGTCTTGAGGGTCCGCAGCTTCGCCACGTACTTGGCCGGCTCCCAGTACATCACCTGGCTGTCGTTGAACGATGTCCTCACCAGGATCGCCGGGTATTCCCTCGCGGCCAGGTTCGTGTAGGGGCAGTACCGCTTGATGGTGTCGTATTCCTCCCTGTTGTTGGGATTCCCCCATTCCTCGTACTCCCCCACGGTCAGGGGCAGCGAGGGATCGAGCATCGTGTTCACGACGTCCACGAACGGCACGTGGGAGACGACCGCGCGGAACAGGTCCGGCCGGAGATTGGTCACGGCACCCATCAGGAGCCCGCCCGCGCTCCCTCCCTCGATCGCGAGGCGCGATGCGCCCGTACGCCGCTCTCGGACCAGATGCTCGGCCGCCGCCACGAAATCGGTGAAGGTGTTCGTCTTGTGGCCCATCCGACCCTGGTCGTGCCAGGCCTTCCCCAACTCGCCCCCGCCGCGCACGTGGGCGATCGCCACGATCAGCCCGCGGTCGAGAAGGCTCAAGCGGCTCGACGAGAAGGCCACGGGGTACGAGAAGCCGTAGGAGCCGTAGCCGCTCAGGAGCATCGGCGCCGTCCCGTCCCTGGGCGTGGCCTTCCGATAGACGAGCGAGATGGGGATCTCGGTCCCGTCCTGTGCCCTCGCGTGGAGCCGCTCCGACGAGTACCGGGCCGGATCGTATCCGCCCAGCACCTCCGTGCGCTTCCTGAGAACGCTCCTCCGCGCGTCGATCTCGTAGTCGAAGACCGAGCCCGGGGTGACGAGGGAGTGGTAGTTGTACCGGAACGTCCTCGTCGCCCACTCCCTGTTGTTCTGGGGCGAGGCCTGGTAGGCCGGCTCGGGGAACGGGAGACGGTGGCTATCGCCCGCGAGAAGGTCGGTGACCCGGATCTGGGGGAGGCCCCGCTCGCGCTCGCAGGCGACCCAGAAGCTCTCGAAGAAGTCGATCCCCTCGAGCATGACATCCGGCCGATGGGGAAGGACCTCGCGCCAGTTCCCGCTCCGCGGGTCCGCGACGGGAGCCGTCACGAGCCGGAAGTTCCGCCCGGTGTCGTTGATCCTGATGTAGAAGAGATCCCCGTGGTGCTCGACCTCGTACTCGACGTCCTGCCGCCGGGGCACGACGACCCGCCACGTTCCTTCCGGCCGGTCGGCGGGAAGGCAGCGCACCTCGGAGGTCGTGTGGCTCTCCGAGGAGGCAAGCACGAACCTCCTGCTCCGGGTCCGCGACACCCGGATCGTGAACCTCTCGTCCTCCTCCTCGCGGACGAGGTCGTCCTTCGACGCACCCACCACGTGCCTCCACAGCCGGTGCGGCCGCTTCGAGGCGTCCTGCGTCGTATAGAGGAGCGTCCGGCACTCGGCGAGCCAGGCCAGAGAGTCCACCCGCGTCGCGCGATCGGGGAGGATCCGATCGTCGGTCAGGTCCTTCAGGTGCAGCGTGTACTCCCGGAACCCCGTGGTGTCGATGGAATAGGCGAGGAGACCCTGGTCGTCGCTGACCGCGAATGCGCCGAGCGCGACGAACTGAAGGCCCCGCGCCAGCTCGTTGAGGTCCAGGAGGATCTCCTCGGGAGCGTCGAGCGACCCCATCTTCCGGCAATGGATCGGATACTGCTTCCCCTTCTCCGTGCGCGTGTAGTAGAAGCAGGTCCCCTCCCGGTACGGGACGGTCACGTCCGTCTCCTCGATCCTCCCCACCATCTCCTCGTAGAGGATCTTCTGGAGGGCCTCGGTCGGCTCGAGGGCCTTCCGGGCGTACGCGTTCTCGGCCTCGAGATACGCGCGGACCTCGGGATTCGACCTTTCCCGGAGCCAGGAATAATCGTCCTGCCGGCGGTCGCCGTGGACGCTCTCCACCCGGGGCCGCTTCGGGGCGAGAGGCGGATCCTCTAGAAGCCGTACTCTTTCCATCGGCGCGAGACCCTCTCCTTGATCTCCGGGCTCATCCGGATCTCCTCCGGCCAGGGCCTCTGGAACCCCTCGGAAGGCCACTTCCTCGTCGCGTCGATCCCCATCTTGCTGCCGAAGTCCTGGAGTCGGGAAGCGTGGTCCAGGGTGTCGACCGGCCCCAGGGTGAACTGGATGTCACGCTCCGGATCGATGTGGTTCAGCACCTTCCAGGCGACCTCGCCGAGATCCCGCACGTTCGTGTCGTGGTCCACGACCACGATGCACTTGGTGAACATCATCTGGCCGGTTCCCCAGACGGCGTTCATGACCTTCCGCGCGTGGCCGGGCCACCGCTTCTCGATCGCAACGATCATCAGGTTGTGGAACACGCCCGCCCACGGAAGGTGCATGTCCACGATCTCGGGGATCTGCTTGCGGATGACGGGAAGGAAGATCCTCTCCACTGCGGCGCCCATGAAGCAATCTTCCTGGGGCGGCTTCCCGACGATGATGGTCTGGTAGATCGGGTCCCGGCGGTGGGTGATGCAGCTCAGGCGGAAGACCGGGTAGCTCCCCTCGAGCGAGTAGAACCCCGTGTGGTCGCCGAAGGGGCCCTCGGTGCGAAGCTCCGTGGGATCCACCCACCCCTCGAGCACGATCTCGGCGTTCGCGGGCACGTCCAGGGGAACGGTCTCGCAGGCCACCATCTCCACCGGCTTCTTGCGGACGAAGCCGGCAAACATCATCTCGTCCAGGTCGTCCGGGAGCGGCACGATCGCCGAGAAGACGACCGCGGGATCGCAGCCGATCGCCACGGCCACCGGGATCTTCTCCCCCCGCTCCCGCGCCTTCGTGGCGTGCCAGGCCCCGTGCTTCTGGGTCTGCCAGTGCATGGCGGTGGTTGTCTCGTCGTAGACCTGCATCCGGTACATGCCGCAGTTGCGCTTTCCCGTCACGGGGTTCTTCGTGAAGACACAGCCCAGGGTGATGAAGCGTCCCGCATCCTGGGGCCAGCACTGGAGGATCGGGAATCTCGCGAGGGAGGGGCGGTCGCGCTCGATCACCTCCTTGCACGACCCGGTCTTGACGCTTGCGGGAAACACTCCCGCGAGCTCCCCCAGCTTCGGGAGCATCCGGAGCTTGTCCAGGATCCCCTCGGGCGCCTTCAGGTCGAGGATCTGAGAGATCCGCTCGGCGACGGAGTCGACGGCGGGCGCCTCGAGGGCCAGCGCCATCCGCCTCTCGGAGCCGAACGCGTTGATCAGGAGCGGGATCGACGAGCCCTTGGGGCTCTCGAAGAGGAGGGCTGGACCGGACCCCTTCGAGACGCGGTCGGTGATCTCGGCGATCTCCAGGATCGGGTCCGCCTCGACGGAGATCCGCTTGAGCTCCCCTTCCTGCTCGAGTGTCAGGAGAAAATCACGGAGGTCCTTGTACGCCAAGCTCTTCTCCACCGGGGCTCGAAGGTCGGGAGTATACGTCAGGGCCTCCTGTCGTTGACCTTTGCCGGGCGATCTTCCTATAATCAGCCGGCTCGTGGAATCGCGGGCAAGGGAAGATGGGAAAAGCTGCGGCCATATCCCCGGTGATCGTGCGCCTCGCGGAGGACGCCGGACTCGCAGACCTGCGCGACAAGGTCATTGCGGGAGAGCGCCTGTCGTTCGACGACGGCGTGCGGCTCTTCCGATCCCGCGAGCTGATGGCCGTGGGGGCGCTGGCCAACCTGGTGCGGGAGCGGAAGAACGGGAACCTCGCCTACTTCTGCCGGAACATGCACCTCAACCCGACGAACGTGTGCACGGTCGATTGCAAGTTCTGCGGCTTCTACCGGCCGTACCGCGAAAAGGACCGAGGCTGGACGTGGAGCCTCGACCGCTGTCTCGACGAGGTGCGCTCTCGCCTCGGGGAGCCGTTGACCGAGGTGCACATCGTCGGGGGCCACAATCCGGACTATCCGTACGAGTTCTACCTGGAGCTGATCGCGGGGATCCGGAGCCTCCGCGCGGACCTCCACGTGAAGGCGTTCACGGCCGCCGAGTACGATTTCTTCGCGAAGCGCTTTCGAAAGCCGCTCGACGTCGTCTTCGAGGACTTCAAGGCCGCGGGGCTGGGATCGCTCCCCGGAGGCGGCGCCGAGGTCCTCGTGGAGCGGGTGCGCCAGGAGATCTATCCGAAGAAGCTCTCGGCGGAGCGGTGGCTCGGCGTCGTGCGCACGGCCCACGAGCGCCAGCTGCGCTCCAACGCGACTCTTCTGTACGGCCACGTGGAGACGTTCGAGGAGCGGGTGGAGCATCTCTGCCGCCTGCGCTCGCTCCAGGACGACACCGGTGGCTTCCTCTGCTTCATCCCCCTTGCGTTCCACCCGGAGAACACCGAGCTCGCTCACCTCCCCGGACCGACCGGGTTCGACGACCTCATGACCATCGCCGTCTCCCGCCTCATGCTCGACAACTTCGACCACGTGAAGGCGTACTGGATCATGATCACGCCCCGCATCGCCCAGACCGCGCTGAGCATGGGTGCGGACTGCATCGACGGGACGGTGGTCGAGGAGAAGATCGTGCACATGGCGGGTGCCACGACTCCTCCGGGTCTCACCATGGACGAGCTGATCCGGCTGATCCGGGACGCGGGCAGGGAGCCGGTCCAGCGCGACTCTCTCTACAACCCCCTCCAGCGCTTCGACGCGCCGGCCCTGGCGTGAAAACCTCCGTGGCGGCCCGACTGCGCGTCGGCGCGGTCCCGTTCCTGAACGCGAGGCCGCTCGTCTTCGGCCTCGAGCAGGGGATCGCGCGGGAACGAGTCGAGCTCCAGTACGACGTTCCCTCCGTTCTGGCGTCGCGGATGGCGGCCGGGGACCTGGACGTGGCCCTCCTCCCCACGATCGAGCTCGCGAGGATCCCGGGGCTCGTCGTCGTTCCCGGGCTCGGGATCTCGGCGCGCGGACCGGCGGCATCGGTGATCCTCGTGTGCAAGAAGCCTCTCGCCGAGGTGAAGAGCGTCGCCCTCGATCCCGACTCGCGCACGAGCAACGCCCTCGTCCAGGTCCTCTTCAGAGAAACATGGAAGACGAGGCCCCTGTTCTCCATGGGAGCTTCCGACCTGGCCGCCTCCCTCCTCAAGCACGACGCCGCGGTCAGGATCGGCGACAAGGCGCTGTTCGAGCCCCTGCCCGCCGGGACGGAGGCCGTCGATCTGGGCGCGGCGTGGACCCGCGCGCGTGGTCTGCCCTTCGTGTTCGCCGTCTGGGCGGCGCGGAGCGGCGTGGTGGACCGGGAGATCTACGACGCGCTCCACCAGTCGAAGCGGCAGGGCTTGAGGGTGCTGGATCTGATCGCGCTCGACTACACGTGGCGGGGCATCCAGGATCCAGAGAAATCCCTCGACTACCTCACCCGCAACATGTCGTACCGGCTCGGAGCGCCGGAGCTGGCGTCGCTCGGCAGTTTCCTCGCCTCCGCGCGGAGCGCGGGAGTGCTCGAGCACGACGCCGAGGTGGCCCTCGCCGCCTTCGGAAAGGCCGCCGGTCGACCCATCGCGCCCGCCCGGACTCGGGCGAGGGCGCTCGCGGGAAGGGTGGAACGGTGAACGCGGACCTGCGAGAGCGCCTCGATGCCCTGGGAGAAAAAGTCCTCTCCCGCCAGCGCATCACCCCCGAGGAGGGGCTCGATCTGCTCGAGCACGAGACCCTCGTCCACCTGGGTGCGATGGCGGATCTCGTCCGAAGACAGAAGCACTCCGACGGGGTGGTCACCTACGTCATCGACCGCAACGTGAACTACACGAACGTCTGCAACGCGTTCTGCACCTTCTGCGCCTTCTACCGCCCCCCGGGCCACAAGGAGGGCTACGTCCTGCCCGTCGAGGAGATCGAGCGCAAGATCCGCGAGACCTACGACCTGGGGGGACACCAGATCCTGCTCCAGGGAGGACACAATCCCAAGCTCAGGATCGACTACTACGAGGACCTGTTCCGCCGGCTCAAGGCCACCTTCCCCGACCTGTGGCTTCACGCCCTCTCCCCTCCCGAGATCATCCACATCTGCCGGGTGTCGCGACTCACGGTCCAGGAGACGATCCGCCGGCTCCGCGAGGCGGGCCTGGACTCGGTCCCCGGCGGAGGGGCCGAGATCCTCGTGGACACGGTGCGGGAGAAGATGATCAAGAACAAGGCCACATCCGAGGAATGGCTCGGCGTGATGGAGGAGGCGCACCGCCAGGGGCTGCGCTCCACGGCCACGATGATGTTCGGCCACATCGAAACCCGTGCCCACCGGATCGCGCACCTGGACCAGATCCGCGCGCTCCAGGACCGCACGGGAGGGTTCACCGCCTTCATCGGCTGGACCTATCAGCCGGGGAACACCGAGCTGGGCGGCCAGGAGGCGACGACCGCGGAGTATCTGAGGACGATGGCCCTCGCCCGGATCTTTCTCGACAACTTCGACAACATCCAGGCATCGTGGGTCACCCAGGGTCCGAAGGTCGGCGCGGCATCTCTCGCCTTCGGCGTGAACGACATGGGGAGCACCATGATCGAGGAGAACGTGGTCTCCGCCGCGGGCACGACCCATCGCATGAACGAGCCCGAGATCGTGGCAGCCGTCCGCGACGCCGGCTTCACCCCCGTCCGGCGCAACATGCTGTACGAGCGGCTCGGCGCGCCCGCCTCCGCTTGAGCACGGGCCTCGACCTTCACCAGACAAAGGACGGCACCCGCCTGCGCCTGCGCGTGAAACCGGGCGCGCGAAAACAGGCGATCCTCGGCGTGCACGCCGGCGCCCTCAAGATCCAGGTTATCGCCGCGCCGGAGAGAGGGAAGGCGAACGAGGCGGTGCTGGAATTGCTCGCCGAAGC
>Ga0247727_10000483_pt1 | contig 96630 bp, 95 predicted proteins | sample WisWelCaveWW1625_FD_202498 | JGI IMG/M metagenome (GOLD analysis project Ga0247727, IMG submission 202498) | Biofilm microbial communities from Wishing Well Cave, Virginia, United States - WW16-25 | ecosystem: Environmental > Aquatic > Deep subsurface > Groundwater > Cave microbial mat | place...
CCAGCTCGACGCCCCGGTACTCGAGCCGTCGCTTGATCAGCACGGTCTCGCCGCAGCGCGGATGGAACCGATAGTAGATCCGCCTCTCAACCAAGTGTTCGCGGGCAGTATGTCGCCGTTCCGAGCAAGATCTGGATGGGGCGGTGACCCACGTACCTTCTCAGACGCCTGCTCCATTGGTGTGGACCGCGTGAAGAACGCCGAGGCTCCCGACGACTACAAAGCGGTGCTACGTCTCCAAAACGATACTCTTACACTATGGTCGCTCGAAGAACCGGGCCGAGACACTGCGCGATTGATCGTCTGCAATCCAGACCTCGTCGCTCTGCACGAACTGACTGGCTTGCGCTATGAAAACAGGGACTAGAAGGTCCTCAGTATGGGGGCGTCAGAAGAGATGAAGGTCTCCTACCGAGCCCTGCGTCTCCTGCGGGGGAGGGAGTGCGCATGCCCGACTGGCACTTGTGGCTGCCGCCGGCGCTGACCAAGCGGCGCTTTCGCATCTACATCGCCGGCCACGGCGTCTCGGTGATCGGCGGCTGGATCCAGCAGGTGGCGCTGGCCTGGCTGGTCTACCGACTGACCGGCTCGATCTTCCTGCTCGGGGTCACCGGCTTCCTGCTCAACATCTTCTATCTGCTGCTGGGGCCGGTGGCCGGGCTGGCGGCCGACCGCCTGCCCCGGCTGCGCACCCTGATCGGCATCGACGTTGCGCTGGCGGCCTGCTCGGTGCTGCTCGCCGCCATGGTCGGCCTGGGTGTCACGAGCATTGCGGCCTATCTGGCAGTCGCGACCCTGATCGGCATCGCCAACGCCTTCGAGATGCCGATGCGGCAGACCCTGTTCAAGGACATCGTCGAGGACCGGGCGATGATCACCAGCGCCATTGCGCTCAGCGCGCTCGTCTTCAATATCGGGCGCATGGTTGGCCCAGCCGTAGCCGGGCTGGTGCTCATCTACCTGTCGGAGGCGTGGTGCTTTGCCATCAACGCCGCCAGCTACCTGGCGATCGTGGCGGCGCTCGTCGGCATGCGCCTGCCGCCCGCCAAGGCGCGGGCGACAGCCGGCGTCCAGCCGCTGGGCTTGCGGGCGAGCCTGGCCGTGCTCGCCTCGTTTCCGGTGGTGCGCTACCTGCTGCCGACGGTGGCGGCCGTCGGGCTGTTCGCCACGCCCTACGTGCCACTGATGCCGTCGATCGTGGCGCATTTCTTCGATGGCCAATCCACCACCGTCGGGCTGCTGATGGCGGCGGCCGGCCTCGGCGCGCTCGCCACCTCGAGCTACCTCGCCCTCCAGCCCACCTACAGCCGCCAGCTGCGCATGGTGTCGGCGGCGCCGCTGGCGGTGGGTCTCGTGCTGATCGCCTTCGCCTGGTCGCGCATCCTGCCGATCTCGCTGGTGCTGCTGGCGGGCCTCGGCGGCTCGATCATGATCGCGGTCAATACCACCAACGCGCTGCTGCAGCAGTCCGTGCCCGACGAATGGCGCGGCCGGGTGATCGGCGTCTACAGCATGTCGTTTGCCGGCACGGCGCCGATCGGCGGACTGGCCTCGGGCTGGCTCGCCGACCGCATCGGCCTGACGACGACGCTGACCATCAACGGCGCGCTGATCGTCGCCGCCGGGCTGTTGGCGCGCTGGCGCCTGCACAACCACCCCGAGGCCCTACGCGGCATCATGCGGAGTCTCAGCCGGTAGGGCGCAATAGGCGTCAGCCGTATTGCGCCGATGTACGGCCAATAGGGGGAGGTTGCATCGGCGCAATACGCTTTCGCTATTGCGCCCTACGCCCTCGGCAGCGAATAGGCCAGCAGCTTGTAGGCGAGGGCGGCGGCGGTGTAGTCGCAGGCGTGCAGGCCCTGGATGGGGGCGAGCTCGACGAGGTCGGCCCCGACCACACGGGAAGCCGCGCAGCAGGCGCGCAGAATGGCGATGGCCTGCGCGTAGGAGAGCCCGCCCGGCGTCGGCGTGCCGGTGGCCGGCATCACCGCGGCATCGAGGGCATCGATGTCGAAGGTGACGTAGAGGGGCCGGCCGCTGACGGCGGCAACGATCTCCTCGATCGCCCACCGCGCCTGGTCCTTGGCCCAGAAGATGGCGATACGGTCGCGGTTGGCCTGGTAGAACTCGACCTCCCCGCGCGAAACGGCACGGATGCCGACCGACACCAGCCGCACGCCCTCCAGATCCAGCACGCGGCGCATGGCGGCGGCGTGCGAGTTGACCTCGCCCAGGTAGCCGTCGCGCAGGTCGCCGTGGGCGTCGAACTGCAGCACGCAGAGGCCCGGGTGGCGCCGCGCCAACGGCCGCACCGCGCCGATGGTGAGCGCGTGCTCGCCGCCCAGCACCAGCGGAAATTTGCCGGCCGCAACCACGGCCTCGACCAGGTCCGCAACCTGGTCGAGCGCCGCCGCCACCGGCGCAGCGATGGCCGGCTCGCGCAGCGTGGCGATGCCGAAGTCGAGGTAGGGCTCGCACTTGAGCTCGTCGTCGTAGAGCTCGAGCTGCTGGCTGGCGGCGATGATCGCCGCAGGCCCCGCGGCTGTGCCTGAGCCGTAGCTGACAGAGGCCTCGAGCCCGAACGGGATCACCACCGCCCGGGCCCGGTCCGGCGCATCGGCACCTATGCGCACGGGATCGAGAAAACCGGCCTCGGCCGGCAGGAAGTCGAGCGGCGGGCTCACGCCTGCACCTGCTGGGCCTCCCGCTCGACCGGCGCCTCGTACATCGACAGCATCGGCTCATCGAGCAGGATCGCCTCCTCGAAGGCGCCGTAGCCGTTGAAGCGGCCGGCGAGCGCCCGGCCGTAGGCGCCGGTGTTGCCGATCTCGATGTAGTCGCCCTCCTTGATCCGGGCGGGGAGATGGAACGGCCCCTTCATGAAGTCGACGGTGTCGCAGGTCGGACCCCAGAACGAGAAGGGCACCAACGCCTCGCCGGGCTCGAGCTCGCTGCCGACGAGGTGGACGGGAAAATTGAAGCCCATGTGCGCCGCATCAAACAGCGTGCCGTAGCTGCCGTCGTTGATGAAGAGCTCGTTGCCGCGCCGGGCATCGACGCGCACGACGAGCGACTCCGCCTCCGCCACCAGCGCCCGGCCCGGCTCGCACATGAGTCGGCAGCGCTCGCCGATCGGCAGCTTCTCGACGGCATCGTGGATGGCGCGCATGAACGCCGACAGCGGCACGGGGGGCGCCGTCTCCTCGTAGATGGAGGGAAACCCGCCGCCGACGTCGAGACGGTCGAGCACCACGCCGGCCTTGCCGATCAGGCGGCCGACCTCGGCCAGCGCCGACACGTAGGCATCCGGTGTCACCGTCTGCGAGCCCACGTGAAACGTAATCCCGAGCTCCTTGGCGGCCTGGCGCGCCTTGACGAGGAGCCGCGCGGCCTTGGCGCCGGCGATGCCGTACTTGCGCTCGAGCGGGATCTTGCTGTTCTTCGCCGTCACCGCGATGCGGACCCACAGCGTCAAGTCGCGGCAGCCGCCGGTCTCCTCGGCGATCTTGTGCAGCTCATCCTCGCTGTCGAGCGCAAAGCTGCGCACGCCGAACTCGGCGAACGCGCGGCGGATCGCCGTGCGCGACTTCACGGGATGCATGTAGTGCAGGTGGGCCTCGGGGATCGTCGCCGCATCCTCGATCTCGGGGATGGAGGCAACGTCGAAATGCCGGATGCCGGCGCCGTAGAGCGCGCCCAGCAGGAATACGGAGCTGTTCGCCTTGTAGGCGTAGGCAACGTCACCGGGGAAGTTTTGGAGAAACCACCGGGCTGCCCGGCCTGCCGCATGCGGGCGAAGGCCAATGACAGGTCGATCCGGCTTGATCGCGCTGATCAGTGCGCCAGCGGACGTGTATCTTTCCATCGCATGGGACCTCCACCAGTCGGGTTGGACCAGGGCGCTGCTTAAACCAGCAGAAGCCGCCGTGTGACTTTCGAAAGGGGGACATAGGGTCTGCGGGGGGTGCTGTAAAGAGTTTTTGCGCGCTGGAGGGGCAAAATTCTCGTGAAGTCGGCGGCAGGGCAAACGCGCGGGGTCAACCTACCGCCGCCGGGCTCGTCTCGATCAGCTGGCCCTGCTCGAGGCGGAGCACGCGGTGCATGCGCCGGGCGAGCGCCAGATTGTGGGTGGCGATCAGCGCCGCCACGCCCGTGTGCTGGATCAAATCGAGCAGCGCGTCGAAGACGTGCGCCGAGGTGGTCGGATCGAGATTGCCGGTGGGCTCGTCCGCCAGCACGAGCTTGGGCGCATTGGCGAGCGCGCGCGCGATCGCCGTGCGCTGCTGCTCGCCGCCCGACAGCTGGGCCGGCCGGTGGTCGAGCCGCTCGCCGAGCCCCAGCATGCCGAGCAACTGGCGGGCGCGGACCTCGCCCGCCCGCCGCGCGATGCCGCGGATCATCTGCGGCAGCACCACGTTCTCGAGCGCAGAGAACTCGGGCAGGAGCTGGTGGAACTGGTAAACGAAACCCATTTCCGTGCGGCGGATGCGCGTGCGCTCCGCATCGCCGAGCCCGGCGCAGTCGATGCCGCCGACGATGACGTGGCCGCCATCGGGCGTCTCCAGCAGGCCGGCGATATGCAGCAACGTCGACTTGCCGGCGCCGGAGGGGCCAACCAGCGCCACGGCCTGGCCCGGATAGATCGCCGCCGACGCGCCCCTGAGCACGGGAATCTCGCGGCCGCCCTGGCTGAACGAGCGCAGCAGACCCTCGAGCTGCAATACGGGGCGGGCGGTGGTGTCCTGCACGTGTCTCGTTCCTGGCCTGGTTCCCTATCTGGTTTCTGGCCCGGTTGCCGGTCTCATTCGTAGCGAAGCGCCTCGACCGGGTCGAGCCGGGAGGCGCGCCAGGAGGGATAGAGCGTCGCCAGCAGCGACAGCACCAGCGCCATCACGACCACCAGCAGCGTCGTGTGCACGTTGATGTCGGCGGGGAGCTTGGTGAGGTAGTAGATCTCGGGATTGAAGAGCTGCGTGTTGGTGAGCCAGGCGATCAGCAGCCGGATCTCGTCGATGCGCCAGCAGAACAGCACCGCCAGCGCGGCCCCCGCGATGGTACCGCTCACGCCGATGCTCGTGCCCGTGATCAGGAATATGCGCATCACCGCCCACTTGGTGGCACCCATGGTGCGCAGGATGCCTATCTCTCGGCCCTTGTCCTTCACCAGCATGATCAGGCCGGAAATGATGTTGAACGCCGCCACCACCACGATCACCGACAGGATGATGAACATCATGTTGCGCTCCACCTCCAGCACGGTGAAGAAGCTCTCGTTGCGCTGGCGCCAGTCGGAGTAGTGCAGCGCCGGGATCTGGGCGTGCTTCATCAGCGCCACCTGCTCGCCGACCCGCTCGGGGTCCTCCACCATCACCTCCAGCACGTCGACTGAATCGCCCTTGTTGAAGTAGCGCTGCGCCTCGGCCAGCGGCATGAAGATCATGGTGCGATCGTATTCCGACATGCCCATCTCGAAGATGGCCGCCACCTTGTAGGGCTTGATGCGCGGGGCGGTGCCAAAGGGCGTGGTGGCACCCCGCGGGGAGACCAGGGTGATGTTGTCGCCGACGCTGACGCGCAGCGCGTTGGCGAGCCGGGTGCCGACCGCCACTCCCTCCTGGCGGTCGAAGCCGTCGAGGGTACCGTGGCGGATGTTGCCGGCCACCAGGCTCAGCGCCTTGATGCCGTCCTCGTTCATGCCGCGCACCAGGCCCGCCATGGCCAGGTGCGGGGTCGAGACCATGGCCTGGCCCTCGATCAGGGGCAGCACGTGCTTGACGCCGGCGATGCCCGCAAGCCGCCGGGCGGCATCCTCGTAGTCCTCGAAGTCGCCGCCGATCTTGTTGACGATGACGTGCCCGTTGAGGCCCAGGATCTTGCCGAACAGCTCCTTGCGGAAGCCGTTCATGACGGCCATCACGGTGATGAGCAGGAACACGCCCAGCAGAATGCCGAGGAAGGAGAAGAGCGCCAGCACCGAGATGAAGCCCTGCTGGCGCCGCGGCCGCAGGTAGCGCATGGCCAGGCCCCACTCGAACGGAGCGAACGGCTTGGTGTCGCTGGCCGGCTCGGTCATGCGGCGAAAGCCTCCTGGGCTGATTTTGCGCCAGCGGCGGTCGTCACGCCAGCACGCGGCGCGCGCTGACGAGTTCCGTCAGCCGCTTGATGGCCGCGTCAGGGGTCATGCTCATGCGCTCACCCGACTTGCGCTCCTTGACCTCGACCTCGCCGCTCTTGAGGCCCTTGGGGCCGACGATGATCTGGAACGGCAGGCCAATCAGGTCCATGGTCGCGAACTTGGCGCCGGCCCGCTCGTCGGTGTCGTCGCACAGCACCGACACGCCCGCCAGCTGCAGCTTGCCGTAGAGGTCGGCGCAGGCCTTGTCGGTGTCCTTGTCGCCGGCCTTGAGGTTGATGAGCCCGACCTCGAAGGGGGCAACCGGCACCGGCCAGACGATGCCGGCCTCGTCGTGGCTCGCCTCGATGATGGCGCCGGCCAGCCGCGACACGCCGACCCCGTAGGAGCCCATCTGTACGGCGATCATGCTTCCATCCGGCCCCTGCACGCGGCATCCCATGGGCTCGGAATACTTGGTGCCGAAGAAGAAAATGTGGCCGACCTCGATACCGCGCGCGCTGACGCGCTTGTCCGCCGGCACCTCGGCCTCGAAGCGGGCCGGATCGTGCTTCTCGTCGGTGGCGGCGTAGTGGCGCGTCCAGGCCGCGATCAGGGGTTGCAGATCGCTCTCGAAGTCGACATCGGCCGGCGGCGGGCGGGTCTCGACCAGGTTGGCGTGGCAATAGACCCGGCTCTCGCCGGTGTCCGCCAGGATGATGAACTCGTGGCTGAGGTCGCCGCCGATGGGTCCGGTGTCGGCCGCCATCGGGATCGATTTGAGCCCCATGCGGGCGAAAGTGCGCAGGTAGGCGACAAACATCCGGTTGTAGGCCTGCCGCGCCGCCTCCGGCGTCAGGTCGAAGGAGTAGGCATCCTTCATGAGGAACTCGCGGCCGCGCATCACGCCGAAGCGCGGGCGCATCTCGTCGCGGAATTTCCACTGGATGTGATAGAGGTTGCGCGGCAGGTCGCGGTAGCTCTTGACCCCGTCGCGGAAGATCTGGGTGATCAGCTCCTCGTTGGTGGGCCCATAGAGCATCTCGCGCTCGTGCCGGTCGTGGAAGCGCAGCATTTCCGGGCCGTAGGCGTCGTAGCGCTTGCTCTCGCGCCACAGGTCGGCCGACTGGATGGTCGGCATCAGCATCTCGATGGCGCCCGCGCGGTCCTGCTCCTCGCGCACGATCTGCTCGATCTTCTCGAGCACGCGCAAGCCGAGCGGCAGCCAGGAATAAATGCCGGCGCTGGCCTGCCGGATCATGCCGCTGCGCAGCATCAGCTGATGCGAGATGATCTCCGCCTCTTTCGGCGTGTCGCGCAGGACGGGAAGGAAAAAGCGGGAGAGGCGCATGGGTCCTGATCAATTGTTAGGCAGATTTCGGCGCCTGGACGTTGCTACAGCAAGGCCGAAGGGTTGGCGGCGTCAGTCTACCCGGGAGCTGAGCGATTGCAGCGCCTCATATCCTGTTCCCGCCGGGGTGGCAACGCCACGCCCGCGCTGCAGCCTTGGTGCACCCTGTTGCGAACGACTGGCATCCCATTGCGCTCGATCGTTGCCGAGGCGGAAAAAATTCTTCGCCGGCGCTTTTCTTTGGTAACAAGGGGTGACAGAAGGCCGCTGGTCCGATAGTGTCAACGCCATAAAAACGGTCAGCAAGACCGCTCGTTGTGCAGGGCTAGTGAGCCCAAGTCTGGGGACGGAATTTCTGCTTGTAGCGCCGCGTCAAGGCGCACAGCGCGCGTAAGAGAAACGATGAAGGCATCTGCAGCAAGGCCAGCGGCCTTGCTGTTTTCGTTTCGGGCCCCGGCAGGGATTGGAACTTCAGCGCGGCGGCGTGCGCCCGATCCACCCGGCAAGATCCACAAACCCGTACCAGACGGCGCCCCACGCCACCCCAAACGTCAGCGTCGAGACGAGCGTGGTCATCACCACGACGCGCACGAGGCGCGGCCGCGTCGGCGCGCTCTCGGGCGTGCCCGGGACGACCGCGCCGTCCTCGCCCTGCGTGCGCACGCCGATCGGCAGGATGGCAAACAGCACCGTCCACCAGATGACGACATAGATGGCGATGGCGAGCGTGATGCTCATGCGGGCTCAGGCCTGCTCGAGCTCGACCAACGTGCCGTTGAAGTCCTTGGGATGCAGGAACAGCACCGGCTTGCCGTGGGCGCCGATCCTGGGCTCGCCGTCGCCGAGCACGCGCGCGCCGGCGGCCTTGAGCTGGTCGCGTGCGGCGCGGATGTCGGTCACCTCGTAGCACAGATGATGGATGCCGCCGGCCGGGTTCTTCTGCAGGAAGCCGGCGATGGGCGAGTTCTCGCCGAGCGGTTCCAGCAGCTCGATCTTGGTGTTGGGCAGCATCACGAACACCACGGTGACGCCATGCTCGGGCTGCGGCGTCGCCGCGGATACCTCGGCGCCCAGCGTCTGGCGATACTGCTCGGCGGCGTCGGCCAGGCGCGGCACGGCGATGGCGACGTGATTGAGGCGTCCGATCATGCCCACTCCTGTCTATGCTCTCGGTGCCTGTCGGCGGGGAGCTCTACCTTTGCGCCGTTCTTGATCGCCACCGATAGAGCGCGACGCACGTCCACACGCCCTCCACCACGCCGAACGGCCACGCGCCCTGCGCAAAGCCATAGGCCGACGCCAGAGCGCATGCCCCAGAAAACGCCAGGATGAACCATGGGCTCCAGTCCTCCAAGGCGTAAAACACCAGCATTGCCGTGACGGCCAGCAGCCCAAACAGCGTAAGGCCATCCATGGCGCCCAGCCCTCAGCGCGGCAGCTGCGCCAGCAGCACCTTGGCGATCGGCCGCTTGCCCCAGGCGTCTTCCACCGCCGAGCGCACGGCGCGCCGCACCGCCTCCCGCACCAGCTCCCCGTCCCGGCGCCGGGCGGCGGGGATGCTGGCGATCGTGCCCTCGATCGCGGCCAGCACGATGCCGGTCATGGGCCGGCCCGCGGCGTCGGCCGTGGGCACGCCGTCGAGGATGATCTCGGGCCCGCGCACCGGTTCGCCGCGCCCTGTCAAGACGAGCGACACGATGACGATGCCGGCGAAGGCCAGTGCACGGCGCTCGCGTACGGGGCCGCCATCGCTCGGCACCAGCAGCCGCCCGTCGCGGAAGAGACGGCCGACCGGGGCCTCGTCGATCACCTGCGCCGGGCCCGGCGCCAGGCGCACCACGTCGCCGTTGCGGATCGAGAGCACCTGCCCGACGCCGGCGGCGCGCGCCAGCTTGGCGTGCTCGGCCAGGTGCCGCGATTCTCCGTGCATCGGGATGGCGATCTTCGGGCGCACCCAGCCGTACATCTCCTTCAGCTCCTCGCGGCGGGGGTGGCCGGTGACGTGCACCAGCGCGTCGGCATCCGTCAGGATATCGCAGCCGAGGTCGATCAAGCTGTTCTGGATCGCCCCGACCGCGCGCTCGTTGCCGGGAATGGTGCGCGAGGAGAAGACGACGAGGTCGCCCTTGCCCAGCTTGATGTCGGGATGCTGGCTCTCGGCGATGCGGGCCATCGCCGCGCGCGGCTCGCCCTGGCTGCCGGTGCACAGCAGCACGACCTCGCCGGGATCGAGAAACGGGAAGTGCTGCTGGTCGTGATACTTGAAGTCGCGCGGCAGATAGCCGGTCGCCATCGCCACGTCGATCACCCGGTGCATCGCCCGGCCGGCCACCACCAGATAGCGGCCGCAGCTCTTGGCCGCGTCGGCAACAGCGCGGATGCGGGCGACGTTGGAAGCGAAGATGGTGACCGCCACGGCCCGCTTCGCGCCCTTGATGATGCCGCCGAGCGAGCGGGCGACGTCGAGCTCGGAGGGCGAGCGGCCCTCGCGCAGGGCGTTGGTGGAGTCGCACACCATGGCGGCGACGCCCTCGTCGCCGAGCTGCGCCAGCCGCGCGGTGTCCGCCGGCGCGGCGATGACGGGCGTGGGGTCGAGCTTCCAGTCGCCGGTGTGCAGCACCAGCCCGGCGGGCGTGCGGATGGCGAGCGCGTTCGACTCGGGGATCGAATGCGCCACCGAGACGAGCTCCACATCGAACGGGCCGACGTCGAAGCGGCTGCCCAGCGCCACCTCGCGGATCGGCAGCTCGAGCCGGCCGCCGAACTCGCTGAGCTTGGATTTCAGCATCGCCGCCGTGAACGGAGTTGCATAGATCGGCACTCCCAGCCGCGGCCACAGCTCGATGACGGCGCCGATGTGGTCCTCGTGCGCGTGCGTCAGCACCAGGCCGGCAAGCGCGCGGCGCTCCTCCTCGATGAAGCGCAGGTCGGGCAGGATCACGTCGATGCCGGGATCGTTCTCGCCCTCGGGGAAGGTGATGCCGAGGTCGACCATCAGCCAGGCCCGCCCGGCCTCCGGCCCGAGCCCATAGAGGTAGCAGTTCATGCCGATCTCGCCGATGCCGCCGAGCGCCATGAACACCAATTCCGGCGCCGCCTCGGATCTGCGCTCTCTGGCCATCAGGCGCGGTCCTCGGGAGGCGGGGGCTCGGCCAGCGTGACGTCGCCAAAGGTGAGCCGGCGCTGCAGACCGAGGCTGTCGCGCAGGATGAGGGCGCCGCTGCCGTCGAGATCGAGGAAGGTGCCGGCGATGCGCTCCCGGCCCGTATCCACGGTCAGGCTCTCGCCGACGGCGCCGGCATGCGCGAGCCAGGCCGTGCGCACGCCGGCAAAGCCGGCCCCGCCATCCCAATGCTCGAGCCGGCGCTGCATGGCTCCCGCCAGCAGGCCCAGCATCGCCTCGGGCGCGACGCCGACGCCGTGGGCGGCGAGATGGGTCGCGGGCCGCCCCAGACCTTCCGGGTGCGATGCCAGATTGATGCCGACCCCGATCACGACCGTCGCCTCCGTTCCTGCGCCGCCCGATTGGCTCTCGGGCAGTATGCCCGCACACTTGCCGTCGCCGATCAAGACGTCATTCGGCCACTTGAGCCGCAAACCACGCGGGGCTTTGCCGCCGGCCGCGGCGGTGATGGCCTCGATGGCGGCCACGCCCGCGAGCAGCGACACCTGGTGCAGAACCGACGGCGGGCAGGCGAGTCGCACCAGCAGGCTGGCGTAGAGGTTGCCGACCTCCGACGCCCAGCGCCGGCCGGAGCGCCCGCGCCCCTGCGTCTGCCGCCGCGCCACGACCCACAGCGGCCCCGCCTCGCCGGCGCGCGCGCGGGCGAAGGCTTCCGTGTTGGTGGAGCCGGCCTCCTCGAGGATGACGACGGAGTACGACAGGAGGGCGCCTCTTGTGCTTTTGTAGGTTGGGATAGCGCGTAGCGCGTGACCCAACATCTGACCGCAACACCTTGTTGGGTTACGGCCTGCGGCCTAGCCCAACTACTGGAACAGCGTCCGCGCCGCCGCATCGGCAGCTTCGACCAGGGGCGCCGGCCAGACCACATAGAGCAGGATGAAGAGGCCCGTCAGCGCCATGATCAGCCCCGCCCGCGACGGCACGGCCAGGAACCGGTCCTTGGGCGCGTCGAAGAACATGATCTTGACGATGCGCACGTAGTAGTAGGCGCCGACCACGCTCGCCAACACGCCGAACACGGCGAGGGGCCATAGCCCCTCCTTCACGGCCGCCACGAACACGTAGAACTTGGCGAAGAATCCGGCGAGCGGCGGGAGGCCGGCGAGCGAAAACAGCAGGATCGCGAGCACGCTGGCGAGGCCCAGGTTGGTCTGGGCCAGCCCCGAGAGCTCCTCGATGTCCTCCACCATGCCCTGCGGCCGGCGCATGGCAAGGACGCAGGCGAAGGCGCCGAGCGTCATGGCCACGTAGATGACGAGATAGATGATCATGCCGCGCGCGCCCTCAGTCGCCGCCGGGGGCGCGGGGACGCCGCCTTTGGGCGCACTGGCGGCCAACCCGATCAACATGTAGCCGACGTTGCCGATGGCCGAGTAGGCGAGCAGCCGCTTGATGTTGGTCTGGCCGATGGCGGCGAAGGCGCCAAGCCCCATGGAGGCGATGGCGAGCGCCGTCACCACCTGCTGCCACTGCGGCCCGACACCGCCGAAGGCGCCGATCGAGACGCGCATGAGGAGGGCGACGGCGGCGGCCTTGGGCGCGGCGGCGAAGAAGGCGGCGACAGGCGTCGGCGCGCCCTCGTAGACGTCGGGCGTCCACATGTGGAAGGGCACCGCCGAGATCTTGAAGGCGAGGCCCACCAGCACGAACACCAGCCCGACCACGAGGACGATGCTCTCCCCCGCACCGGTCGCCTTGCTGGCCGCGGCGATGGCGGCAAAGCCGGTCGAGCCGGCAAAGCCGTAGATCAGCGAGGCGCCGTAGAGCAGCATGCCGGAGGACAGCGCGCCCAGCACGAAATACTTGAGGCCCGCCTCGCTCGAGCGCAGATCGTCGCGGCGGATCGCGGCGACCACGTAGAGCGCCAGGCTCTGCAGCTCGAGGCCGAGGTAGAGCGAGATCAGGTCGTTGGCGGAGATCATCATGCCCATGCCGGCGGTCGCCAGCAGCACCAGCACCGGATACTCGAACTTCTGCGCCTTCACCTCGCGCATGTAGTCGAACGACATGAGGAGCGCGCCGGCCGACGCGGCGAACACCAGCACCTTCATAAAGCGCGCAAAGCCGTCGACCACGAAGGCGCCGCCGAAGAGAAGCTGGCGGCCTGCCGGCTGGTCGTACGCCAGCCACGCCGCCGCGCCGAGGACGCCGATGGCCAGCCAGCCGATGCCTTCGGCCTCGCGGTCGTTCTCGGGCCGGAACACACCGAGCATCAGGAGCGCCATGGCGCCGACGACGAGCACGATCTCGGGCCCCGCGGGCCAGTAGATCGACACGAGCTGGTTCATCGGCGGCGGCTTTCCTTAGCGCACGTTGAGGGCCGAGGCGGCCCTGAGCGCGGCCTCGTAGTTGGAGACGAGCTTCTTGACCGACACCGCCGTGACGTCGAGCAGGGGGGCGGGATAGAAGCCGAACAGGATCACCAGCAGCACCAGCGGCGTGAACACCAGGATCTCGCGGTAGTTCATGTCGGCGATGGCTCTCAGGCTCGGCTTCTCCAGCGGCCCGAAGATCATGCGCCGGTAGAGATAGAGCGCGTAGGCCGCCGACAGGACGACGCCGAAGCTGGCGAGGAAGGCCACCCAGGTGTTGGCCTTGAAGGCGCCGACCAGGGTCAGGAACTCGCCGACGAACCCGGAGGTGCCGGGCAGCCCGACGTTGGCGAGCGTGAACACCATGAACACGAAGGCATAGAGGGGCATGCGGTTGACCAGCCCGCCGTAGGCGGAGATCTCGCGCGTGTGCATGCGGTCGTAGACCACGCCGACGCACAAGAACAGCGCCGCCGAGACGAGCCCGTGCGAGAGCATCTGGAAGATGGCACCGTCGAGGCCCTGCACCGTGAAGGTGAAGATGCCCATCGTCACGAAGCCCATGTGGGCGACGCTGGAATAGGCGATGAGCTTCTTGACGTCCTCCTGCGCCAGCGCCACCAGCGAGGTGTAGATGATGGCGATGACGGAGAGCGCAAACACGAGCGGCGCGAACTCCTGGCTCGCCAGCGGGAACATCGGCAGCGAGAAGCGCAGGAAGCCGTAGCCCCCCATCTTGAGGAGGACGGCAGCGAGGATGACGGAGCCGGCGGTCGGCGCCTCCACGTGCGCATCCGGCAGCCAGGTGTGCACCGGCCACATCGGCATCTTCACCGCGAAGGAGGCGAAGAAGGCGAGCCACAGCCACCACTGCATGTCGCCCGGCAGCTTGTGGGTGAGCAATGTCGGGATGTCGGTCGTCCCGGCGTGCCAGTACATCGCCATCATGGCGAGCAGCATCAGCACCGAGCCCAAGAGCGTGTAGAGGAAGAACTTGAAGCTCGCATACACCCGCCGCTTGCCGCCCCAGACGCCGATGATGAGGAACATCGGGATCAGGCCACCCTCGAAGAAGAGGTAGAAGAGGACCAGATCGAGCGCGCAGAAGACGCCGAGCATCAGCGTCTCGAGCACGAGGAAGGCGATCATGTACTCCTTGACGCGGGTGTCGATTGCTTCCCAGCTCGCCAGGATACAGAGCGGCAACAGGAAGGCCGTCAGCACGACGAACAGGATCGAGATGCCGTCGACGCCCATCTTGTATTTGATGGAGCCGCCGAGCCACTCCATCTCCTCGGGGAACTGGAAGCCGGCATCGGCCTTGTCGAAGTTGGCCCAGAGGTAGAGCGAGGCCCCGAAGGCGATGATCGTGGTGTAGAGGGCGATCCAGCGCGCGTTGCCCTTCGCCTCCTGGTTGAGCGAAGCGATGAGGAGCGCGCCGACCAGCGGGAAGAAGACGATGAAGGAGAGGACGCCGAAGCCGTGGGTCATCGCGCGGCCCCAGCGTAGAACATGAACCAGGTGATGATCAGCGCCACGCCGATCAGCATGGCGAAGGCGTAGTGATAGATGTAGCCGGTCTGCAGCTTCACGATCCGGCCGGTGGTCCACAGCACCCGGTTGGCCACGCCGTCGGGCCCGAGCCCGTCGATGACGGTGCCGTCGCCGCGCTTCCACAGCAGCCGGCCGAGCCAGAACGCCGGCCGCACCAACAGCCAGTCATAGAGCTCGTCGAAGTACCACTTGTTGAGGAAGAACAGGTAGATCGGCTTGAACAGGCGGGCCGTCAGGTCGGGCAGCGACGGCACCAGGATGTAGTAGAGATAGGACAACCCGAAGCCGGCGAGCATGGCAGTGGTCGGCGCCCAGGCCACCCACTCCGGCACCTCGTGCATGGCGTGCATGATGTGGTTGTTTTGCCCCTCGAACAGGGCCCGACCCCAGAACTCCTTGTAGCCGCCGCCGATGAAGTAGTGCTGGAAGGCAAAGCCCGCGGCGATCGATCCGAGCGCCAGGGCCGCGAGCACGATGCGCATCACGAACGGGCTCTCGTGCGCGTGCTCGTAGGTGTGGTGGTCGGCCCGTGTGCGACCGTGGAAGGTCATGAAGATGAGGCGCCAGGAATAGAACGCCGTCATGAAGGCGGCGGCCACCAGCAGCCAGAAGGCATAGTTGCTCGGCGTGTGCGCGGCGTACGCGGATTCGATGATGGCGTCCTTGGAGTGGAAGCCCGCGAAACCAACGAGGTGGGGAATGCCGACACCGGTCAGCGCCAGCGTGCCGATCACCATGGTGAGCCAAGTGAAGCGCAGCTTGCCCGCCAGCCCGCCCATGCGGCGCATGTCCTGCTCGTGGTGCATGGCGTGGATGACGGAGCCGGCGCCGAGGAACAGAAGCGCCTTGAAGAAGGCGTGCGTGAAGAGATGGAAGATGCCGGCACCGTAGGCGCCGACCCCGCAGGCGACGAACATGTAGCCGAGCTGCGAGCAGGTCGAGTAGGCGACGACGCGCTTGATGTCGTTCTGCACCAGGCCGACCGTGGCGGCGAAGAAGGCCGTGACCGCGCCGACCAGCGTCACCACCTGCAGCGCCACCGGCGCATACTCGAACATCGGCGACAGTCGCGCCACCATGAACACGCCGGCCGTCACCATGGTGGCGGCGTGGATCAGCGCCGACACCGGCGTTGGCCCCTCCATGGCGTCGGGCAGCCAGGTGTGCAGCAGGAACTGCGCCGACTTGCCCATGGCGCCCATGAACAGCAGCAGGCACAGCACCGTCATGGTGTCCCACTGCTGGCCCAGGAACTCCACCGGCTTGCCGGCCATCGCCGGCACGGCGCGGAACACGGCGTCGAAGCCGGTGGTGCCGAACACCGCAAAGGTGCCGAAGATGCCGAGCGCGAAGCCGAAGTCGCCGATGCGGTTGACGATGAAGGCCTTGATGGCGGCGGCGTTGGCCTCGGGCTTGAGGTACCAGAAGCCGATCAGCAGGTAGGAGGCCAGCCCCACGCCCTCCCAGCCGAAGAACAGCTGCAGGAAGTTGTCGCTCGTCACCAGCGCCAGCATGGCGAAGGTGAACATCGACAGGTAGGCGAAGAAGCGGGGCCGGCTGTCGTCCTCGTGCATGTAGCCGATGGAGTAGAGGTGCACGAGCGAGGAGACGGTGTTGACGACGACCAGCATCACTGCCGTCAGCGTGTCGATCCTGAGCGCCCAGGAGACGTCGAGCTCGCCCGAGGTCACCCAGCGCAGCACCGGGATGCGCGTGGTCTCGCCGCCGATGCCCACCTGCCACAGCGCCAGCCACGACAGCACCGCGCCGATGCCGACGAAGGACGTGGTGATGATCTCGCAGGGCCTGGGGCCGAGCACGCGGCCGAGCAGGCCCGCGATCAGCGCGCCGCAGGCCGGCAGGAAGACGATGGCGTGATAGATCATTGCGGCGCGCTGCCTCTAGCCCTTCATCATGTTGATGTCCTCGACCGCGATCGAGCCGCGGTTGCGGTAGTAGACGACGACGATGGCTAGTCCGATCGCCGCCTCGCCGGCCGCCACCGTCAGCACGAAAAGGGCGAAGATTTGGCCGACGAGGTCGCCCATGAAGGCCGAGAACGCGACGAGGTTGATGTTGACCGCCAGCAGCATCAGCTCAATCGACATCAAGATGACGATCACGTTCTTGCGGTTGAGGAAGATGCCGAAGATGCCGAGCGTGAACAGGATCGCCGCCACCGTCAGATAATGCCCGAGCCCGATGGTCATGGTGCGTGTCCCTCGGGCTGATCAGGAGAGGAGGCCGAACACGGCCCACTTGATGACGCCACCCGCCGCGAAGCCGCCGGAGGACGGGAGCGCGATCTCGGCCACCAGCTCGTGCTTATCCCGCAGCAGGAACATCAGCGCGGCGGCCACGATCATCACCAGCAGCAGGGCACGATATTGGGCCCACTCGATGAGACGATAGGCGAGATCCGAGCCGATGAGCCCGCCGAAGAAGGCTATGAAGGTCTTGCGCGAGCTCACTGGGCGGTCTCCTTGCCCCGCGCCGGCGGGATGATCGCCTCGCCGGACCCGACCTTGACCACCTCCATGGCGGTCGCCCGCCCGCGCGCCACCTGGGCCGCGATCGACTGGCGCTTGACGCCCTCCTTGTGCCTGAGCGTGAGCACGATGGCGCCGATCATGGCGACCAGCAGGATCAGGCCCGCCACCTCGAAGAAGTAGACGTAGGGCTCGAGATAGAGGATGCGGCCGAGGGCCTCGGTGTTGGTGACGCCCGAGCCGGCGCTGGGCGCCGCCGCCGTCCCTGGCCCCGTGCGCACCGCCGGCACCAGGCGGAACGCCACCACCATGACGAGCTCGGCGAGCAGGATCAAGCCGACAATGGCGCCGAGCGGCGCATGCTTCATGAAGCCGGCCCTCAGCTCGGCGAAGTCGACGTCGAGCATCATGACGACGAACAGGAACAGTACAGCCACCGCGCCGACGTAGACGACGACCAGAATCATCGCCAGGAACTCGGCGCCGAGCAGCACGAACAGCCCCGCCGCGTTGAAGAAGGCGAGGATCAGGAACAACACCGCATGCACCGGGTTCCTGGCCGCGATCACCATGAAGCCGGCGGCCACGGTGACGGCCGCGAACAGATAGAAGAAGAGGGCCGCCAGGGTCATTGCATCACCGGTAGGGCGCATCGAGCTCGAGCGCCTTGGCGATCTCCCGCTCCCAGCGGTCGCCGTTCGCCAGCAGGCGCTCCTTGTCGTAGTAAAGCTCCTCGCGCGTCTCGGTGGCGAACTCGAAGTTCGGCCCCTCGACGATGGCATCGACCGGGCAGGCCTCCTGACACAGCCCGCAATAGATGCACTTCACCATGTCGATGTCGTAGCGCGTGGTGCGCCGCGTACCATCGTTGCGGCGCGGGCCCGCCTCGATGGTGATCGCCTGCGCCGGGCAGATGGCCTCGCACAGCTTGCAGGCGATGCAGCGCTCCTCGCCGTTGGGATAGCGCCTAAGCACATGCTCGCCGCGGAAGCGCGGCGAGAGCGGGCCCTTCTCGAAGGGATAGTTGAGCGTCGCCTTCGGCTTGAAGAAGTAGCGCATCGACAGGAAGAACGCCGACACGAACTCCTTCAGGAAGAGCGAGCTGATGGCTTGGCGGACGGCCATGGCAAACCTCAAGGCGCCAGTTCGAAGACGTGCAGGATGGCGGCGACGACCACCACCATGGCGAGCGACAGCGGCAGGAACACCTTCCAGCCGAGCCGCATGAGCTGGTCGTAGCGATAGCGCGGCACGAACGCCTTCACCATGGCGAACATGAAGAAGACGAACACCAGCTTGAACATGAACCAGAAGATGCCGGACACGGCATTGAACGGCCAGGCGTCGACCGGCGGCAGCCAGCCGCCCAGGAACATGATGGTGGTGAGCGCACACATGGTGGTGATGGCCACGTACTCGCCGAGCATGAACAGCAGGTAGGGAGTGGAGGAGTATTCGACGGCGAAGCCCGCCACCAGCTCCGATTCCGCCTCCGGCAGGTCGAACGGCGGCCGGTTGGTCTCGGCCAGCGCCGAGATGAAGAAAACGACGAACATCGGCAGCAGCGACAGCCAGTGCCAGTCCAGCAGCGAGTTCGACAGGCCGAGCCTGGTCCCGGGTCCGATCTTCTGCGCGTTGACGATGTCGCTCATGTTGAGCGAGCCGACGCAAAGCAGCACGGTGATGATGACGAAGCCGATCGACACCTCGTAGGACACCATCTGCGCTGCGGACCTAAGCGAACCGAGGAAGGGATACTTCGAGTTGGAGGCCCAGCCGCCCATGATGATGCCGTAGACGCCGAGCGAGGAGATGGCGAAGAGGTAGAGGATGCCGACGTTGAGGTCGGAGATCACCCAGCGGCCCCAGCCGTCCTCGTTGACCGGGATCACCGCCCAGGCAGCGAGCGCCAGCACGGCCGACACCAGCGGCGCCAGCAGGAACACGCCCTTGTCGGCGCCGGCCGGGATCAACGGCTCCTTCAGCACGAACTTGAGGAGGTCGGCGAACGACTGCAGAAGGCCGAACGGTCCCACCACGTTGGGGCCGCGGCGCAGCTGCACCGCCGCCCACACCTTGCGGTCCATCAGCAGCAGGAAGGCGATGATGACGAGCAGCACGACCAGCAGAAGCACGCTCTGGGCCACCATCACCAGCAGCGGCCACAGGTAGCTCTGCCAGAGCTCCGGCCAGGACCAGGTGCTAGCCATGCGTACCCGTAGTCCCTTCGCGCCAGGTTTTCTTGAGCGCGCTGAGCTCGACCATCACGGCCGACGCCCGCGCGATCGGGTTGGTAAGGTAGAAGTCGCGCACGGCGGCGCCGAACGGCTCGCCGCTTGCCACCCCGCCCCGGGCCGCCAGCGCTTCCACCCCTTTGAGGCCGGCCGGCTCGACCGCGTCGAGGCGGGCCAGTTGCGGCGCCTCCTTGTACATGGCGGCGCGCAGGGCGGAAAGGCTGTCGTAGGGCAGCTTGTGGCCGGCAAGCGCGGAGAGCGCCCGGATGATGGCCCAGTCCTCCTTGGCATCGCCCGGCGCGAACGCGGCGCGGCTCGTCATCTGCGCTCGGCCTTCGGTATTGACGTAGGTCGCGCTCTTCTCGGTGTAGGCCGACCCCGGCAGGATCACGTCGGCGCGCTGCGCCCCGGCATCGCCATGGCTGCCCTGGTAGACGACGAACGCCTTGCCGAGCGAGCCCATGTCGATCTCGTCGGCGCCGAGCAGATAGGCAACCTCGAGTTGGCCCCGGCCCGCCGCCGTCAGCATGCCCGCCACATCGAGCCCTCCGGCGCCCGGCACGAAGCCCAGATCGAGCCCGCCCACCCGCGCGGCGGCCGTGTGCAGCAAATTGAAGGCACCCCGGGCCTGGTCTTTGCCGTGGCCGGCCTGCAGCGCGATCCTGGCGGCGAGCGCCAGAATGGCCGCGCCATCGGGCCGGGTCGCCGCGCCGGCACCGACGAGCACCATGGGCGCCTTGGCGTCGCGCAGGGTGGCGGCAAAACCGTGCTTGCCGTCCGCCACGTCCTTGAGGGTCTGCGCGCCGGCACCCAGGTACTGGTAGGGGTAGGTGAGGTCCGCCTGCACGCCGATCAGGCCGATGGCGGCGCCGCCCTGGCGCCAGCGCTTGCGGATGCGGGCATTGAGAACCGTCGCCTCGAGCCGCGGATTGGCGCCAACGAGCAGGATCGCGTCCGCCCGCTCGATGCCTTCGATGGTGGTGTTGGTGAGATAGCTCGCGCGCCCCAGCGCCGGGTCGAGCTTGGCCCCGTCCTGCCGGCAGTCGATGTTCTTGGAGCCGAGCCGCCTCAGCAGGTCCTTGAGCGCGAACATCTCCTCGGCGCCGGCGAGATCGCCGGCGATGGCGCCGATCCGCCCCGTCCCGGCGGCCTTGAGCTTGGAGGCCACCACGGCGAGCGCGTCATCCCAGGAGGCGGGCTCCAGCCGGCCCTGCCGGCGCACGTAGGGCTGGTCGAGGCGCTGGGTGCGCAGGCCGTCGGCCACGGCGCGGGTCTTGTCGGAAATCCACTCCTCGTTCACGGCATCGTTGTTACGCGGCAGGATGCGCACCACCTCGCGCCCGCGCGTGTCGACGCGGATCGCCGAGCCCACGGCGTCCATCACGTCGATGCTCTCGGTGTTGACGAGCTCCCACGGCCGCGCCGCGAACGCCCACGGCCGGTGCGTCAGCGCGCCCACCGGGCACAGGTCGTTGACGTTGGCGGAGAGCTCCGACGTCATGCCGCGCTCGAGGTAGGTGGTTATCTCCATGTCCTCGCCGCGGCCGATGGCGCCGAGCTCCTCCACGCCCGCCACCTCGCTCATGAAGCGCACGCAGCGCGTACAGTGGATGCAGCGGTTCATGGCGGTCTTGATCAGCGGCCCCAGGTATTTCTCCTCCACGGCGCGCTTGTTCTCGACATAGCGCGAGCCGCCGACGCCGTAGGCCATGGCCTGGTCCTGCAGGTCGCACTCCCCGCCCTGGTCGCAGATCGGACAGTCGAGCGGGTGGTTGATGAGCAGGAACTCCATCACCCCCTCGCGTGCCTTCTTGACCATGGGCGAGCGCGTGCTGATCACCTTGGGGCTGCCGTCCTTGTTGGGGGGGAGGTCGTTGACGCCCATGGCGCAGGAGGCGACCGGCTTGGGGCTGCCCTGCACCTCGATCAGGCACATGCGGCAGTTGCCGGCGATCGACAGGCGCTCGTGGTAGCAAAAGCGCGGGATCTCGACGCCCGCCTGCTCGCAGGCTTGGATCAGCGTGATCCCGTCCTCGACCTCGATGGCGGCACCGTCGATGATCAGCTGCTTGGGCATGAGCGCTCCAAACCCTTGCGCGCGACACCCAGCATCACGCAGCCCCGCTCGGTTTTGCGGCGTACCGGATCAGGACGCCCAGGACCAGGCCGGCGAGCCCGAACCAGAGCAGCATGGGCTCATAGGCCGTCCTGCCGACGACGGTTGCCGCCACCGTCGCAATGGCGCAGATGCCGCCCGAGCTGTAGAGACAGCTCATGGCGTCGAGCACGCCGAGATCGGCGCCTCCGCCGGTGGCCTTGCCGAGCTCGCGCGCGACCGCGGAATAGAACGAGAACCACCAGATCAGCGCGCCGACGAGGACAACGCTCCCCGCGATCATCAGGATGTTCCCGAGCTTCCTGAAATCCACTGCCGCCTCCGCAGCCGGGCGCGCCACGGCGCAGCCGCGCCTCGGCAAGGCACACTGCCGCCACAATCCGGACAGGGCTTCCTACACGGGTGCAGCGCACTGCGCTAGGCGACAATTGGCGCGGGGGGCGGACCAGCGGCGGGGTCAGCTACTCCCGCGCTCGTCGCGCATCTCTACCACCAGCTCGGCCAAAACTCTGTGCAATGCATCCATTTGTGCGGGCAGGCCGCGCAATTCGCCGACCGTGCCACGCAACTCTGCAACATCGCGCGACAGACGCGCAATCTGGCTGTTGGAGAGTCGGAACTCGGCCTTGATCAGGTCCGGGATGCTCTGCATGTCCTCTTCGTTGGCACCGACGCGGGCCTTCAGCGCGGACATCTCCCGCTCCAGCGTCGTGACGCGTTCCTCGAGGTCGGCCACATCTTCCTCCAACAAGCCCGGCAGCCGAGAACAAAGGTAGTACAAACAACCGCGCGTGTCCAGCTCAAATCGCCGAGCAAGCCCTATTCCGCCGCCTGCCTGAGCGCGGCCTGGCGCTTGTCGATGCGGGCCTCGATCTCGCCGCGGAAATGCCGGATCAGCCCTTGCACCGGCCAGGCCGCCGCGTCGCCCAGCGCGCAGATGGTGTGGCCCTCGACCTGCTTGGTGACGTCAAACAGCAGGTCGATCTCGCTCTTGTCGGCGTCCCCGCGCTCCATCCGCATGAGCACGCGCCACATCCAGCCGCAGCCTTCCCGGCAGGGCGTGCATTGGCCGCAGCTCTCGTGCTTGTAGAAGTAGGCGATGCGGCGGATGGCAGCGATGATGTCGGTCGACTTGTCCATGACGATGATGGCCGCGGTGCCGAGACCGGACTTGTGCTTGACGAGCGTGTCGAAATCCAGCGTCAGGTCCTGGCAGATCGTGGCCGGGAGGCACGGCATCGATGAGCCGCCGGGGATGACCGCCAGCAGGTTGTCCCAGCCGCCGCGCACGCCGCCGGCGTGCCGGTCGAGCAGCTCTCTGAGCGGAATGCCCATCTCCTCTTCGACCACGCAGGGCTTCTCGACGTGGCCCGAGATCTGGAACAGCTTGGTGCCGGTGTTGTTGGGCTTGCCGAGGCCGGCAAACCAGACGGCACCGCGGCGCAAGATGTCACCCACTACGGCAATCGACTCCACGTTGTTGACCGTGGTCGGGGCGCCGTAGAGCCCGACATTGGCGGGGAAGGGCGGCTTCATGCGCGGCATGCCCTTCTTGCCCTCGAGGCTTTCCAGCAGCGCCGTCTCCTCGCCGCAGATGTAGGCCCCCGCACCCGGGTGCACGATGCAATCGAAATCCCAGCCGTGAATGTTGTTCTTGCCGATCAGCTTGGCCGTGTAGGCCTCGTCGATGGCCGCCTGCAGGTGCTCGCGCTCGCGGATGAACTCGCCGCGCACGTAGATGTAGCAAGCGTGCGCCCGCATGGCGAAAGAGGCGAGCAACGCGCCCTCGACCAGCAGATGCGGGTCGTGGCGCATGATCTCCCGGTCCTTGCAGGAGCCGGGCTCGGACTCGTCCGCATTGATGACGAGATAGGAGGGCCTCGGATCGTTCTTGGGCATGAACGACCACTTGAGCCCGGTCGGGAAGCCGGCGCCGCCGCGGCCGCGCAGGCCGGAGTTGCGGACCTCGGCGATGATGCCGTCGTGACCCTTGTCGATCAGAGCCTTGGTGTTGTCCCAGGCGCCACGCGCCCGCGCGCCCGCAAGCCGCCAGTCCTGGAAACCGTAGACGTTCTTGAAGATGCGGTCCTGGTCCTGCAAAGCCACGGTGGTCGGTCCCCTATTGCCCAGCCTTGGCGTAATCCTTGAGCGTGGTCGGCCCGCCCGCCGGGCAGGACGCCTGGCGGCCAATCTGGGAGCCGGGCTTGGGCGGCTGCCCCTTGGCAAACCCGTCGAGCACCTTCTCGAGCAGCTCCGGCGTCAGGTCCTCGTAGGTGTCCTTGCCGATCTGCACCATCGGCGCATTGGCGCACACGCCCAGGCACTCGACCTCCTCCCAGGAGAAATCGCCGTCCTTCGACAGATGATGCGCCTCGGGGTGAATGCGTCGCTTGCACACCTCGACCAGCGCCTCGGCCCCGCGCAGCATGCAGGGCGTGGTGCCGCACACCCACACGTGCGCCTTCTTCCCTACAGGGGAGAGCTGGAACATGGTGTAGAAGGTCGCGATCTCGTAGACGCGGATGTAGGCCATGCCCAGCATGTCGGCGACCAGGCGGATTGCCGGCTCCGGCAGCCAGCCGGCATGCTGCTCCTGGGCCCGCCACAGCAGCGGGATGACGGCGGACGCCTGCTTGCCGGCCGGGTACTTGGTCATGGTCGCCTCGGCCCAGGCCTTGTTCTCGGGCGTGAAGGCGAACGCGGCGGGCTGCTCGGGGTCAAGTCTGCGGACGGACATGAAGGTTGCCTATCCCTGATCGCGAAGCGGGTGTGATCTGGCGCGGCATCCTTATAGTGCGCAGCAGCATGCTTGTCGCCGGTCTTGGAACGTTTCCATGTCGCACGTCTCTTGCGCGCGACCTGGTCCGCCGGCTAGCTCAGCCACCACCACAGCAGCAGCCCCGCCGCCGCCGGCGCCAGCAGCAGCGCACTTTGCGCGCCGACGCGCAGGAACCCGGTCCAGAATACGGCCCAGGCGACTCCGAAGGCCGGGATCGCCCAGGCGGTGACCTCGAAGCCGGCATAGCCACGAACGCCCGCAAACAGCACCCCCAACAAGGCGCAGGCCGCGCCGATCACGAGCGGTAGGAACGGCCACTTGGCCTGCCAGTCGCCCATGGGCCAGAAATACAGCTTGGCAAACAGCCGGTAGGTGGCCAGCGACAGGCCCCAGCCCAGCGCGGCGACAGCGAGCACGAACCCCACATCGATGCCAAGCATGGGCTCACGCGTCCTCTTTCCTGTTTCCCACCTTCCAGGCCACAACCGCAAGGACAGCGCAAGCGAGGCCGCATGCGACATGGAAGGCGACGGACGTTGGCCGTCCGCCGGAGCTTGCCGCAATGACGGCGTCGGCGAAACATACAATTGTGCCCGTGGCAAACCACAGGGTCAGGGCAGACCACAGGCGCAAGGCGGCAAAGGCCACGGCAAGGACGCCGAGCCAGATGTTGCGGATGCCGATGATGTAGTGCAGCTCGTAGCCGGCGGGGCGGCCGGGCACGCCGAAAAGACGGGCGGCCTGCTCGGGGATGAGCAGATAGCGGATGCCGATGACGGTGAGCAACAGGCCGCCGAGAACCCCCAGGACGACGATCCAGCGCTTCATGAGCTCCGAAGTCATAAGGGCTCAGCCGCCAGTCTGCCCGAGTGGCGTCCAGCGGTAAATATCGGCAACCGGAATCGCGACGCCGATCGCCGGCAACTCGAGCGCCTGCTCGAGACGCGTCATGTCGCGCCGCTGCCAATTGTCCGAGCGGTCGTGGACGACAACCTCGACCGCCTTGAGCGATACGGTCACGTAGTGCTGACAATTCGGCACGCTGGCGTAGACCTTGCGGCGCCAAGTCTGGTCGGCCTTGGTGTTGCTCTTGGAGAGAACCTCGAATAGCACCAGGGCATCGTCCGTGACCGGCCGGTCGGTGGCGGTCCCTTGCTTCACGAACACATCCGGCTGCGGCAGGCTCCGTGGCGAGACAGGAACACGCGTGCCGACGCCCACCATCGGAAACCACGGCGCACCAGTGCGCAGCTTGTGTGCGATCAGGTGGGCCACGATGTTCGACACGATCATCTGATGGTGCTCGACTGGCGACGGGTTCATGACGGCCACCCCCTCGATCAGCTCCCACCGCTCCTCCTGCGGCCGCGTGTCCGCAAAGGCCAGGAACTCCTCGATGGTCAACTGCTGTTCTGGGGCTAGTCTTGGGCGAGCGGTCATCATCGATCCTGAAGCTATGTCTGCGGCAACAGCTGGGCCACCTCGAGCACGATACCCGGTGGCGCCAGATTGATCTCTCCAGAACTCGAAATCCGCGTCGAGATAGCGCCTGTATCGTTGCGCGCGTGGTGGATGACCACCCTCTTCAGGGGATTGACAATCAGATAGTGGCGGATGCTCGGGACAGAAAAATATTCAACCAGCTCGTCGCCGGTATCGTCGCGCTCGCTCGAAGGCGACGCAACCTCGACGACGATGAGCGGGGCCTCCAGGATCATCGAATCCAGGTCCGTGGCAACCCCGCACTGCACAGCCGCATCGGGCTCGCGCGAATGCTCGTTGTCGATCACCACCGTCATCCCGTCGGTAAATACGGTGCAGGGTAAGCCGGCCCGTTTCACCGCATCGTCGAGTGCTCGAAAAACTGCGGCCTTCACAAGATTATGCCGCGCACGCTCCGGAGCCATCGCCACCACCTCGCCGCGTACGAGCTCGTAGCGCCCGCGCGGCTGGGTGGCGACCCACGCAAGGAATTCAGGGACGGTCATCCGTCGCTTCGGTTGAGCGGTCATCTCGCCAGGATAGCACATTGCCGCCGAGCGCAATGCTCTGCCAACGGCCCCGGGGTGGACAGCGTTACCTGTCGATCTCCCCGAACACGATGTCGAGCGAGCCGAGGATGGCCGAGACGTCGGCCAGCATGTGGCCGCGGTTCATGAAGTCCATCGCCTGCAGGTGCGGGAATCCGGGCGCGCGGATCTTGCACCGGTAGGGCTTGTTGGACCCATCCGCCACCAGATAGACGCCGAACTCGCCCTTGGGCGCCTCCACGCAGGCGTAGACCTCGCCCGCCGGCACATGGAACCCCTCGGTATAGAGCTTGAAGTGGTGGATCAGCGCCTCCATCGAGCGCTTCATCTCAGCCCGCGAGGGCGGCACCACCTTCTTGTCGTCGGCCACATGCGGGCCAGCGCCCTCCGCCGACAGAAGTTTCTCGCAGCACTGCTTCATGATGCGCACGGCCTGGCGCATCTCCTCCATGCGGATGCAGTAGCGGTCGTAGTTGTCGCCGTTCTTGCCGATGGGGATGTCGAAGTCGAGCTCGGAATAGCACTCGTAGGGTTGCGCCTTGCGCAGGTCCCAGGCGGCACCCGAGCCGCGCACCATCACGCCCGAGAAACCCAGCTTGAAGCAATCCTCCAGGCTCACCACGCCGATGTCGACGTTCCTCTGCTTGAAGATGCGGTTGTCGGTGAGCAGCCCCTCGATGTCGTCGAGCACCTTGGGGTGGGTCTCGCAGAACTTGTAGATGTCCTCGATCAGCTTGCCCGGCAGATCCTGGTGCACGCCGCCCATGCGGAAATACTTGGCGTGCATGCGGCTGCCCGAGGCTCGCTCGTAGAACACCATCAGCTTCTCGCGCTCCTCGAAGCCCCACAGCGGCGGGGTGAGCGCGCCCACGTCCATGGCTTGAGTGGTGACGTTGAGGAGATGGGACAGCAGCCGGCCGATCTCGGAGTAGAGCACGCGGATCAGCTGCGCCCGCTTCGGCACGGGCAGCTCCAGCAGCTTCTCGGCGGCGAGGCAGAAGGCGTGCTCCTGGTTCATCGGCGCGACATAGTCGAGCCGGTCGAAGTAGCCGATCGCCTGCAGGTAGGTCTTGTGCTCGATCAGCTTCTCGGTACCGCGATGCAGGAGGCCGATGTGCGGGTCGACCCGTTCCACCACCTCGCCGTCGAGCTCCAGCACCAGGCGCAGCACGCCGTGGGCGGCGGGATGCTGCGGCCCGAAGTTGATGGTGAAGTTGCGGATTTCTGTTTCAGCCACGACGCCTCCGCACGGCCCAGCGGATCAGCAGCGTGATCACCACGAATTGGATGGCCGTGGCCAGCACCTGGGGCGTGAAGCCGCCGCGCTGCAGCCCCGCCAGTCCGAGCAGCGCCAGCTCGGGCGTGCGCGTCACGAGGCCGAGCACGGCTGGCTGCAGCACAGCAGACACGGCGAACCCGATCAGGCCAAACAGGATAGCCGTGAGCCAGCCGCGCGCCAGGATCGCCGCCACGAGGGCCACGAGCACCGGCACGCTGGCCGCCAGTTGCAGCCCCAGCAACGAGAGCAAGTTCCACAGCTGGTCGGGCAACATCATGGGTTTACGGAGCCTTTGCCTTTTCATCGCCGGGGAGGACGTATTGCGTGCCCTCCCATGGGCTCTCGAAATCGAACGAGCGGAATTCCTGGGTGAGCTTCACCGGCTCGTAGACCACGCGCTTCTGGTCGTCGTCGTAGCGCACCTCGACGTAGCCGGTGAGCGGGAAGTCCTTGCGCAGCGGGAAACCCTGGAAGCCGTAGTCGGTGAGGATGCGGCGCAGGTCCGGGTGGCCGGAGAACAGGATGCCGTACATGTCGTAGGCCTCCCGCTCGTACCAGTTGGCGGCCGGGAACACTTCGACGATGGAGGGAACGGGCGTCTCCTCGTCGGTGTGGCATTTGACGCGGATGCGCTGGTTCCGGCGCGGCGATAGCAGGTGGTAGACGACCTCGAAGCGGCGCTCGCGCTCGGGGTAGTCGACGCCGCAGATGTCGATCAGCACCTCAAACAGGCATTGCGAGTCCTCGCGCAGGGCCGTCAGCACCGCCCCGATCTGCTGCGCCGGCACGACCAGCGTCAGCTCGCCCCGCGCGAGGTGGCGATCAACGACCCTCCCGTCGAGCAGGCCGCCGACGTGCTCGGCCAGGTCCTCGAGCGCCAGCGTCATGGCTTGTCCGCCGCTTCCAGCAGCACCTCGTAGTGCGTGGCGAAATCGTCGAACTCGCTCAGGATGGCGCGCGCACCGGGATCGACGACCGCGCGCTCGGGCTTCGGCCCGGCGAACGACTTGATGGCATCGATCGAGGCCCAGCGGCTGATCACCAGCAGCTCGACGCGGTCACCGCGTTCGGCCTGGCAGACGCTCAAACCCAGGAAGCCCGTGAGCTTGCGCAGCTGCGGCAGCACCGCTCCCTTGAGATGCTCCCGATAGGCGCGGGCATTGCCCGGCCTCGCGTAGGCCACCCACGTGCGCACGATCATGAGATTTTGCCCTGGCCTATCGCTCGATGGTTCCAATGCGGCGGATCTTGCGCTGCAAAAGCAGCACGCCATAGACCAGCGCCTCGGCCGTCGGCGGACAGCCCGGCACATAGACGTCGACTGGCACGATGCGGTCGCAGCCGCGCACCACCGAGTAGGAGTAGTGGTAGTAGCCCCCGCCGTTGGCGCAGCTGCCCATGGAGATGACGTAGCGCGGCTCCGGCATCTGGTCGTAGACCTTGCGCAGCGCCGGCGCCATCTTGTTGACGAGCGTGCCGGCGACGATCATGACGTCGGACTGGCGCGGCGAGGCCCGCGGCGCAAAGCCGAAGCGCTCGAGGTCCCAGCGCGGCATGGACGCCTGCATCATCTCGACCGCGCAGCAGGCGAGCCCGAACGTCATCCACATCAAAGAGCCGGTGCGCGCCCAGTTGATGAGGTCGTCGGTGGTGGTGACGAGGAAGCCCTTGTCGGCCAGCTGGTTGTTGACCTCGGTGAAGGACGCATCACCGGGTCTGACCAGTCCGGGCTTGGCAGCCTGGATTGCCATCATTCCTGCCTACTGCCTATTGCCAACTGCCGCCGATCAATCCCACTCCAGCGCGCCCTTGCGCCACTCGTAGACGAAGCCGATGGTGAGAACGCCGAGGAACACCATCATCGACCAGAACCCGAAGGCGCCGATCTCCTTGAAGGCGACGGCCCACGGGAACAGGAAGGCCACCTCGAGGTCGAAGATGATGAACAGGATCGATACCAGGTAGAAACGCACGTCGAACTTCATGCGCGCATCGTCGAAAGCATTGAAGCCGCACTCGTAGGCCGACACCTTCTCGGGGTCCGGGTTGCGCACGGCGACCAGGAACGGCGCCATCATGAGGGCAAGGCCGATGGCCAGCGCCACGCCCATGAAGACCACGAGAGGCAGATAGTCCATGAGAATCTGGTTCATGGGACCCCGGCTCGACCGCCACTGCGGGCGGGGCTGGCTGTAATCACGCCGCCGGTGTTAACCCACCCCCAACGCCCGCGCAACCCGTGCCGTCGTCGCATCGACGGCGCCATTGCCCGCACCCATCGCCAAGTTGACGGCTGGAGAATGGCGCGAGCGACGGGACTTGAACCCGCGGCCTCCGGCGTGACAGGCCGGCGCTCTAACCAACTGAGCTACGCCCGCAGTCCGATCAGCGCGCCGTGGTGATCCGTTTCGGCGCGTTGTCACGAGGGGGTCGTTTACGTGAGCGAGCATAGCCCGTCAAGCACACGCAGACAGCCCGCCCAAGGCCGCGACTGCGGCCCGCGGCGAGCCCCGCGCCCCCGTGGAGGCTGCCCAAGCGTAGCGAGGATTAGCAGCCGTGAGCGAGATTGTGGTGGGCGGTGAGGGGATCGAACCCCCGACATCTTCGGTGTAAACGAAGCGCTCTACCGCTGAGCTAACCGCCCTTTGCGGGCAATTGGCAGTGGGCAGTAGGCAGTAGTCAAGTTGCCGCCAGCGGCGTCGCCTACTGCCTATTGCCGACCCCACTACCTTCCCCCAAGCAAATGGGCGCGCACTCGTCTGGGCGCGCCCGCAAAAGCAAGCCAGGGAAGGAAAGCCGGCCTAGTTGAGCTGGTCCTTGAGGGCCTTGGAGGCCTGGAATTTGGGCACCCGCGACGCCTTCAGCATCATCTCGACGCCCGTCTGCGGGTTGCGTGCCTTGCGGGCGGCGCGGTTGGCTACCTTGAACGTACCGAAGCCGGGGATGCGCACTTCCTCGCCCTTCTTCATGGTCGTCTCGATGTGAGCGATCACCGCGTCGACGGCGACACCAGCCTTTTCCTTGGTCAGCTGGGTTGCATCGGCGACGGCATCAATCAAATCTTTTTTGCTCATCTCTTCCGTCCTTCGTGTCTGGGAAAAGGGCCTGGCCGCAGCTGGACTGTTTGGGCGTCCGGGGCCAGTTCAGCCGCTTCAGAAGCAGCAACGGCGCGAAACAACGCCCAAAGCGATAGCGCGTCAAGCGGAAATTACGCGCATTTGCGCGGTTTTTCGGCCTGAATCGCGATTTTGAACAGCTATCAGTCCGCCCCAGGACCGATCCCGCCAGAAGCGCCCGCCGTCGCCCGAAAGTGCGGCCATGGCTGCGCCCTCACGGCCGGCCCCAAAACGATCGGGCCGGCCACCCTTTTTCGGAGCGGACGGCCCGGCAACGGCTCGGTTCGGGAGCGCCTCAGTGCATGCGCGAGCCCTCGGCTCCCCCCGGCACCTCGGTCGCAACCGGGGCCGGCACCTCCTCCTCGGCCACCAACGGCTGGGGCATGCGCTGCAGGGCGATCTTCAGCACATCGTCCATGCGCGAGGCGGGCAGGATGGTGAGGAGCGATTTCACTTCGTCGCCGATCTCGGACAGGTCCTTGACGTTCTCCTCGGGGATCACGACCGTCTTGATGCCGGCCCGGAGCGCCGCCAACAGCTTCTCCTTCAAGCCCCCGATCGGCAGCACCCGGCCCCGCAGCGTGATCTCGCCGGTCATGGCCACGTCCTTCTTGACGGGAATGCCGGTCAACACCGAGACGATCGCCGTCACCATGGCCACGCCCGCCGAGGGCCCGTCCTTGGGGGTGGCGCCCTCCGGCACGTGCACGTGGATGTCCTTCTTCTCGAACGACGACGTGGGGATGCCCAGGTCGAGGGAGCGCGAGCGCACGTAGGCGTTGGCGGCCTGGATCGACTCCTTCATGACGTCGCGCAGGTTGCCGGTGACCGACATCCGACCCTTGCCCGGCATCATGACGCCTTCAACCGTCAGGATCTCGCCGCCCACCTCGGTCCAGGCCAAGCCGGTGACGATGCCGATCTGGTCCTCGAGCTCGGCCTCCCCGTAACGGAACTTCGGCACGCCCAGGTAGTGCTCGAGGTTGCCGGCCGTGACCGTGACACCTTTGGTGGTCCCGAGCAGGATCTCCTTGACCGCCTTGCGCGCGAGCTTGGCCATCTCGCGCTCGAGCGAGCGCACGCCAGCCTCTCGCGTATAGCGACGGATGACTTCCTTCAGCGCGCCGTCTTCCACCTCCCATTCGCCAGCCTCCAGGCCGTGGGCCTGGCGCTGGTTGGGGATCAGGTGGCGCTTGGCGATCTCGACCTTCTCGTCCTCGGTGTAGCCCGCGAGGCGGATGATCTCCATGCGGTCGAGCAGCGCCGGCGGGATGTTCATCGTGTTCGCTGTGGTCACGAACATGACGCTGGAGAGGTCGTAGTCGACCTCCAGGTAGTGGTCGTTGAAAGTGTGGTTTTGCTCGGGGTCGAGCACCTCGAGCAGCGCCGCCGCCGGGTCGCCCCGGAAGTCGGAGCCCATCTTGTCGATCTCGTCCAGAAGGAAGAGCGGATTGGTTTTCTTCGCCTTCTTCATGGACTGGATCACCTTGCCCGGCATGGAGCCGATGTAGGTGCGCCGGTGGCCACGGATCTCGGCCTCGTCGCGCACGCCGCCGAGCGACATGCGCACGAACTCGCGGCCCGTGGCGTTGGCCATCGACATGCCGAGCGAGGTCTTGCCCACGCCGGGCGGGCCGACGAGGCACAGGATCGGACCTTTGAGCTTGTTGGTGCGCGTCTGCACCGCCAGGTACTCGATGATGCGCTCTTTGACCTTCTCCAGGCCGTAGTGCTCCTTGTCGAGCACCGCCTCGGCCTCGACCAGGTCCTTCTTGACCTTGCCCTTGACGCCCCAGGGGATCGACAGCAGCCAGTCGAGGTAGTTGCGCACGACGGTGGCCTCGGCCGACATCGGGCTCATCTGCTTGAGCTTCTTGAGCTCGGCCAGCGCCTTGTCGCGCGCCTCCTTCGACAGCTTGGTGTTCTCGATCTTCTCCTCGAACTCGGCGATGTCGTCGCGTTCGTCGCCGTCGCCGAGCTCCTTCTGAATGGCCTTCATCTGCTCATTCAGATAGTACTCGCGCTGCGTCTTCTCCATCTGCCGCTTGACGCGCGAGCGGATCTTGCGCTCGACCTGCAGAACGGAGATTTCGCTCTCCATCAGCGTGTAGACGCGTTCCAGCCGGCTCGAGACCGTGACGATCTCGAGAATGTCCTGCTTGTCGGCGATCTTGATGGCCAGATGCGAGGCGATGGTGTCGGCCAGCTTGGAGTAGTCCTCGATCTGGCTGATGGTGCCCAGCACCTCGGGCGAGATCTTCTTGTTGAGCTTGACGTAGCTCTCGAACTGCGAGACGGCCGAGCGCGCGAGCGCCTCGATCTCGTCCTTGGCGCCCAGGCTCTCGGGCACCCGCTCGACCTCGGCCTCGAAATAGTCGGCGTTGCCGGTGTAGCGCGCAACCTTGGCGCGGGCAGTGCCCTCGACCAGCACCTTGACGGTGCCGTCGGGCAGCTTCAGCAGCTGCAGGACGGAGGCCAGCGTCCCCATCTGGTAGATGGCGTCGGGCGCGGGATCGTCGTCGCCCGCGTTCCTCTGCGCGGCGAGCAGGATCTGCTTGTCGGAGCGCATCACCTCTTCGAGCGCGTTGATCGACTTCTCGCGGCCGACGAACAGCGGCACGATCATGTAGGGAAAGACCACGATGTCGCGCAGCGGCAGGACGGGATAAATCTCCCGCTTGCCGCCCTTGTCTTTGCCTGCTCCGGTATCGCTCATGTGTCTCTCTTCCGCCGCTCTGCAGGGCTTACGTCAAGCGCCCTGATTTGGCCAACTGGCCTGGCACGATCCCACGCCAAGCGTCGCTTCCCCGCAACACTCGACCTAATCCTGGAAGTGCCAGGTGGGCTGATCCTGGCTTGGCCCGGGGGCCGACTCTGCACTGATTTGCGCCCGGCATGCTTCCCATTCACAGAGATGGTCACCGCCGGGTCCGCGATCAAGTGGCAGCCATTCTCACCCCCAAGGCAGGGCCATCCTGCTACATGGCTACGCCACGCTCGATCCGGCGCGCCAGGCCCAAGTCTGCGGGCGGTTAAGCGCTCGAGCCCTTCTCGCCCGCGCGTTCCGAGTAGATGCGCAGCGGCCGCGCGCCGCCTTCGACGATCTCGGGGCCGATGACCACTTCCTCAACACCCTTGAGCCCGGGCAGCTCGAACATGGTGTCGAGCAGGATCGCCTCCATGATCGAGCGCAGGCCGCGCGCGCCCGTCTTGCGGTCGATGGCCTTGCGGGCGATGCCCTTGAGGGCGTCCTGGGTGATGGTGAGGCGCACGTCCTCCATCTCGAACAACCGCTGGTACTGCTTGACCAGCGCATTCTTCGGCACCGTCAGGATCTGCATCAGCGCCGATTCATCGAGGTCTTCCAGCGTGGCGATGACCGGCAGGCGGCCGATGAACTCCGGGATCAGGCCGAACTTCAAGAGATCCTCGGGCTCGACGCCCTTTAGGATGTCGCCGGTGCGCCGCTCGTCGGGACCGGTGATGCGGGCGGAAAAGCCGATCGAGGAGCCGCGGTCGCGCCGGGAGATGATCTTCTCGAGGCCTGCGAAGGCGCCGCCGCAGATGAAGAGGATGTTGGAGGTGTCGACCTGCAGGAACTCCTGCTGGGGATGCTTGCGCCCGCCTTGCGGAGGCACCGAGGCAACGGTGCCTTCCATGATCTTGAGCAGGGCCTGCTGCACGCCCTCACCCGAGACGTCGCGGGTGATCGAGGGGTTGTCGGACTTGCGGCTGATCTTGTCGATCTCGTCGATGTAGACGATGCCGCGCTGCGCCCGCTCGACGTTGTAGTCGGCGTTCTGCAAGAGCTTGAGGATGATGTTCTCGACGTCCTCGCCGACGTAGCCGGCTTCCGTGAGCGTGGTGGCGTCGGCCATCGTGAACGGCACGTCGAGGATGCGGGCCAGCGTTTGAGCCAGCAGCGTCTTGCCGCAACCCGTGGGCCCCACCAGCAGGATGTTGGACTTGGCGAGTTCGACGTCGTTGTTCTTGGCGGCGTGGTTGAGGCGTTTGTAGTGGTTGTGCACGGCCACGGACAGGACGCGTTTGGCGTGATCCTGGCCGATCACATAGGAGTCGAGGACGGAGCAAATCTCGGACGGGCTCGGCACGCCGTCACGCGACTTGACGAGCGTGTTCTTGTTCTCCTCGCGGATGATGTCCATGCACAGCTCGACGCATTCATCGCAGATGAACACCGTCGGCCCCGCAATCAGCTTGCGGACCTCATGCTGACTCTTGCCGCAGAAGGAGCAGTAGAGTGTGTTCTTTTCCTGGGCCATCCGGTTCTCTTAGCCCATCACTCGGGCGATTAAGTGGTCGGTGCTCCAGGGCTGATCTCTCAGCCCCATCAGGCTCGTTCGTGCGGCAGCGGCTTCGGGGGCTGGGTTGGGAATCCTAAACTCAATCTGAGCATGCTAACGGCGGCAAGATCAAGATTGGATTAACAACTCTTTCCCAGCCTCCTTAAGCGGCAGCCCCAATTGCAACATATGCTGCCGGCAGGGGGCCGCGGCAAGAACTGCCGCAAGAACTGTGCCGCCCTGCCCGGGGCGCGGTTGCCATGCCGCCATATGCCGCGGTGCAGGGGCGGCAGCCGACACACGCTGCGCGCGCATATCCGCCCGCCGGCTACCCCTGCACGGGCTTGCTCGGGGTGAGCATGGCTTCCGCCTCGTCCCGGCTCTTGATGACCTTGTCGATTAGGCCGAATTCTTTGGCTTGCTCCGCGGTCATGAAGTAATCACGGTCGAGCGTCTTTTCAATCAACTCGTAGCTCTTTTTGGTATGGCGCACGTAGACCTCGTTGAGGCGGCGCTTCATCTTGATGATGTCTTCGGCATGGCGCTCGATGTCGCTGGCCTGGCCGGAGAAGCCGCCCGAGGGCTGATGCACCATGATGCGGGCGTTGGGCAACGCATAGCGCATGCCGGCGGTGCCGGCAGCAAGCAGCAGCGAGCCCATCGAGGCGGCCTGGCCGATGCACAAGGTGGCAATCGGCGAGCGGATGAACTGCATGGTGTCGTAGATCGCCATGCCCGACGTCACCACGCCTCCCGGCGAGTTGATGTACATGGAGATCTCTTTCTTCGGGTTCTCGGACTCGCAGTAGAGCAGCTGCATGCAGATCGACGCAGCCACGGTGTCCTCGATCGGCCCGGTGACGAAGATGATGCGCTCCTTCAGGAGGCGCGAAGGCAGATCGTAGCCCCGCTCGCCACGGTTGGTCTGCTCCACGACCATCGGCCAGAAGGTATTGGTCAGGGTCGATACGGGATCGGACATGGGTGCCCTCGTTTGCTTTGGCCTGGCGGGCGCGGCTGCGCCACCGCTCGAGTTGTGGGGTGGCCGGGCCCCGACTTCAAGCGCAGTCAGCGATTTTCATGTTTGTGGCCCGGGTCGTGGCCATGGTGATGATCGTGATCGTGGTGGTCGTGATCGTGGTGATCATGATCGTGGTGGTGGCCGTGATCGTGGTGATGGCCGTGCGCGTGGTCGTGGTGCGCATGCTCCCCTCCCTCGATCGGCTTCAGCAGCTCCTCGGCCGAGACCTTCTTCTCCGCGGGCTTGGCCTGCTCCAGGATCAGGTCGATCACCTTGTCCTCGAAGATCGGCGCCCTGAGCTCGACCAGCGCCGAGGGGTTCTTCTGGTAGTGCTCGTAGACCATCTTCTGCTGGCCGGGATAGCGGTTGGCCTGCTCGATCAGCGCCGACCGCAGCTCGTCCTGGCTCACCTCGACCTTGTTCTTGTCGCCGATCTCGCTGATGACGAGGCCGAGCCGCACCCGCCGCTCGGCAATCTTGCGATACTCGGCCCTGGTCTCCTCCTCGGTCTTGCCCTCATCGGCCAGCGTCTTGCCGGCCTGCTGCAGGCTCTGCATCACTTGGCCCCAGATGCCGTCGAACTCCCTGCCCACCAGCGTCTCGGGCAGCGCGAAATCGTGCGCCTTGTCGAGCGCGTCGAGCACCTCGCGCTTGAGCTTCATGCGCGAGATGGTGGCGTATTCGCTGGCGATCCGGGCCGACACCAGCTCCCGCAGCTTGGCCAGCGAATCAATGCCGAGCGTCTTGGCGAAGTCGTCGTCGATGGCCGGCCGCACGGGCTTGGCCACCTCCTTGACTTTGACCGCAAACACCGCCGCCTTGCCGGCGAGTTGCTCGGCCGGGTAGACCTCGGGGAAGGTCACGCTGACGCTGCGCTCGTCGCCCGCCTTGGCGCCGACGAGGCCTTCGGCGAAGCCCGGAACGAACCCGCCCTGGCCCAGCACCATCTCCATGTTCTCGCCCTTGCCGCCGTCGAACTCCTCTTCCCCGATGCGGCCGACGAAGTCGATCGTCAGCCGGTCGCCGTCCTGCGCCTGCCGCTCGGCGTCGGCCTCGTAGCCGGTGGCGCGCTCGGCGAGATCGGCCAGGGCCTTCTCGACGGCGGCCTCCGTCACCTCGGCCACCTCGCGCTCGAGCTTGATGGCGGAGAAATCCGTGATCTTGATCTCGGGCAGCGTCTCGTAGGAGACCGTGAAGGCGAGGTCGCCCTGGCCCGAGAGCACGCGCTCGATCTCGTCCTTGTCCTCGCTGAGGTCGATCTTGGGCTGATGCGCGGGACGCTCGTTGCGGTCGGCGATGGCCTTGCGGCTCGTCTCCTCGAGCGCCGCCTGCAGCACCTCGGCCATCACCGAGCGGCCGTAGAGCTTCTTGATGTGGGCGACCGGCACCTTGCCCTTGCGGAAGCCCTTGATCTGCACCTGGTCCTTGACCTCGTCGAGGCGCGAGGAGAAGCGCTGCGACAGCTCGCCCTGCCCGATCACCACCTTGATCTCGCGCTTGAGGCCCTCGGCCTGAGTCTCGGTAACCTGCATGTTCTTGCCTCACCCGCACACCGGAGCCGGCGCTCCTTTGTGACGTCCCACCTGCCGGTCGCGCTGGCGCGCCCCGCATGCCTGGTGCGGGCGGAGGGACTCGAACCCCCACGACTTGCGCCGCTGGAACCTAAATCCAGTGCGTCTACCAATTCCGCCACGCCCGCGCGCCGCTGCCGCTTCGAGCCATGCCATGGCGCCAGCGTCGGCCATCATTGATGCCGGCCGCAGCCCAGGTGGTCCAACCAGGGCACGCCGCTCGAAAGCCGGAGGCACATATATCGGGCGTTCTCCCCCCAGATCAATGGCGATTTCGGCCGCTGGCCCCGCGCCGGCAACGGAAAAGCCCGGCGCGGGGCCGGGCTCTCGAGCCATGGGGTCAGACCCCTGGATGGCGAGCCGTGTGCGGGCTCGGTCGCAGAGGAGGGTCTGACCCCCAATCTCCGCAGGCGCGGGCCCGCCGCCTACTTCATCGCCATCGGGGCAGCGCCACCGCCGAGAGCGAAGCGCAGGCCGATCTTGAACTCGTGCGCGACCAGATCGTCGAAGCGCACGGCGGGGTTGGTGAAGCCGGCCGAGTCGCGCGTGCCCGAGGTGGCCTTGCCCATGTCGATGTAGCGGTAGCCGAAGTCGAGGACGGCGCGCTCGGAGAGCTGGTAGCCCACGCCCGCCATCAGCGACCAGGCCAGCGCCCACTTCTCGTCGCCCTCGATGCGATTGAACAGCGCCGAGAACGAGACGTCGTCGACAGTGTTGTGGGCGAAGCCGACACCGGCGCCGACGTAGGGGGTGGCGTTGCCCCAACGGCCGAGGTCGTAATAGGCGTTGAACATCACCGTGGTGGTCTTCACGCTGGTGGCGAGCGTGCCGCCCTGCGGGGCAGCCACGGTGCCGCCGAGATCGCGGTCGCCGCGGAAGTCGAGCATGATTTCCCCGCGCAGGCCGCGCGGACCCGAGCCGCAGCCGACGCCCACGCCCACCAGCCAGGTGTTGTCGAGGCTGGCACTGACGGCGTCGGTCACGAACAGGCCGCCCGAGGTCTGGGTGAACTTGCTCTCCGGATCGCCGGACCAGGAATAGCCGACGTCGCCGCGCAGGTAGCAGGGCCCGGCGGCAGCATGCATGAGGGCTGGAGCATCCTTGACGGAGCCGCGATAGAAGTCACCGGCAGCCGCGGGGGCGGCCAGGCAGGCAACAACGGCGAGGGCAGCCGAGGCCAGGCCCAGGCGGTTCATACTCATGTGCATCTTCCTCGATGGAGCCGGAGAGGTCGCACTGACCTCCGATTGCGGGGCCACCATGCGCAGGGTGCAGTTAAGGTGGGGTTAAGCGGCGCCCGGAAACGGGATTGGCGACCTCGCTTGCCGGGCCCGTGCCCGGACTTTAGGCTGGCGCCAGCTCGCAATCGGACCAGGCCAGGGAGGTCGATGCCGTGCATTTCGCCAATGGCGTGGCTGCCGCGGTCGGCCGCACGCCCCTGATCAAGCTCAGGCGCGCTTCCGAAGAGACCGGGTGCACCATCCTCGGCAAGGCCGAGTTCATGAACCCCGGCCAGTCGGTAAAGGACCGCGCCGCGCTCTACATCATCCAGGACGCGGTCAAGCGCGGCACGCTCAGGCCCGGCGGGACGGTGGTGGAAGGGACGGCCGGCAACACCGGTATCGGCCTCACCGTCATCGGCAACGCGCTGGGCTTCCGCTGCGTCATCGTCATCCCACAGACGCAAAGCCAGGAGAAGAAGGACGCCCTGCGCCTGCTCGGCGCCGAGCTGATCGAGGTGCCGGCGGTGCCTTACAAGAACCCCAACCAATACATCCATTATTCGCGCCGGCTGGCGGAGGCCCTGGCCAAGACCGAGCCCAAGGGCGCCATCTGGGCCAACCAGTGGGACAACACCGCCAACCGCCAGGCCCACATCGAAGGCACGGCCGAGGAGATCTGGGCCGATACGGGGGGCAAAGTCGACGGCTTCGTCTCGGCGGTGGGCTCCGGCGGCACGCTGGGCGGCGTCTCCGACGGCCTCAAGGCCAAGCGCCGCGACATCAAGATCGCGCTTGCCGACGTGCCCGGCGCCGCCCTCTACAGCCACTACACCACGGGCGTGCTCAAGGCCGAGGGCTCCTCCATCACCGAGGGGATCGGCCAGGGCCGCATCACCAAGAACATCGAGGGCGCGGCGGTCGACCGCGCCTATCTCATTCCGGACGCGGAATCGGTCGCCATCTGCTTCCAGCTGCTGCTGGAGGAGGGGCTGTGCATGGGCGGCTCGACCGGCGTCAACGTGGCCGGCGCCATCCGCCTCGCCAAGGAGCTGGGCCCCGGGCATACCATCGTCACGCTGCTTTGCGACTACGGCACGCGCTACCAGTCCAAGCTCTTCAACCCGGAATTCTTGCGATCGAAGAACCTCCCCGTGCCGAAGTGGCTCGCCGAGAAGCGCCAGCCGCTACCTGCGATGTTCGTCGATCCTCCGGCGGAGAAGGCGTCGTGATCGCCTGTCATCTGCGCTACGTCGTCAATGCCGCAAAGCTGCGCGAGTTCGAGCTCTATTCGCGGGTGTGGATCACTCTGGTCAATCGCTTCGGGGGCCGGCACCTCGGCTACCTGATGCCGAGTGAGGGCGCGAGCAACATTGCGCTCGCCACCTTCACGTTTGCCTCCTTGGCAGCCTACGAGGACTACCGCCGGAAGGCCGCGGCCGATCCCGAGTGCCAGGCGGCCGTGCGCTACGCCGACGCGACCGGCTGCATCGTCAGCTTCGAGCGCACGTTCTTGCGCCCCGTCACCGAGGGGCTGGCCCCCGATGCCCTGGCCCCCGATGCCCTGGCCAAGGAGTTGTCATGACCGAGCAGCTCTACCGCGCCGACGCTTACCTGCGCGATTGCACCGCGAGGGTGCTGGCCGTCAACGAGCGTGGCGGCATCGTGCTCGACCGGACGGTGTTCTATGCCGCGGCCGGCGGCCAGCCCGGCGACAAGGGTGCCATCGAAGTCGAGGGCGTCGGGCCCTGCCCCATCGCCACCACGGTCTATGACGCCGACAAGGCAACGATCGTGCACGTGCCGGCGGAAGGCGCCGCCCGCCCGGCGCCCGGCCAGGGCGTGCGCGCCGTCCTCGACTGGGACACGCGCTCCAAGCTCATGCGCATGCACACCACGCTGCACCTCTTGTGCGCGCTGGTGAAGTTTCCGGTCACTGGCGGCCAGATCGGCGCCGAGGAAAGCCGGCTCGACTTCGACATCGAGGATGCCTCGGCCGTCGACAAGGACAAGCTCGCCGCCGACCTCAATGCCCTGATCGCCGCCAACCACCCGGTGAGCGAGCGCTGGATCAGTGACGCCGAGCTGGAAGCCAACCCCCAGCTCGTGCGCACCATGTCCGTCAAGCCGCCCGTGGGCTCGGGCCGGGTGCGCCTCGTCGTCATCGGCGAGGGCGGCGCGGTCGACCTGCAGCCGTGCGGCGGCACCCACGTCAAGGCCACCGGCGAGATCGGCCGGGTGGCGATCACCAAGATCGAGAAGAAGGGCAAGCTCAACCGGCGCATCCGCGTCGCCTTCGCCTGAGGTCGAGCGGTCATCGCGGTGCTTGCCTGCGCCGGCGCAGGCCGGTGTCACCGGGATCCACCTTGCCGCTTGCTCCGTCATTCGCGGATGGCTGGATACCAGGGACAAGCCCCGGTATGACAACGAGACACGACGCAAACGCTCTGGGAGGAGCACCTGATGGCGGACGGCGCACAGAGATGGCTGGTGGAGACCGACTGGCTCGCATCCCACCTCGACACCCCGGGCCTCGTCGTCCTCGACGGCTCCATGCACCTGCCCACGACCAAGCGCAACGCCAGGGTGGAGTACCTCTCCGAGCACATCCCGGGCGCGCTCTTCTTCGACATCGACGACATCGCCGACGACAAATCGCCGCTGCCGCACATGCTGCCCCCGACCGAGAAGTTCGCCAGCCGCATGAAGAGGATGGGCATCGGCGACGGCATGCACATCGTCGCCTACGACAGCGAGGGCCTCTACTCGGCGGCGCGCGTGTGGTGGATGTTCCGCGCCATGGGGCACGAGGAGGTGCGCATCCTCAATGGCGGCCTGAAGAAATGGAAGGCCGAAGGCCGGCGGCTGGAGGACGGCCCGCCCCGGCATCGCACCGAGCGCCACTTCTCGGCGACCCTCAATGCCGAGCTCGTGCGCGACGCAGCCGACGTCCGCGGCCTAATCGGCGGCAAGGCCGCCCAGATCGTCGATGCCCGCGCCGCCGCCCGCTTCGAGGGCACAGCGCCCGAGCCGCGCCAGGGCCTGCGCTCCGGCCACATCCCGGGCTCGCGCAACGTGCCGTTCGCCTCGCTCCTCAACCCTGACGGCACCTTGAAAGGGGAGACCGAGCTCGCCGCCATCTTCGCCAAGGCCGGCGTCGATACGGGAAGGCCGGTGGTCGCCTCCTGCGGCTCGGGCGTCACCGCCGGCGTGGTCGCGCTGGCCCTGGCCATCCTCGGCCGCGCGGACGCTGCCGTCTACGACGGCTCCTGGACCGAGTGGGGCGCCGACGCGAGCCTGCCGATCGAGACCGGCCCGGCGAAGACCTGACGCGAAGGAAGCCCGATGGCCAACGCTTTTCAGCTCCGCAACATCGATCCCGAGGACGAGGCACAGCTGCTCGACACCATCGACCGCTGGGTCGAGCGCGAGGTGAAGCCGATCGTCAAGGACTACGACCACGCCGACCGCTATCCGGCCGAGACCGTCGAGCAGATGAAGGAGCTGGGGCTGTTCGGCGCCACCGTGTCGCCCGAGTACGGCGGCCTCGGACTGCCGGCGCGCACCTACGCCAAGATCGTCATGCGCATCTCCAAGGATTGGATGGCGGTGACGGGCATCTTCAACTCGCACCTGATGCTGGCGCTGGCGATCGAGAAGTTCGGGACCAAAGGCCAGAGGGACACTTGGCTCAGCCGGCTTGCGAGCGGGGAGGTGCGCGGCGGACTCGCGCTCACCGAGCCCGATGCCGGCACCGACTTGCAGGCCATCCGCACCACCGCCCGCCGGGACGGCACCGACTACGTCATCAACGGCACCAAGACGTGGATATCGAACGGCATCGAGGGCCACTGCTTTGCCCTGCTGGTCAAGACCGACCCCGGCGCCGAGCCCCGCCACAAGGGCATGAGCCTGTTCATTGCGCCCAAGCAGAAGGGCTTCACGGTCGGCCGCAAGCTCGAGAAGCTCGGCTACAAGTCGATCGATTCCGGCGAGCTGGTGTTTGCGGACTATCGCGTGCCAGCCGACCACCTGATCGGCGGCGTCGAGGGCCAGGGCTTCCACCAGGCAACCGGCGGGCTGGAGCTCGGCCGCATCAACGTCGCGGCGCGCGGTGTGGGCGTGGCCGATGGCGCGCTGGCGCTGGCGACAGCCTACGCCCAGGTGCGCAAAACCTTCGGCAAGCCGATCTGCGAGCACCAGGCGATCCAGCTCAAGCTCGGCGAGATGGCGACCCGGGCGCGCGCCGCCCGTCTCCTGACGCTCGACGCGGCCGCCGCCTTCGATCGCGGCGAGCGCTGCGACCTGGAAGCCGGCATGGCCAAGTACTTCGCCTCCGAGGCGGCGCTGGAGAACAGCATCGAATCGCTCCGCATCCACGGCGGCTACGGCTATTCGAAGGAATTCGACATCGAGCGCCTCTACCGCGATGCCCCCCTCATGTGCATCGGCGAGGGCACCAACGAGATGCAGCGCATCATCATCGCCAGGCAATGGATCAAGCGGAACCCGGTATCATGAAACCACTCGAGGGCATTCGCGTTCTGACGCTGGAGCTGTTCGGCGCCGGCCCTTACGGGTCGATGTTCCTGGCCGACCTCGGCGCCGAGGTGATCAAGATCGAGAACGCGGCGACCGGCGGCGATGCCGCCCGTCACGTCGGCCCGCACTTTCTCGGCCGCAACGACAGCCAGTACTTCCAGACCTGGGGCTCCAACAAGAAGAGCGTCGCCCTCGACCTCAAGACGGAGGCGGGCCAGCAGGCCTTCCGCGGCCTCGCCCCCACCGCGCACGCCGTCATGAACAACCTGCGCGGCGACCAGCCCGAGAAGCTGGGCCTGGACTACCAGAGCCTCCGCACCGTGAACCCGGCGATCGTGTGCCTGCACATCTCCGCCTACGGCCGCGACAACGCCCGCAAGAGCTGGCCCGGTTACGATTTCCTGATGCAGGCCGAAGCCGGCCTGATGAGCCTCACGGGCGAGCCCGACGGCCCACCCGCGCGCTTCGGCGCCTCCATGATCGACTTCATGACCGGCATGACCGGCATCGCCGGCCTGCTTGCCTGCCTGATGCGGGCGAAGACCACCGGCAAGGGCTGCGACGTCGATACCTGCCTGTTCGATGTCGCCTTCCACCAGCTCTCCTATCCGGGCACCTGGTACGTCAACGGCGGCGCCATGCCCTCCCGTCTGCCGCGCGGCGCGCACCAGGCGATCGCGCCGGTGCAGACCGTGCGCACCAAGGACGGCTGGATCTACGTGATGTGCATGCTGGACAAGTTCTGGGAGGCGCTGATCGAGCGCATCGGTCGGCCGGAGCTGGCGCGCGATCGGCGCTTTGCCACTGCCGCCGCGCGCCGTGCCAACAATGACGCGCTCACCCGCGAGCTCGATGCCGCGCTCGGGCAGAAGACCACGGCCGAATGGCTCGAGGTGCTGACCGGTGTGCTCCCGGTCGCCCCCGTCAACGATGTGGCCCAGGCCTTCGCCAATCCGTTCGTGGCGGACGCCGGCCTGGTGGCGGCGGTGCCCCATCCCGAGAAACCCGACCTCAAGCTGCTGGCGAACCCGCTCAAGATCGACGGCGTGCGGCCCGGCCAGAGCGTGTGCTCGGCACTGGGCGCCGACAATGACGCCATCCTGGGCCGCACGCAGGGCCAGGCCGCCGCGGAGTGAGCCTGCATGAAGCTCGACGGCTTCAAGGTGATCGATCTGACGGTGTTCCTGCCGGGGCCGTACTTGAGCATGGCGCTGGCCGACCACGGCGCAGAGGTGATCAAGATCGAGCCTCCGGGCGAGGGCGACCCCGCCCGCCACATCGGCCTCTCGGACGGTCCCGCCACCGTGTTCTTCCGCAACGTCAACCGCGGCAAGAAGAGCCTCGTCATCGACCTCAAGTCCGACGAGGGGCGTGAGCACCTTCTTAGCCTCTGCGACACGGCCGACGTGTTCCTCGAGAGCTTCCGGCCAGGCGTCATGCGCCGGCTCGGCGTCGACTACGCCACCGTGGCCGCGCGCAACCCGCGCATCGTCTACTGCTCGATCAGCGCCTTCGGCCAGGACGGCCCCTACCGCGATCGTCCCGCGCACGACCTCGCCACCATGGCGCTCGCCGGCGCCTCGAGCCTGTCGCTGGAGCGAAACGGCACGCCGGCCGTGCCGGGCGTGGCGGTGGCCGACATCGTCAGCTCGCTCAACGCGCTGTCGGGCGTGCTGATGGCGCTGCTGCGGCGCGAGCGCACCGGGCGCGGCGACTACATCGACGTCAGCATGCACCATGCGGCGCTGGCGGCGATCCCAAACATGCTGGGCCCGGCCATGTGCCGCCAGCCGCAGCCCAACCCCAGGCACGAGCGCACCACGGGCGGCTCGGCCTTCTACCGGGTCTACGCCACCAGCGACGGCCGCCACCTGGTGCTCGGCGCCCAGGAGATGAAGTTCGTCAACAACCTGCTCGCAGCGCTTGGACGCATGGACCTTGCCCCACTCTGCGAGCGCGGGCCCGGTCCGCACCAGCAGCCGGTGACCGCCTTCCTGCGCTCAGTGTTTCGCGAGCAGCCGCTGGAGCACTGGCGGCAATGGTTCGCCGGGCTCGACGTCGCCTTCGCGCCCGTCAATACGCCGCGCGAGGCGCTCGACGATCCGCACGTCCGCGCCCGCGGCGTTGTCGTGGAGGACGACCTGGGTCGCGAGCATATCGCTCCGGTCGTGCGCTTCCTGGACGAGCCGGCGCGGCCCAAGCTGGACGAGCCGCTGCTCGGGCAGCACGGCGATTGACGAGGGTAGCCATGTACGGCACACGCGAAATGAAGCCCGGGCGCTACCGGGAGGACATCGGCCGGACCTTCGACGAGTTCGAAGTCGGCGACGTCTACGAGCATCGGCCGGGGCGGACCATCACGGAAGCCGACAACGTCTGGTTCACGCTGCTGACCATGAACACCCACCCGCTGCACTTCGACGCCGCCTATGCCGCCGGCACCGAGTTCGGCAAACCGCTGGTCAACAGCTGCCTGACGCTGTCGATCGTGACGGGCATGAGCGTCAGCGACGTCAGCCAGAAGGCCATCGCCAACCTCGGCTGGAGCCACGTCAAGCTGACCGCGCCGGTGTTCGTCGGCGACACGATTTATGCCGAGAGCGAGGTGCTGGAGAAGCGCGCCTCGCGGAGCCGGCCGGGGCAGGGCATCGTCACCGTGCGCACGCGCGGGCTCAAGGCCGACGGCACAGTGTTCATGGAGTTCGAGCGCAGCGTGCTGCTGCCGAAGGCGCCGGACGCCGGGGCAGCGCCATGAAGGAGCCTCGCTTGCCAACCCCATCGCTGCCGGCCACCGGCCTCGTTGTCTTCGCCAAGCGCGAGTGTGAGACCTGCGCCATGGTCGAGCCCGTCTTCGGCCAGCTCGCCCGCTCCGGACAGCCCACCGTCGTGTTCACCCAGGACGACCCGAGCTTCCCCGAAGTCGTGGCGGCCATCGACGATACCGAGCTGGAGCAGTCGTTCCGCTTCGATGTCGAGGCCGTGCCGACGATCGTGCGCCTCGAGGCCGGCCGCGAGGTGGCGCGCACTTTCGGCTGGAACCGCGCGGACTGGGAGCGCGTGACCGGCGTGGCGGGCCTCGGGCCGGGCCTGCCGGCCGCGCGTCCAGGTTGCGGCTCCAAGACGCGCGAGCCCGGCGTCTACGAGGAGCTCATCGCGCGCTACGGCGACCCCGGCATCGCCTCACGCCGGATCACGGCGCCTGGGACGACGAGATCGAGGCCTGCTTCGACCGCGGCTGGAGCGACGGCTTGCCGGTGGTGCCGCCGACGGATGCGCGCATCCTGCGCATGCTGGAGGGGACGCGCCGCAAGCCCGAGGAGGTCATCGGCGAGGTGCCGCCCAACCTCGCGCCGATCACGGTGGAGAAGGTCGCCATCAACGCCGTGATGGCTGGCTGCCGGCCCGAGTACCTCCCCGTAGTGATCGCCGCGCTGGAGGCGGCGCTCGTCCCGGAGGCCACCATGCACGGGGTGTTGTGCACCACGTGCTTCTCCGGCCCGATCCTCATCGTCAACGGCCCGATCGCGCGCGAGATCGGCATGAACTCGGGGATCAACTGCCTGGGCCAGGGCAACCGCGCCAACGCCACCATTGGCCGCGCCCTGCAGCTGATCATCCGCAACGTCGGCGGCGGCAAGCCGGGCGAGCTCGACCGCGCCGTACTCGGCGGCCCCGGCAAGTACACGTTCTGCTTCGCCGAGGACGAGAGCGACCCGACCTGGATGCCGCTGTCCGTGGCCCGCGGGATTGCGCCCGGCACGAACGCCGTCACGCTGTTCCAGGGCGACGGCATCCAGGGCTTCATCGATCAGGGCTCGCGCACGCCAGAGGAGCTGACCCGCTCGCTCGCCATGGCGCTGCTGGCGGTCGGCCACCCCAAGCTGTGCGAGTTCACCAACGCGCTGCTGGTGCTGGTGCCCGAGCACTACGCCATCTTCCGCGCCGCCGGCTGGGACCGCGAGCGCATCACGCGCGAGCTGCACGCCGCCATGGTGCGCCCCGGCACGGACGTGATCCAGGGCGCACACGGCGTCGGCGAGGGCATCGATCCCAAGCGCCGCGGCGAGATGGTCAACAAGTTCTGGCCCGAAGGCCTGCTGATCGTGCATGCTGGCGGGCAAGCGGGGCTGTTCTCGGCCATCTGCGCCGGTTGGACCGGCGGGCGCTTCCGCCACGAATCTCGGCCCGTAATCAGGGAGATACGCCTGTGAGATCCCCTATTGCCATGCGCGACCCGACCGCGGAAGCCGCCTCCGCGCTGCGCCTGCGCGCCGAGCCGCTGACGAGCCTGGCTGGTAAGACCGTAGCCCTGATGGACATCGGCAAGATGCGCGGCGACGAGTTCATCGACCGGCTCGAGCAGCTCTGCCGCGTGCGCGGCGTGGCGACGCGCCGCTACAAGAAACCGACCAACACGCGCGTGGCGCCGCGCGAGATGATCGCGGCCATCGCCGCCGAATGCCAGGCGGTCATCATCGCGCTCTCCGACTGCGGCTCGTGCACGTCCTGCTCGACGCACGATCTCAACGACCTCGACCGGCGCGGGCTCGCCGGGGTGAGCGTGCTCACGGAAGAGTTCCGCCAGGCGTTCGAGGCGCAGAAGTCGGCGATCGGCCTCGCCGCGGCCTCCATCTACGTGCCGCACCCCATGCAGAACAGGACGACAGCGGAGCTCTACGCTTTCGCCGAGCAGTCGGTCGATGCGATCCTCGGCTCCATCTGCCGCGCCGGTGCGCCGCGGCCCGTCCGCCAGGCAGCCTGAGCATAGCCGACGGTTGGGCGCAACCGCTCCAGTTGCGTTCCCGGAAGCCGAGGCCTTGGGCCGAGGCTGTCCGGGACCTTCCCACGTCGCGATTTACTCGCACTCGGCAAGATCCCGGCTCTCTCGCGCCCCGATCGGGGCGCTTCGGCCGGGAACGCAAGCTTTGCGGTGGACTGGGTCCCGGCCTGGTCCCGTTCGCGCCTGCGCGAACGGCGCCGGGATGACGGAGGGCGCCAACGCTCTAAGCGTCGAGGCCCTTCAGCGCCTTCTCGAACTCGGAGAGGTCGGAGCGCCATTGCGCCTGATGGGAGGCGATGCGGTCGAGCCGGGCGATGATGGCGCGTCCCTTCTCCAACAGCACCCGCGCCGCGGCCGCGTTGCCGCGGGCGGCTTCGAGCAGGCCGACCTTGTGGCAGCTGATGGCGAGATCGCGCTGCCAGCCCATGTGCCCGGGATCGCGCCGGGCCAGGCCCTCCGCCACGGCCAGCCCGCGCCGATAGCATTTCAGTGCCTCGTCGGGGGTGTAGATGGCGACCAGGCTGTCGCCGATCCGGTCGAGGCTGGCGGCGAGGTCCCACTGGCGCTGGGCGTTGCTGGGCTCGCGCCCCGCCAGGACCTCGGCGATGGCCAGGCTCTTGCGATAGCTCTCCAGCGCCGCGGGGGTGTCGCCCTGGCGTTCGAGCACGTCGCCGATGCGATCGTGGCTGACGGAGAGATCGTGCTGCCACGCCGGACTTTGCGCATCGCCCGCAGCCAGCACCTCGGCGATTTCCAACCCGCGCCGGTAGCTTTCGAGCGCGCCGTCGAGCTGGCCCTGGGCGGCCAGGATGTCGCCGATGCGGTCGCAGGAGACGGACAGGTCGCGCTGCAAGGCGCGATTGGCGGGCTCCTTGTCGAGCAAAGCCAAGACCTCACGCTGGGCGTCCGCGTAGAAAGCCAGCGCATCCGTGTGGCCCCCGCGCGCGGCATGCACGTCTCCCAGCATGGTACGGCCGCGATAGCCGAGCAGGCTCGCCTGGGCGCCGTTGCCGAGCTTGAGCTGGCGGCGGAAGGCGGCCTCTGCGGCGGCCAGGTTGCCGTCGCGCAGATGCAGCACGCCCGCCAGCATCTGCACCTGGGCATCGGCAGGCGCCAGATCGGCCGCCCGGGCGTAGGCGGCAAGCGCGTCCCCGGTGCTGTCGAGCAGCGACAGCGCGCCGAGCTGACGCCAGGCGGCGACCTCGCTGCCGTTGAGATGGGTGCCGCCGTTGACGCGCTTGCGCAGGATCTGCTTGGCCTTGGCGCGCTCACCCCCGGCCTCCACCAGCACGGTTCGCGCCGCCGCCTCGATGTCGCCTTCGAACGCCTCGCTGGCGCCCATGGTCGGCGCGGCGGTCGCCAGCTCCGGGAACAGCGCCCGAGGCTCGGCCAGGCGCGAGCGCAGCTCGTCCTTCAGGGCCTGCGCCTGGCTGGCGACGCGGGCAGCCTGCTGCAGCCTCGCGCGGCGGCGCGCGCGGCGCAAGAGCCTCGTCGCTATCCACAAGGCAAGCACGGCCGCGGCGATCGCCGCCAGCATGCCCGGGCCGGCGCCGCCGCGCACCAGCAGCAGCGCGCCAACCGCACCAGCCACGCCCTCGAGGAGCCCGCCCAGGACCTCCTCCATCACTCCCCCCAGCACCGCATTTGTCCCCCTCAGTCGGGCAGCGGGATAAACTCCTTCTCGTCACCGGGCACCAGGCCGAAGCGCTTGGCGCGCCAGTCGGCCTTGGCCTGCTCGATGCGCTCCTTGGAGGACGACACGAAATTCCACCAGATATGGCGCGGCCCGTCCATGGGCTCGCCGCCGAGCAGCATGATGCGCGCCTGGGTCACGGCCAGGATGGAGATGCGGTCCCCGGGCTTGAAGACGAGCAGCCGGCCCTCATCGAAGGTCTGGCCGGCGATGTCGACGGTGCCCGAGGCGACGTAGACGGCACGCTCGTCGTAGTCGGGGTCGAGCGGAAGGACCGACCCCGGCGCCAGCACGGCTTCCGCAAACAGGCTCGGATGCGGGAACTCGACCGGCGAGCGGGCGCCATAGGCCTCCCCCATCACCAGCCGCACCCGTTTGCCCTCGCCGGCTATGCGCGGCAGGTCGTCCTGGCCATGGTGGGCGAAAGCCGGCATCTGCTCCTCGTGGCTCTTGGGCAACGCTGCCCAGGCCTGGATGCCGAACAGGCGCATCTGGCCGGCGCCCCCCGGCTCGCCTTTGATCTGAGCCAGCCCGTGCCCGCCGGTGAGGAGGTTGGCCGCGCTCGTCTCGCGCTCCGAATGCACGATCCCGCGCCCCGCCGACATCAGATTGACCTCGCCCGGACGGATCGGCGCCGAGGTGCCGAGGCTGTCGCGGTGCCAGATCTCGCCTTCAAAAAGGTACGTCACGGTGGCGAGCCCGATGTGGGGGTGCGGGCGCACGTCGACGCCGTGGCCCAGCAGGAACTCGGCAGGGCCCATCTGGTCGAAGAAGATGAACGGACCAATCATCTGCTTGTGCGCGGAGGGCAGCGCGCGCCGCACCTGGAAGGCGCCGATGTCGCGGGCGCGCGGCACGATCACGTGCTCGATGGCATCACAGGAGAATTTGTCGCCGGGAACGGGGTCTTGGCCGGGCTGCCAGCTCATGTGCTCATGTCCTCGTTGATCCCTCCCCGCCAACTTAGTGTCGCCGGGGCTCGCCTGCAAAGCTTGGTTGCCCGAGGACGCTGCATGCAGACCTCCGACGAGACCCTGATCGAAGCGCCGCCGAATGTCGCTTTTGCGACGGCGGCCGACATCGCCGCCTGGCCGCGGCGGCGCCGCCCTGCGGCCGAGAATGCCCGGTGGACATTGCGAGGCACCCGGGCAAAACTCGGTTGCGTGGTCCAACGGAGCAATTCGATGCTCTCCAAGCTCAGAGCCCTATTGGGTCGCCTGGCCGGTGGAGCCGGCGGCTCCAGCGAGCCCGCCGCCCCTGCAGTCGAGTACAAGGGCTATCGCATCCTGCCCACGCCCTACCGCAACAACGGGCAGTACCAGACGGCCGGCACCATCGAGAAGGACGCGCCCGACGGCGTGAAAAAACACGCCTTCGTGCGCGCCGACACCTACGCCAGCCGGGAGGACGCGATTGCGTTCACGATCACGAAGGCCCGGCAGATCATCGACCAGCAGGGCGACCGCATGTTCGCCTGACGCGCGATCGACCGACGCGCCGTCGCCTCCAGCACGCCCGACTATGGGCCTTTGGCGACCTTCGGATCGGGCTTCTTCGACAGCAGCGCGATGGCGTCGGCCAAGTGCTCGTCGGCAATGTTGTAGGCGCCTTTGGCGACGCGGATGTTGTGCGCCTCGCGCAGCACGTCGGCGTGGGTGGTGCCGGTGGGCGGCTCGAACTTGTAGCAGGCGAGCTCCAGCAGCTGGCCCAGCGGCTCGCGGAAGTAGATCGAATACATGAAGCCGCGGTCGACCTCGCCGGAGTTGGAAAACCCGCCCTCCTCCAGCCGCGACTTGGCCTGGGTGTAGGTGGCGCGCGCGACGATGAAGGCGAGGTGATGCAGGTTGCCGACCCCCATCGGGTTGGGCCTGGGACCGGGCTTGGAGTCCTCTCTGGTGAAAACCGTGATTAGGCGGCCGTCGCCGGGATCGAAGTAGAGATGGTTGGTTTCGGGGTCGTCGAGGTTGGGCTGCTCGAACACAAACGGCATGCCGAGCACGCCCTGCCAGAAGTCGATGGAGGTCTGCCGGTCGGCACCCACGAAGGTGATGTGGTGCACACCCTGGGTCTGCACTCTGGTCAAGGCTGGGCTCCCGGTTTGGCCGTTGCATGCGAGGCCGCCATAACTTGGGGCTGCCAGGCGCGAGGCGCAAGACGGCAGGCGCCGACGCCGTGCGCGCAACTCCCGAGATCCTACCATCGCAACGATGCATTGGGGTCCGCACTTCTCCGATGCGGACCTGTAAGGCCCACAACCCCAAGGTCTCTTCTGTGCCAGACCTGCCGTGGCGTCGAATGGCGCGATTGGTTTGCCGCATGTCACGTTTTGGATACGCAGCTTATAGTCGTGCGATCCTGACTTCCCTCGTGTGAAAACCAGGGATGGACTGCGCGGGGAGCGCTCAGGCCATGATTGACCTCGGTCGTCATCGTGCGCTGACACATGACGCCTGGAGTGAATTGGCTGTCCGGGCTGCGATCGAAGAAATCGCGGCCGATGCCATCGCTAATTTCCATCCCGACACGTTCTGGCCGCTTCACCCGAGTGACGAGGGCGTGGGAGACGGCAATCCCAGCTTCTACAGGGGTGCGGCCGGTGTCATCTGGGCGCTGGACTATTTGCATCGCATCGGTGCCATCCGTGTCGCTGAAGACTTTCGCCCTGTCCTGCCAAGGCTTATGGAGCGGACAATCGTCGACTTCGAAAGCAATGCGCCGGCCGGTTACACAAAGCATGGCTCGCTGCTCCGCGGCGACATGGGTGCGGCCCTTCTCGCCATGCGCCTTGCGCCCAGATCGAGCCTGGCCGACCTGGTGCATACGCGCGCCGAAGCAAACATTGGACTGCCGATCCGAGAGCTTATGTGGGGCATGCCCGGATCCATGGTGGCCGCAATCCACATGGCCGAGATGACACAGGAACCGAGATGGCGCGAGCTATTCGAGGTGCAGGCGGCCCGGCTGTTGGCCGATCTGGAGGACACGCCGCAAGGTCCACTATGGACCCAAGATCTTTATGGTCAGCGCGACCGTTTTCTCGGGCCCGTTCACGGCTTCGCTGGCAATGTCATCCCGTTGTTGCGCGGGTGGGATTGGTTGACGCCGGCGCAACAAGGGCAAGTGGCCGAGTTCGTACCGAAAACCCTGGCAGCGAATGCGTGGCGGTCTGAGTTTGGAACAACGTGGGGCCCGAGAAGCAAGCGAGAGAAGTGGCTTCGGATCTGTCAGCACTGCCACGGGGCGCCTGGCATCGTGACGACCTTTGCGGATGCGCCCTTTTCCACCCCGGAATTTGACGCACTTCTTTTGGATGCCGGCCGCTTCACCTGGGCCGCCGGACCACTCACGAAGGGCTCGAACCTTTGCCACGGCACGGGTGGAAATGGCTACGCATTCCTCAAGCTCTACCGCCGCACGAACGACCCGATGTGGCTCGACCGCGCACGCCAATTCGCCATGACGGCCATCGTCCAGTATCGCGGTGCTAAGCTCGTCGTCAGCCGCGGACGGTTTTCCCTTTGGACCGGCGACGTCGGTCTTGCAATTTATCTTTGGGACTGCATCACCGGGAAGCCTCGTTTCCCAACGATCGACGTGTTCTGACTCGAACACGACTACTCGATAGAGCGATTCAAGCGGTCGAGGACTTCTGCAAAGGTCAAATGCGGTCGGCGTTGATCAGCTGACGCCATGCCCGTATCACGGCCGGACGTGCCCTGGAGCGGGCCGACAATTCAGAACGGATCGGTCGGGTCGAACTTCGGCCGGCGCTTCTCCTTCAGCGCCGTCATGCCCTCCTGCACCTCGGGCCCCGAGAAGCCCATGAACTCCATGGCGAGCGAAGCGTCGAAGGTGGGACCGGCCATGCGCAGCCAGTTGTTGAGCGCGTGCTTGGTCCAGCGCACGGCGGCCGGCGGCAGGTCGCGCAGCTTCTCGGCGGCAGCCAGCGCCGTCTCCACCACCTTGCCGTCGTCGGCCACCATCGACACGAGGCCGATGCGCTCGGCCTCCTCGCCTGTCAGCGTCTCGCACAGCAGCAGGTAGTATTTCGCCTTGGCCATGCCGCACAGCAGCGGCCACACGATCGCCGAGTGGTCGCCGGCCGCCACCCCGAGCCGCGTGTGGCCGTCGATGATGCGGGCTTTGCGCCCGGCGACCGTGATGTCGGCCACCATCGCCGCCGCCAGACCCGCGCCGACGCAGGGGCCCTCGATCGCCGCCACCACCGGCTTGGTGCAGTTGATGACGTTGTAGACGAGGTCGCTCGCCTCCTTCCACACGCGGGTACGCGTGGCCCAGTCACGCGTCATCACTTCGATCATGCCGAGGTCGCCGCCAGCGGAGAAGGCGCCGCCCTCCCCGCGCAGCAGCGCCACCGAGGTGTCGGGGTCGCGATCGATGTCGCGCCACACTTCGGCCAGCTCGCGATGCCCGTCCGCATCGAGCGCGTTGAGCTTGCCGGGCCGCGACAGGATCACCTCGAGGATACGCTCGCGCGGTCGCGCGAACTTGAGCGCCTTGTAGTGCGCGAACCGATCCATGCGAGCTCCTCCCTGCGGCCAGCTAGCGCCAGAGCCAGCCGGCAACCACGAGCACCAGCCCACCCAGCAGCAGCACCAGCGAGACCACGCCCAGCGCCTGGGCGATGAAATGCCCGGCAACGGTGCCCGCCGTCCGCTTCGCCCGCCCGCTCCAGGTCGGCTCGGAGCGGATCTCCTGGTACTTGGCCTCGAGCGCGGTGGGGTTCTCGGCCGTGCGCTTGCCCCGCGCCAGCGTCCAGACCGTGTCGATCGCCGCATCCTTGAGGTCGTAGCGCGACGTGCGCCAGCGGATCAGGATGCCCAGCAGGATCGCCGCCAAACCGGCCAGCACCAGCCACGTCTGCGCGCTCATCGAGCTTCTCCGCCACCGCCGGCAAGGCCGTAGCCGGCGCGCCACAAAATGCGCGGGAAAGGCGCCGCCGACAAGGCCGCAGTGGCTCGACGCCGGGCCGCCCGTGCTATCTAGCGCGCATGCACGCACGACCGATTCGCATCATCGGCATCGATCCCGGACTGCGCCGCACCGGCTGGGGCATCGTGGAGGCGGACGGGGCGCGGCTTGTCTATGTCGCCAGCGGCCTCATCACCTCCGACGCCGCGGACGCTCTGGCCTACCGGCTGCGCGACCTCTACGCCGGCCTCATCGAGGTGCTGGCCTGCTACAAGCCGCAGGAGGCGGCGGTGGAGGAGACGTTCGTCAACAAGGACGCGCGCGCCACCCTCAAGCTCGGCCAGGCGCGCGGCATGGCCCTGCTGGCCCCGGCGCAGCGGGGGCTGCTCGTTGCCGAGTATCCACCCAACGTCGTCAAGAAGACGGTGACGGGCACCGGCCATGGCGAAAAGCGGCAGATTGCGGCCATGATCGGCTTCCTGCTGCCGAAGGCCCGGTTCGAGAGCGCGGATGAGGCCGACGCGCTCGCCATCGCCATCTGCCATGCCAGCCACCGCCAGAGCGCGCGCGCGATCGCGGCGCGGCGTGCAAAGGTTCCCACTCCCCATGCTCCTTCAGCATGGGGAGAGGGTTAGGGTGAGGGGCAGCCACATGCCGCAGCGCAAGCTTCTGCCCCTCACCCCGACCCTCTCCCCGCAAGCCCTCGGGTTGCTTTTGGGCCGCGGGAGCACGTGGAGAGCCCGAGGGCAAGCCGGGAGAGGGGGAGGCCGGCCATGATCGGCAAGCTCAAGGGCATCGTCGATGCCGTCGGCGAGGGGCACGCCGTCATCGACGTCAACGGCGTCGGCTACGAGGTGCAGGCCTCGGCGCGCACGCTGCGCGCGCTGAAGGCCGGCGAGGCGGTCAGCCTTGCCATCGAGACCCACGTGCGCGAGGACGCCATCAAGCTGTTCGGCTTCACCAGCGAGGTCGAGCGGGCCTGGTTCCGCTCGCTGCAGACCATCCAGGGCGTGGGCGCCAAGGTGGCGCTGGCCGTGCTCGGCACGCTCTCGCCCCAGGACCTCGCCATTGCCATCGCACTGCAGAACTGGGCCGCCGTCGAGCAGTCGCCAGGCGTCGGCAAGAAGCTTGCCCAACGCATCGTCGCCGAGCTCAAGGACAAGGCGCCGGCGCTTTCGGCCGCCGGCCTCAACGTTCCGCCCGCAATCGGCAGCAAGCAGGCTGCGCCGCATGGGGACGTGGCAGCGGAAGCCATCTCCGCGCTCACCAACCTCGGCTACCAGCCGGCCCAGGCGAGCCAGGCGATTGCCGCCGCCATCAATGAATTGGGCGAGGCCGCGGACACGTCGAAGCTCATCCGCCGCGGCCTGAAGGAGCTGGCGCGCTGACAGGCCGCAGCACGGCCGCAGCAGCAGTCACCCGATCGCCCCAAAGGCGGCCTAGGCGCTGGGCGCCCGCCCGCGTAAACAGCCGCCATGCAAATCTACCTGCCCATTGCCGAGCTCTCGCTCAACCTGTTCTTGCTGATCGGGATGGGCTTTGCCATCGGCTTCCTGTCGGGAATGTTCGGCATCGGCGGCGGCTTCATCCTCACCCCGCTCATGATTTTCCTCGGCGTGCCGCCGGCGGTCGCGGTCGGCACCGGCGCCAGCCAGGTCGTGGCCTCCTCCGTCTCCAGTGCGCTCGGGCACTGGCGGCGCGGCAACATCGACCTGCAGATGGGCTACCTGCTGATCGGCGGCGGCTTCTTCGGCGCCATCTCCGGCGTCAAGATCCTCTACTGGTTGAAACTAGCGGGCCAGCTCGAGTTGTTCGTGACGCTCACCTACGTGATCCTGCTCGGCGTCGTCGGCGGCCTGATGCTGATCGAGAGCGTGCGCACGCTGCTGGGCCCCAAGGAGACAACCATCTCGGCGCGGCGCGCGGGCCAGCATACCTGGATCGAGCGGCTGCCGCTCAAGCAGCGCTTCCGTCACTCCAAGCTCTACATCAGCACCATCCCCCCGGTTGCCATCGGCGCGTTCGTGGGCTGGCTCACCGCCATCATGGGCGTGGGCGGCGGCTTCCTGACGGTGCCGGCCATGATCTACCTCCTGCGCATGCCGACCCGCACCGTGATCGGCACGTCCACCTTCCAGATCGTGTGCGTGACGGCCTTCACCACCGTGCTGCAGTCGATGCAGAACCACAGCGTCGACGTATTCCTGTCGGTGCCGCTGATCGCCGGCGGGGTGATCGGCGCGCAGTTCGGGGTCGACTTCGGCGAGCGGCTCAAGGCCGAGCAGCTGCGGGCGGGGCTTGCCTTGCTGGTGGTCGCCGTCGCCGTGCGCATGGCGGTGTCGCTGGTCATCCCGCCGTCCGACACGTTCACGATCGAGGCGCCGCCCTACGAATAGGTTAGACTGCCTGGGCTGGCATGGAGGAAAACGATGAAGAAGCGCCTGCCTGTCGAATATGCCAAGGCCTCGGCCCGGGTCCGCGCCGTCTACGACGACATCAAGGCGACGCGCAACGTCCCCGACGTCAATAATTTCTGGAAATACCTCGCCCGCGACCCGGCGCTGCTCGAGCGCACCTGGACCAGCATCAAGGCAGTGATGGCGCCTGGCGCCCTCGATCCGCTCACCAAGGAGATGGTGTATCTCGCCGTCAGCGTCTCCAACGGCTGCGACTACTGCATAGCGAGCCACACCGCCGCCGCCCGCAAGGCCGGCATGACGGAGGCCATGTTCGGCGAGCTGATGGGCGTGGTCGGCATGGCGAACGAGACCAACCGGCTGGCCGACGGCTACCGCGTGCCCATCGATCCGGCGTTCGAGGATTAGGCGCGTTCGGTGCGGCGACGCCCGGCCTGCATCTCGGGCAGGCATACCCCTGGTGAAGGCGCGCGCATCTGCCGGCGCCGGCGGCAGCCCGCGCGCCAATGGCCCAGGCCCATTTGACGGCGGTGGCCGCCTCGGCTCAAACTGCCGCGACGCCACCCCCAGGTGCGGATGCTCGAACGCGGAGACTAGCGAAATGGCTCTCACAACCTTGCGACTTCATCGCCGCGGCGCGCTCGGCCTCGCGGCCGTGGCGGCGTCCTTCACCCTCGCGCTGCCGGCCGCGGCCGAGACCACGCTGCGCGTATCGCTGCACTCCGACCTCAAGATCGTCGATCCCGTCTGGACCACGGCGCTCATCAGCACCCACCACGGCCTGATGATCTACGACACGCTGTTTGCCCTCGACGAGAAGCTCCAGGTCAAACCGCAGATGGTCGACAAGTGGACCGTGAGCGACGACAAGCTGACCTGGACCTTCGCCCTGCGCGACGGCCTGGAATGGCATGACGGGGCCCCGGTGACGGCGGAGGACTGCATCGCCTCGCTCAAGCGCTGGAGCGCGCGCGACGGCATGGGCCAGAAGCTCATGAGCTTCGTCGCCGAACTCAAAGCGACCGACGCCAAGACCTTCGTCATGCGGCTCAAGGAGCCCTACGGCCTCGTTCTTTCCACGCTCGGCAAGCCGACCTCCAACATGCCCTTCATGATGCCCAAGCGCATCGCCGAGACCGATCCCAACACGCAGATCACCGAGAGCATCGGCTCGGGCCCCTTCATCTTCAAGCGCGACGCCTGGAAGCCCGGCGAGAAGGCGGTCTACCTGAAGAACACCAAATACAAGCCGCGCGCCGAGCCCCCGTCGGGCTTTGCCGGCGGCAAGGTGGTCAAGGTCGACCGCGTCGAATGGATCTGGATTGGCGACGCGCAAACCTCTGTCAACGCGCTCCTCAACGGCGAGATCGATTTCATCGAGGCGCCGCCGCACGACCTGCTGCCGCTGCTGGCCAAGGATCCCAACATCCAGTTCCGCGTCGTCGCGCCCATGGGCCGCCAGTACGCCTTCCGCTTCAACGTGCTGCACAAGCCGTTCGACAACCCCAAGATCCGCCAGGCGGTGGCCTATGCCCTCAACCAGAAGGACTTCCTCGACGCCACCATCGGCGAGCCCAAGTTCTACCAGACCTGCAAGTCGCTCTATCCCTGCGGCTCGCCGCTGGAGACGACCAAGGGCTGGGATGACAAGATCGACAGTAACGTCGCCAAGGCCAAGGCGCTGCTGGCCGAGGCCGGCTACGACGGCACCCCTGTCGTGCTGATGCAGTCGACCGACATTCCTTCGCTCTCCAATCTGGCCCCGGTCGCCAAGTCGCTCCTGGAGAAGGCCGGCTTCAAGGTCGACCTACAGGCCATGGACTGGCAGACGCTGGTCTCGCGCCGCGCCAAGAAGGACCCGCCCGCCAGCGGCGGCTGGAGCGTGTTCCTGACCTCGTGGGGCTCCGTCGACGTGCTCGATCCCGTAGCCACCAACTTCCTCAACGCGGCCTGCGAGAAGGCGACCTTCGGCTGGCCGTGCGATGCCGAGATCGAGCGGCTGCGCGACGCCTTCGCCAAGGAGGTCGATCCGGTGAAGCAGAAGGCGATTGCCGAGGCGGTCTCGGTGCGCGCCGCCGAGTATCCAACCCACGTCGTGCTCGGCCAGTACACGCTGCCGGTGGCGTTCCGCAAAGGCGTCGATGGCGTGCTGGTCGCAACCAACGTGTCGTTCTGGAACATCGAGAAGAAATGACGGGCCGGCATGACCTGGTCGATCGTGGCGCATGATCCGGCCACCGGCGCCTTCGCCGTGGCGGTGGCGACGCGCGCCTTCGCGGTCGGGGCGAGCTGCCCGTTCGTGCGCTCCGGCGTCGGCGCCGTCTCGACGCAATCGCTCACCAACCGCTACCTCGGCCCGGCCGTGCTCGACCTGATGCAGGCGGGCATCCCGCCGCCGGAGGCGATCGAGCGCGCGCTCGCCCCGGACGAAGGGCGCCACCTGCGCCAGCTGCACGCCGTCGATCGGCTGGGGCGCACGGCCGCCTGGACCGGCCGGCATTGCGTCGAATGGTGCGGCGAGCGCACCGGCGAGGGCTTTTCGGTCGCCGGCAACATGCTGGCGCGGGCAGACGTCGTCACCGCCACCTTCGATACCTTCGCGGCGGGCACGGCCCTGGAGCTGCCCGAGCGGCTGATGGCGGCGATGGAGGCGGGCGAGGCTGCAGGCGGTGACAAGCGCGGCAAGCAGTCGGCCGCCATGGTGCTCACCACCACCGAAGATTTCCCCGACCTCAATATCCGCGTCGACGACCATGCCGCGCCGCTCGCCGAGCTGCGCCGCCTGCTCGGCCTGTGGCGGGCGCAGTGGGCAAGCCGCAAGGGTTGGGCGCCCAGCAGGACCAATCCCTCCGGCGTCACCGATCTCGACACCATCGAAGCCGCCTGGAAGGCCGGAGGGCTGGATCTCCGCTTGCGCAGGTAGGATTATCCCCCGAAACGGGCTGGCCTGGGAATCATCGCTTCCGCGCGGACATGCCGCCTTGCGCTCGATCCAGCAGCATATCAATCGAGCGCCGGCGCGGCATCGCTTGGGGGGGAGGGAAGACAGCGCGGCAGCAACGCTCCTTGCCGGCCGCGGTTGTTGTCGCTGGCGCACAGGCCCGCTAGGCTCGGGGGCGAGCGACGTTGCAACCCGGGGGAAGATCGATGCCCAGCCCGAAGGCACCACCCGCCGCGCCGGCAAGCGAAGAGCCGGGCGCCTACCTCGACATGCCGCCCGAGCGCCGCGCCGCCGCCAAGGCGCATGCAGCGCTGCTGGCCCGGACCGCCGGCAAGGTCGCCCTCGAGTTGCCGATCGGCGCCGACGTCGATGATTTCCGCCGCGTCCTGGTGCAGGGGGCCAAGCCATGACCGACCTTGCCTCGCTGTCGGCCCGCGCGCTGGCCCGCCAGATCCGCGACCGGAAGGTATCGAGCGTCGAGGCCACCAAAGCCGCCATCGAGCGCCTGAAGGCCTGCCACGAGCTCACCAACTGCACCATCGCGCTGGAGGCCGACGAGGCGCTCGCCGCCGCCAAGGCCGCCGATGCCGCCATCGCCAAGGGTACGCCCACGGGGCCGCTCGCCGGCGTGCCGCTGGCCCACAAGGACATGTTCGACCGCCAGGGCAAGATCGCGAGCTGGGGCGCCAAGATCCGCGCCGACCAGCCGGCCGCCGCGGACGCAACCGCCATCGCCCGCCTCAAAGCGGCGGGCGCGCTGCAGATCGCCACGCTGCACCTCGCCGAATTCGCCTACGGACCGACCGGCCACAACTACGTGCTTGGCCACGCCCGCAATCCCTGGGACCCCACCCGCATCACCGGCGGCTCATCGGCCGGCACCGGCTGCGCGGTGGCCTATGGCGCCATCCCCGCCGGCTTTGGCTCCGACACCGGCGGCTCGCTGCGCCTGCCGGCGGCCTGCTGCGGCGTCACCTCCATCAAGCCAACCTGGGGCCGCGTCAGCCGCGCCGGCGCCATGCCACTGGCCCCCGCGCTCGACACGGTCGGCGCCATCGCCAGCCACGTCGAGGACCTGGCGGTCATGCTCGGCGCCATCGCCGGGCCCGACCCGCGCGATCCCGCTGCGTCGACGCTGCCGGTGCCGGACTACGCCGCCCGGCTCGACGATCCCGTCAAGGGCGTGAAGGTGGGCCTCGACGAAGCCGTCTCGGCCGAGGCGGCGCCCGAGGTGCAGCGCATGGTCGACAGCGTGCTCGGCATCCTCGGCAAGCTGGGGCTTGCCCGCGCCACCTGCCGCTTCCCCGACTGGCAGACGCTCGACCACCTGGTCCAGCTCGTGCAGCTGCCCGATGCCTCCGCGGCGCATGCCGCCTTCCTGCGCACGCGGCCGCAGGACTACGGTCCGCAGGTGCGGGCCCGTGCCGAAATCGGCCATTTCATTGCCGCCATCGACCATCTGACCGCGCTGCGCGCGCGCGGCCGCTACCTCGAGCGCACGCTGCGGGAGACGTTCAAGTCGATCGACATCGCCATCCTGCCGATCCTGGCCGACCCGCTCCCCACCATCGCCGAACTCGATGTCAGCGGCGGACCGAAGGTGCAAGCGGCGATGGGGCGCGTCGTCAAGTTCACCCGGCCGATCAACTATCTGGGCCTGCCGACGCTCACCCTGCCGGTGCCGCGCGGCGGCGGCCTGCCGAACGGCATCCAGCTGATCGGCAAGCCATACGCCGAGAGCCTGCTGTTCGCCGTCGGCCAGGCCTATCAGCGCGAGGTGCCGCCCGAGATCGCCCGCCCGCTCGGTTAGGGACCGGCTTTCGGGAACTCGACGAGGGCCGACCAGGAGCCGTCGACGCCGACGGCGCACGTGAGCGTGGCGCCCTGCGTCTCGAGCAGCAGCCGGGCCAGGATCACGCGCAGGTTGCGCGCTTGGGGGTCGGCCCCCTTGCGCATCCCGCTATGGTCCGCGTCGGCCGCGACCGCTCCCTCCGACAGCCCCATCGGCGCCACCCTGACCTCCAGGTTGCGCCTGCCCCCCTGGCGCCGGCCCTGGACCTCGATGGCGGCGCCGGCCGGCGCACGTATCACCGCCTCGCGCAGCAGTTGCTCGAAGGCCTGTAGCGTCGGGCGGCGCTCGCAGAGTAGGTCGCACGCATTGCAGGTGGTCAGCGTCAAGCGGGGGAACGCCTTGGCATCGCCCGCCGCGACGCGCCAGGCTTCGCGCAGCAGCGGTCCGGCGACGAGCCGCTCGCGCCGGCCTTGCACCCGGTCGGCCATCAGCGCCGACATGGCCTCGGTGACGGCGAGCGCGTCCTGCGACGACTTCAGGAGCCTGCCGCCGCTCTCGGAAATGTGGTGGGCGTATTCCTGGTAGCGCGCATGGCCCAGCGGCCCGTGCAGCTCGTGCAACATGACGTCGGAGAAGCCGATCACGGCATTGAGCGGGGTGCGCAGCTCGTGGCTCATCTGCGCCATCAGCTCGTCGAGGCCGGTCGGCGCCGCCCTCGGCGCCGCCGCCGCGGGCGGTTCGCGCCCCACCAGGGTGAAGAGCGCTGCCGCCGCGCCCGTGGCCATCAGGAACGCCGCGTGCCAGGCTGCGAGCCCAGCAAGGCCGCCGCCCACCGCCGCCGAGGGATCCTGCCAGGCTGTCGTCAGCAGGATGCCGAGCGCGCCCAGATAGAGCGCCGACGCGGCCCTGGCGAGCCAGGCCCTCGTCCGGCCCATGTCCGACAGGTCAGCGGCCCACGCTGCTGCGGTGTTGCGAATGCATGCTGCCGCTTGCGTCCAGCCGAAGCATGGACTCCCCAGCGGACGGGGTGACGTGCCCGGCGTCATCCCTTGCCCCTCGACCGAATTGTAGCGAATTGCTGCCCGAATGGACCCGGCGGCGATACCAACACACCGAATCACTGAGATCAGTTTGCCTTGATCCTGAAAGGGTTGTCGAGAGTCGTTTGGGCTGCGTGGCAAAATTAGAGCAGCTGTGTCCCGCACGACTCTAGTCGAGCATCTTGGACACGATCTCGAACACGTCGTGCGACAAGGGCTTGGCCTTGGCGATGCGCTGCAGCGTCTTCTTGGCCGCCCGTCGCCGGCCCGTCTCCAATGTCGGCCAGCTGCGGAAAGCGCCGAGCAGGCGGGCCGCGATCTGGGGATTGAAGGCGTCGATCTCCAGCACGCGCTCGGCGACGAACTCGTAGCCCTTGCCGTTCGGCTGGTTGAAATTGACCGGATTGGCGCCCGCGAACGTGCCGATCAGCGCCTGCACCTTGTTGGGGTTCTTGATGGAGAACAACGGATGTCGGGTAAGCTTTGCCACGGTTCCAAGCGCTGCGGCGAGGGGGGAGGCGGCCTGGTAGGCGAACCAGTGGTCGATCATCAGGTGATCGCCCTTCCAGCGCTCGTAGAAGCGCTCGAACGCCTTGGCCCGCTCGGGCGAGCGCAGCCCGGACAGGATCGAGAGCGCACCCACCTCGTCGGTGGCATTGCGGGCACCGGCAAAATGCCGGGCTGCGCGCGCCACGTCCTGCTTGCGGCCGCCGGAGGCTAGGTAGCCGAGCGCCGCGTTGCGCAACGAGCGCTTGCCCGCCGCCTCGTGGCCCGGCGAGTAGGGTCCCTTGACCTCGTACTGGTCGTAGATCTCGACCAGGCTGTCGCGCAGCGCCGTGCCGATGCCCTTGCGCAGCCCCTCGCGCGCCTTGTGGATGGCGAGCGGATCGACGTCGCGGCCGGTGACGCGGGCCAGATCGCCCTCGCTCGGCAGGAACATGAATTGCGCGCGATAGCCGGGGTCGAGGCTCTCCGTGCCCAGGGTGACGCCCAGCGCCGATATGAAGGCTTGGGCCTTCACCGGCTTGTCGCCGGCGCGGATGGCCTTGACGGCCTCGAGCAGCACGCGGGTGGCGTAGTCCTGGGCCGCCTGCCAGCGGTTGTAGAGATCGCTGTCGTTGGCCATGAGGAACTGCAGCTCGGCGTCGCTGTGCTCGATCATCAGGTTGACGGGAGCTGAGAAGCCGCGCAGCAGCGAGGGCACCGGCCGGGAGGCCACGTCGCGGAAGCGGAACGTCTCCGTCCGCTTGCGCACCTCGATCAGGCCGGTGTCGAGGCGCTGGCCGCCGGCGAGCGTGAGAGCGAGGTCCTGGCCGTTGCCGCCAATCAGCCCCAACCGGACGGGGATGTGCAGCGGCTTCTTCTTGGGCTCGCCGGGCGTCGCCGGCAGCACCTGGGCGATCGTGAGATCGGCCGAATGCATGCGGGCGTCGTACTTGAGCTGGCACACGAGCTCGGGCGTGCCGGCTTGCGTGTACCACGCCGTGAACTGAGAAAGATCGATCCGGTTGGCCTCGGCGAAGCAGGCGAGGAAATCCTCCACCGTCACGGCCTCCCCGTCGTGGCGCTCGAAGTAGAGGTCCATGCCCTTGCGGAAGCCCTCGCGACCCAGCAGCGTCTGGATCATGCGCACCACCTCGGCGCCCTTCTCGTAGACGGTGGCGGTATAGAAGTTGTTGATCTCGATGTAGCTGTGGGGGCGTACCGGGTGGGCCAGCGGACCCGCGTCCTCGGGAAACTGCCGGGCCTTGAGCTGGCGCACCTCCTGGATGCGCTGCACGGCGGGCGAGCGCTGATCGGCGCCGAACTCCTGGTCGCGGAAGACGGTCAGTCCCTCCTTCAGGCAGAGCTGGAACCAGTCGCGGCAGGTGATGCGGTTGCCCGTCCAGTTGTGGAAATACTCGTGCGCGATGACGCGCTCGATGCCGAGGAAGGTGTTGTCGGTGGCGGTCTCCGGCGAGGCCAGCACCAGGGCATCGTTGAAGATGTTGAGGCCCTTGTTCTCCATCGCTCCCATGTTGAAGTCCGAGACAGCGACGATGTTGAACACGTCGAGATCGTATTCTCGCCCGAAGGCCTGCTCGTCCCAGCGCATCGCCCGCTTCAGGCTGTCCATGGCCCAGGCGCAGCGCTCCTCCCTGCCGGGCTCCACGTAGATGCGCAAATCGACGGTGCGGCCGGAGGCCGTGACGAAATCGGAGGCGTAGGAGGCGAGATTGCCGCCCACCAGAGCGAACAGGTAGCAGGGCTTGGGATGGGGATCGCGCCACACCGCATAGTGGCGCTTGCCGCCGTCGAGCGTGCCCCGCTCCACGGGATTGCCGTTGGCGAGCAGGACCGGGGCGTCGTTGCGATCGGCCTCGATGCGCACCGAGTAGGTGGCGAGCACGTCGGGCCGGTCGAGGAAGTAGGTGATGCGCCGGAAGCCCTGGGCCTCGCACTGCGTGCAGTAGATGCCGCGCGAGCGGTAGAGCCCGGTCAGCGCCTTGTTGGCCTCGGGGTTGCAATAGGCCACGGTCTCGAGCGTGAAAGCGCCGCCCGGCGGGCTGCCGATGACGAGCTCCTTGTCGCCGAGCTCGTAGTCGGAGGGGCCGAGCTGACGGCTGTCGAGGCGCACGGACTCGAGCTCCAGGAGCTCGCCGTGGAGCCGCAGTGGCCCGGGCTTGCCCGGGAAGGCGGAGTTCGCCCGCATCCTGAGCCGCGCCCGCACCCGGGTGCGGGCGGCTTCCAGCGCAATCTCCAGGCCGACCTGGTCGATCAGATAGTTGGGGGGCCGATAGTCCTTGAGCAGGATCGGCCGCGGCTTGTCGTTTTTCATTGCATTGTCCCGGCGCCTGGGCAGCCGGAGTCCGCCTGGCCCCCCGCTGCATGCCCCATCATGAAGCAACGCGTGAGCGGCGCAAGCTTGGCCGCCGGTCCCTTGGCAGACCTCAGGAGCGATCCCCGGCCGCCAGCGCCGCGCCGAGCGCGAAGCGCGATTGGTCGAGAGCTTCGGCTGGGCCAGCGCCGCGCATACCGTAGTAGAGATCGCGGCCCAGCATGAGGATGTCGGCATTGTGGCCGCACGCGCGCTCGGCCATCTGCACGGCGCGATCGAGCACGGATGCGCGGGGCACGACGGCATTGACGAGGTGCAGGGCGCAAGCTTCCTCCGCGCGCATCAGCCGCGCGTCGTAGACGATGTCGAACAGCACCTTCTTGGGCAGCGCGTCCTTGACGACGGCGAGCGCCAGGAACGGGAAGAGGCCGTTGGCCGTTTCCGGCAGGCCGAGCGTGGCGTCCTCGGCGACGACCGCCAGGTCGCAGGCGATGACGATGCTGAACCCGCCCGCGTGAGCGTTGCCGTTGACGGCCGCCACCAGCGGCTTGCCGAGGCACGCCATGGCATGGTTCATGTCGATGAAGGCCCGCGCGAACGCCATCCGCCCCGCCGTCGTCGGCCCCGCCCCCTGGTAGTCGCCGCCGAGGCAGAACACGTCGCCATGACCAGTCACCACGCAGGCGCCCACCTCTTGAACCTTGCGTGCGGTCTCCAGCGCCGCCGTGATCTCCTCGGCCATCTGCTGGCTCACCCGGTTGCCGTGGCCGGGACGCTTCAGGGTCAGGATGGCAACGCGCCCGCGTCGGGCCGACTCCAGCTGTGACATGGTCTTGCCTCGCTCTTGCAATTCGCGGCCACGCCGCACTCAGTGCCCGGCCGAGGGAAACAGCTCGGATGTCCGGCCGGACAGGTAGTAGACGAGGAGCCCCGCGTACTCGCGCGCCACCATGTCGATGCGCCGCAGTCCGTCCGGGATGGCGCGCTCGGGCCGCAGCTCGAAGCGGCCGGAGGTGCGGTAGTCGACCGGCCAGGCCTCCACCGCAAACCCCACCTTGCGGAAGCAGCCGACGGCGCGCGGCATGTGCCAGCCCGACGTGATCAGCAGCCAGCGCTGGCCCGGGGCGGGGTCGACGAGGCGCCTCGTGAAGAGCGCGTTCTCATGCGTGTCGCGCGAGCGGTCCTCGAGCGAGATGCGCTCGCTCGCCACGCCCAACGCCTCGAGCAGCCGTCCCGCGGCCGCCGCCTCCGGGGGCTCGGTCGCAAGCATTGCCGCCGAGCCGCCCGAGAACACCACGCGCGCCTGCGGAAAGCGCCGCGCCAGCGCCACGGCCTCGGTCATCCGCTCGGCCGCCTCGTTGAGGCCGGCGAGCTCGCGCGGCGGGTTGGCGCGCCCGTCCTCGGCCCCACCCAGGATGACAATTCCGGTGATCGGCCCGCCGCGGGCAAGGTCGGGGCGCGGAAAACGGCCCTCGAGCGGAGCAATCAGCCAGTCGCCGAGCGGGAAGAAGCCGCAGACGAGGAGCGCTGCCAGCCCGGCAAACAACAGGCGACGGCCAAGCCGGTGCCAGACCGTACGAGCGAGAACGGCTCCGAGCACCAGCGCGATGGCGATCAGCGTGGACGGTTGGGCGAGAAACCACAGCACCTTGGCGACATAGAAGAACATGGTGCCCGTAGGTCTGCCCTGATCAGGCCGCTTCCGCCCGGGCCTTCAGCGCCCGGTTCATGGCTTCGAAACCCTGGCGCGTCGCCTCGCCCACCATCCACATGACGGGCGCGACGAGCAGTCCCCGGAAGGTCTCGAAGTGCTCGAACCGGCAGCGGCCGGCGTCCTCCGGCACCACCCGGAAACCGTGCTCGCCGTCGAACAGGCCGGCCACGCCCAGATGACCGAGCCAGCGCAGCTCGCGCCCCGCCTCGAGCTTCACGATGGTCGGGCGGAGCGTCATCGGCTTGCGCCCCGGCAGCGTCAGGGTCACCGACACCCGCTCGCCCACCGCAAGCCGGCCGCTCATGCGCGCGAACGGGTTCCATTGCGGCCAGGCGTCGACCGCAGCCAAGACATCCCACACGCGCTCCGCCGGCGCGCCGATGCCGATCTCGGTATGAATGGTCCTCACCTGATGCGCTCGACGGCGACCGCGGTCGCCTCCCCGCCGCCGATGCACAGCGCCGCCACGCCACGCCGCTCGCCGTATTTCTCCATGGCGCTGAGCAGCGTGACGAGGATGCGCGCGCCGGAGGCGCCGATCGGGTGGCCCAGCGCGCAGGCGCCGCCGTGCACGTTGACCTTCTGGTGTGGCAGGCCGAGGTCGCGCATGGCGGCCATGGTGACGACGGCGAAAGCCTCGTTGACCTCGTAGAGGCCGACGTCCTTGGCGCTCCAGCCGATCTCCTCGAGCAGCTTGCCGATTGCCGCCACCGGTGCGGTGGTGAAGAGCGCCGGGGCCTGGGCGGCACCGGCAACGCCGGCGATGCGGGCCAGCGGCTCGAGCTTGCGCCGCCGCGCCTCGCTCTGGCGCATCAGCACGAGCGCGGCCGCGCCGTCCGAGATCGAGCTGGAGTTGGCGGGCGTGACCGTGCCGCCCTCGCGGAAAGCCGGCTTGAGCTTGGGGATCTTGGCTGGATCGGCCGTGAACGGCTGCTCGTCGCGCGCCACCTGTGTCGTCCCGGCGCGGCTCTTCACCGCCACGGCAACGATCTCCTTGGCGAAAGAGCCATCCTCGTTGGCGGCCTTCGAGCGCCTGAGGCTCTCGATGGCGAAGGCGTCCTGCGCCTCGCGCGTGAACTGATAGGCCTGCGCGCAGTCCTCGGCGAAGGTGCCCATCAGGCGGCCCTTGGCGTAGGCGTCCTCGAGCCCGTCGAGGAACATGTGGTCCTTGACTTCGGCATGGCCCAGCCTGGCGCCGCCGCGCATCTTGGGCAGCAGGTAGGGCGCGTTGCTCATGCTCTCCATGCCGCCGGCCACGACGATATCGCCGGCGCGCGCGTGCAAGCCGTCGAAGCCCATCATGACGGTCTTCATGCCGGAGCCGCACATCTTGTTGACGGTGGTGCAGGGCACGCTGTCGGGCAACCCGGCACCGAGCGCCGCCTGTCGCGCCGGCGCCTGGCCCTGGCCTGCCGGCAGCACGCAGCCCATCAGCACCTCGCTCACGTCTTTGGCGTCAATTCCGGCACGCTCGACCGCGGCCTTGATGGCAGCGCTGCCGAGCTGCGGCGCCGTCATCGGCGCCAGCGCGCCTTGGAAGCCGCCCATGGCGGTCCGCGCCATGCCGACGATGACGATGGGGTCTTCTGTTTTGGTCATGATGATGCTCGCGCCATATTCAAACCAGCTTGCCTGGCATCGAACACCACGCGGAGCGAGGGGTCAATTCGTGCCCTCGAGCGCCGCCCGCGACAGCCTGAAGAGGCTGGTGTCGTGTGATGTCGCGCCGGTCATGGCCAGATCGGCCAGGATCTCGCCGACTCCTGAGCAGAACTTGTAGCCGTGGCCGGAAAAACCAGCCGCCACCACCACGTTGGGATGCTCGGGCAAGACGTCGATGATGAAATGCTCGTCCGGCGACATCACGAACATGCAGGTCTTGAACGCCAGTGGCTCGCCGATCCTGCTCGACAGGTACGGCGCTATCTCTCTAAGTGCCGCCTCATCCTCGGGTGCAATCCGCCGATCGATGGCGTCCGGATCAACCGCCTCGTGGCGATGGCGAAACTTGCCGACCTTGAGTCCTTCCTCGGCCTGCTCTGGGAAACCATAGAAGGTGCTGTTGTCCGCACCCTGCAAGATGAAGATGGGAAACGCCCCGACAGCATAATGTGCTCCCTCGGTCTTGAACCAGCCCACGATCTGACGCTCGGGTATAGCCTTGTCGGCGAGCCGTGATACCAGCCGACTGGCCCAGGCTCCCGCCGCGATGACGAGTGAGCCCGCCTCGTACGATCCTCTGGCAGTATCGACCTGGATGCGACTGCCGTCACTCTTCCAGGCCAGCACCCGTTTTTCCTCGTGCACTTCGGCGCCAAGTATCCGCGCCTGGCTCACATGCGCCGCGATTGCGCGGTCGGCCAACACGATGCCTGCGTCCGCCTGATAGACGCCCTCGAACTCCGCCGGCAGCCGCCAAGCGGGAAAGCGTCGCGCCACCTCTCCAGCGGTAAGCACATCGTGCGCGAGGCCATGGGTGCGACAGGCCTCCTTCGAGCCCCTGATCACGGAGCCTGACGCTGGGCCCAAGTCGAGGCCGCCTGTAACGGTAAGCAGCGGCTCGCCACTATCGCGCTGAAGCTGCTGCCACCGCGCGTAAGAGCGCCGCATCAACGGCACATAGGAAGGATGCTCGAAATAGGCGAAGCGGAAAATGCGGCTCGAACCCGCGGACGACCCGAGCTCATGCGGGATCGTAAACTGCTCCAGCCCCAGGACGCGCTGGCCTCGTCGCGCCAGTTCGTAGATTGCTGCCGAGCCCATGCCGCCGGCACCGATCACGATGGTATCGAAGACTCCGTTAGACAAGGATCACCAAACCCTAAGCCGTCTCGCCGAACAGCTCGCGGCCGATCAGCCAGCGGCGGATCTCGCTCGTGCCCGCCCCGATCTCGTAGAGCTTGGCGTCGCGCAGCAGGCGGCCGGTCGGATAGTCGTTGATGTAGCCGTTGCCGCCGAGCAGCTGCACGGCGTCGAGCGCCATCTGCGTCGCCTTCTCGGAGGCGTAGAGGATGGCGCCGGCAGCGTCCTTGCGCGCCGTCTCGCCACGGTCGCAGGCCTTTGCCACCGCGTACACATAGGCCTTGCAGGCGTTCATGGTGGTGTACATGTCGGCGAGCTTGCCCTGCACCAGCTGGAACTCGCCGATCGCCTGGCCGAACTGCTTCCTCTGGTGCACGTAGGGGATGACCACGTCGAAGGCCGCCTGCATGATGCCGAGCGGCCCCGCCGCCAGCACGGCGCGCTCGTAGTCGAGGCCGCTCATCAGCACGTTGACGCCACTACCGACGCCGCCCAGCACGTTCTCGGCCGGCACCTCGCAATCCTGGAAGATCAGCTCGCCGGTGTCGGAGCCGCGCATGCCGAGCTTGTCGAGCTTCTGCGCCGTCGAGAAACCCTTGAAGCCCTTCTCGATCAGGAAGGCGGTGATGCCGCGCGGGCCGGCGCTCGCATCCGTCTTGGCATAGACCACCAGCGTGTCGGCCGCGGGCCCGTTGGTGATCCAGAACTTGGTGCCGTTGAGGACGTAGCGGTCGCCCTTCTTCTCGGCCTTGAGCGTCATCGACACGACGTCGGAGCCGGCCCCGGCCTCCGACATGGCGAGCGCGCCCAGGTGCTCCCCCGAGACCAGCTTGGGCAGATAGCGGCGCTTCTGGGCATCCGTGCCGTTGCGGCGGATCTGGTTGACGCACAGGTTGGAGTGGGCGCCGTAGGAGAGGCCAACCGACGCCGAGCCGCGGCTGATCTCCTCCATGGCGACGACATGCTCGAGATAGCCGAGGCCGGCGCCGCCGTACTCCTCCTCCACGGTGACGCCGAGCAGGCCCATGTCACCGAGCTTGGGCCACAAGGCGCGGGGGAACTCGTTGCTCCTGTCGATCTCGGCGGCGATGGGGGCGATCTCGTCGGCCGTGAAGCCGCGCACGGAGGCGCGCAACTGGTCCGCCGTCTCGCCGAGGTCGAAGTTGAGCATGGGATATTCGTTGGGGATCATGGCGACGTCTCCGCTGGCAGCGCCCTCTTGGCTAACGCCTGGGCGGCAGGATGGGCAAGCCCATTCGGGTGGACGCCCGCCGAGCCCGGGATTTACCCTGCCGGCGTCACAGAATCATAGTAGCCGCGAGGCCAGCGGCCCATCTGCAATGTGGCGCCGCACGAGGGAGCAGCGAGACCGATGCAGCACCCGGAGGAGATCCGCCCCTCCGCCGTCCCCTGGCCGGCCCTGCTGTTCCCGGCCGCCCTTGCAGGCGCCCTGCTGCTCGGCTGGGCCTATCCACTGTCCTGGCCCGGCCTCGACGACACGCCAGCACGCATCATCGGCTACAGCTTCGGCCTCGGCGGGCTCCTGCTCGTCGCCTGGGGCTTCCTGACGCTGCAGCGGGCCGGCACCAACGTCCTGCCGCACCGGGGCGCGCAGCACCTGGTCACCGCCGGGCCGTTCCGCATCTGGCGCAACCCGATCTACATGGGGGAAACGCTCCTGTTCTTGGGGCTCGCCCAGGCAACGGCCAACATCTGGCTCGCCATCGCCGCGCCGGCCTTCGCCCTCGGCGTGCTGTGGCTTGCCATCCTGCCAGAGGAGCGCCATTTGGAGGCGCGGTTCGGCGCGGCCTATCTCGACTACAAGGGCCGCACGCGGCGCTGGTTCTGACCCGAGGACCCCCAAGGACCCCCAAGGACCCATGTCGAAGGACGAGCAGGAGGAGGAGCGGCTGTTCCTGGGCGAGCTCAAGGCCCGCACCGGGCGCGATCTCGCCGAGTGGATGGCGGCCATCGCGGCACAGGGGTTTGCCGACAAGAACGACACGATCGATTGGCTGAGAGGCCAGGGCTTCCCGTTCGCGCGCGCTTCCTGGCTCGAGCGCATTCACAGCAACGCCGGCAAGCCTATTTACGCGCATGAGGCCCTGGCCGCGCCCGTCGCGCCCGCCCCGCCGTCGCCCAAGCCTGCCCCCGCGCCTCGGGCGGCGACGCCGCGCGAAGCTGCCCAACTCGACAAGCTGCTGGCCGCCGCCAAGGGTTACCGGCCGCTCTATGACCTGCTTGCCGCCCAGATCAAAGCCACGATCCCAGGCGTCGACCTGGTCCCCAAGTCCGGCTACATCTCGATTGTGGCCCCGCGCGAGTTCGCCGCCATCACGCTGCATGCCACCGAGCTGCGGCTCGGCCTCGATCTGGGAGAGCATCCCCTCGGTGGGAGCCTGCAGAAGGCCAAGCTCAAGGGCCCGGGGCCCGGCATCACGCACATGCTGGTGCTGACCGACGCGCGCCAGGTGAACGCTGATCTCTTGCGCCTGGTTGCTGCCGCGACCGCCCGCGTGAACGGTTAAACCATTGCTTTGGCATAACAATATCAGACACTGAAAAGCCTGAATCCGCGCCCTATCCTGTCGCGATTGCTGGAGATGCGGGGTATGTTCACAATGCGCAATTCGCTCCATGTCCTCGCCGCGGCGGGGAGCATCATAATTCTCACGACGGCAGGGCAGGCCCAGTCGCCGGCCAAGCAACCGCCCCCGGCCGCGACCCAGCCGAGCGCGCCCGCCGCGCCGGCGAAGGACCCGCGCGAGGGCGACCCGGGCCACGAGCAGGCGCAGCGCCTCATGAAGGCCATCGACGCCCTGCTGCAGGATACGGCCAGACAGCGCGACGAGGCCAGGAAGCTTCCCTCCGAGAAGGACTTCCTGATGCGGCCGCTGTGGACCGAGACCAAGGAGGACCGCGAGAAGAAGATCCGCGACCTCCTCGACTCCGCCATCGGCATCGTCACCGACGTGCCCGTCGTCGACGTGCAGAAGAAGATCGAGGGCCTGCGCAAGAACATCCGCGAGCTCGACGACCGCATGGTGCGGCTGCGCGAGAAGCAGATCTCGGCGCCCAAGGACGGCATGCTGCCCGGCTTCATCACCGACACCGTCGACAGTCTCGGCAAGGACATCGACGACAGCAAGGCCCGGATCGAGCTGTCGCGCGAGGAGATCCGCAAGGCCAAGTCCGAGATCCAGGAGGCGCTCGCCAAGGCCGGCGTCAAGCTGGCACCCGAGCAGGTCGACCTGCTGCTCGACAGCGTGCTGTCGGGCGACCTGGTGCGCCTGGTCGCCGTGTTCAACTCGGCCAAGCTCATCGACGGTCAGCTCGCCAAGCTGATGATCGCCTCGGGCGAGAACGTCGGCGCGGCGCGCAAGTATTTCGCCATGCACGCCGCCCTGTTCGCGCTGGTGGTGCACGCGCAGGACACGCTGGTCGCCAAGATCGACAAGCAGTACCTGCCCAAGCTCGCCGCCATCGAAGCGGACGTCCGGGCGGCGCGCATCAAGACGGCTGAGTTGCTCAAGGCCGAGAACCGCGAGGACCAGAAGCGCGTGCTCGAGGCCAATCGCGACAGCCAGCGCCTGGCCGAAGATGCGGCCAAAGGCTACCGGCGCTATCTGCTGCAGCAGCGCGAGCAGGTGGCCAAGGCGCGCCAGCGCGCCACCCACGACCTCAGGATCGCCGACAACACCTTCGAGACGGTGGAGGCGAGCTTCCAGCTGCGCAACCTGATGCGGGATTCGGCGGCCTCCTTCGAGGCCATTCAGAAGCTCGAGGCGCCGACCTTCGATCAGATCTTCAAGAACGAGGAGCTGCGGCGCGAGTTCGAGAACCTGACCCGCAAGCTCGACGCCCCCACGAGCTGACCGAGTAATCCCGCGCCTCCACCTGGCACGCCGTCCGCTCGCCGCGCGCTCCCCTCCCCCTGCGCCGCGCGGGGCGAGTCGTTCGCCGAGCCAATTTGGCCGCTCGACCCATCCAACCGGGCAGCCGTGGCACAAGGTTCGGGATGGCAGGGGTGGCGTTCAGCCCCTCGCTTCGCAGAAGCCCTGGTACTGTGTGACCAGCGGCTGGCCGAACAGGCCGAAATGGCGCGAGTGCACGGCCGGGTAGGCGCCTCTCGCCTCGTCCTTGTCGTAGACGGTCGTCACGTGCAGGAAGCCCTCGGTGACCACCTCCAGGAAGTGCATGGCGTTGACCGCCACCACCACCCGCAGGCTGCCGGTGCCGCGCTCGGTCTTGAGCTCGGCGGTCTGCGCCCTGGAGTCGATGGCTGCAATGCCGAAGGCGAGCGGGGAGGCCTTCTCCGCCACGAAGCCGCTCTTGTCGTAGCTGTGCGTGACCCCGACCGTGAAATTGCACGCGAAGGCCTTGGGCTCGTTGGCTGACGCCGGCGCGATGGCGCCCGCCAGCAGCCCCAGCGCAACGGCAAGTCGGAGGATCATGAGCGGCAGCCTCGGGTCCAGACGTTGCGGCCATTGAAGGCCGGCCAGCGGCAAAGCGCAACTGGGGCGCCCGCCTGCGCACCGCTCAGAGGCTACCACGCTGGGCCAGCACCTCGCGGCAGGAGGCGAAAAAGGCCTCCTTCTCGGCCTCCGTCATGTCGAGAGCGCTGAGGCGCTGATCGAGCAAAAGTGGCACGCCGCCCGCCTCGCCCGCCACGGCCACCGCCGTGCGGCCGTCCGGGGAGGTAAACAGGGGGTCGTCGCGCGAGGCCATCTCGATGCAGGCGCGTTCCTGCCGGCCGCCGGCTTCGTAGACGTAGGTCCACCGCCGCCGCTTGTGGGCGATGATCACTTTGCCCTCGACGCCGACCAGCACCGGGCGCAAGCGCTGGCCGCTGAGCGCCAGAAGCGCGCGCCGCGTGACCAGCCCATCGCGCACCATCTGCGCCGACACGACGATGCAGAAGCCGACCAGGCCGACGATCAGGGCCAGCGCCAGCAGGCGGCGATAGAACTTGTCCTGGCCCAGCAGCGTCGAGACGGCCGCGGGATCGCTCAGCCCGCGCACCAGCACCAACCGGTCCTGATCCGCCGTGTCGATGAAGAAGTACCAGAGCGAGCGCTTTGCCGCCGGCCCCCGGCTCGTATCAGTGAAGGTGACGTCGCACACCGTGAAGACGGCGAGCCGGCTGTGGCAGCGCGCCTCCTCGATGCTGGCGTCGCGGGCAGGGGCCACGTCGCCGCGGATGCGCCAGTCGGTGGCGAGGTCCGGGCCCAGCCACCACAGCGCGCCGGCGAGCAGCCCGAACAGCATGATGAAGATCCCCGACGCCGACATCGGTCCGAGCGTCTGCGGCGGCCGCACGGTGATGGGCCGGTCGGGCAGCGCGGCGGGGAAATCGGAGGATGAGGCCGGCGCGGTCATGGCGGGGCGCAACGTAGCGGGGAACCGCGCGCACGACCACTGTCCCCAAGGTGCAGCTAGGCCTCGCCGCCGTCGGCGCGGGGCGGCACCTGGCGCGGCGGCGCCGCACCGGGGCGCTGGCCTGGCGAGGATGCCGCCGCCGCCACGCCGATCTCCTCGCGGAACTTGTTGGTGATGGGATAGCGCCGGTCGCGGCCGAAGTTGCGCGCCGAGATCTTCACGCCCGGCGCCGCCTGCCGGCGCTTGTACTCGGCGAGGTAGAGCATGCGCTCCACCTTTTTCACGGTTTCGGCGGGATGTCCGCGGGCCACGATCTCGCTGAGCGGCATCTCGCGCTCGACCAGGCAGGCGAGGATGTCGTCCAGCACCTCGTAGGGGGGAAGCGAGTCCTGGTCGGTCTGGTTCTCGCGCAGCTCCGCCGTCGGCGGCCGCGTCAGGATGTTCTCCGGGATGACGATGCCGCCGGGTCCCTTGCCGCCCTTGGGGACATGCGCGTTGCGCCAGCGCGACAGGCGATAGACCTCCATCTTGTAGAGGTCCTTGATGGGATTGAACCCGCCGTTCATGTCGCCATAAAGAGTGGCATAGCCGACCGACATCTCGCTCTTGTTGCCGGTGGTCACGACCATGCCGCCGAACTTGTTGGAGATCGCCATCAGGATGCTGCCGCGCACCCTCGACTGGATGTTCTCCTCGGCGACGTCAGGCGTTCGGCCGGCGAACATCTTTGCCAGCGCCTTGCCGAAGCCCTCCACCGGCTCGGCGATCGGGGCGATGTCGTAGCGCACGCCCAGTGCCTTGGCGCAGTCGGCAGCGTCCGCCAGGCTCACATTCGAGGTGTAGCGATAGGGCAGCATCACGCAGTGGACGCGCTCCGGCCCCAGCGCGTCGGCCGCCAGCGCCGCGCACAGGGCGGAATCGATGCCCCCCGACAGCCCCATGACCACCCCGGGGAAGCCGTTCTTGTCGACGTAGTCTCTGAGGCCCAGCATGCAGGCGTGGTAGGCCGCCGCTTCCCCGGCCTCCAGGAGGGCCCTGGGGCCCGATTCGCATCTCCAGCCCCCAGGGGTGCGGCGCAGCTCGATCACGCTGAGCGCCTCTTCCCAGGCCGGCAATTGCACAGCCAGGCTCCGGTCGGGGTTGAGCACGAACGAGGCGCCGTCGAACACCAGCTCGTCCTGGCCGCCAACTTGGTGAACGTACACGAGCGGCAGCCCGGTCTCGGTGACGCGCGCCACCGCCACGTTCATGCGCTGGTCGGGCTTGGGCCAGTCGAAGGGCGAGCCGTTGGGCGAGATCAGGAACTCCGAGCCCGTCTCCTGCAGGCACTCGCACACCTCCTCCTTCCAGATGTCCTCGCAGATCGGCACGCCGATGCGCACGCCGCGAAAGCTGACCGGCCCGGGCATGGGCCCGACGTCGAAGTTGCGCTTCTCGTCGAACACGCCGTAGTTCGGCAGGTCGACCTTGTGGCGCACGGCCTCGATACGGCCGCCGTCGAGGAGGGCGATCGAGTTGTAGAGCTTGCCGTCCTCGGCCCAGATGGTGCCGACGATGACGCCGGGGCCGCCATCGCCGGTCTCGGCGGCGAGCGCCTCCACGGTGGCCCGCGCCGCCGCCGCGAAGGCCGGCTTGCGCACCAGGTCCTCGGGGGGATAGCCGGTGATGAACAGCTCGGAGAAGACGACGAGGTCGGCCCCCTTGGCGGCGGCCCCGGCTCGCGCTTTGCGCAGCTTCTCCGCGTTGCCGGCGATATCGCCGACGACGGGGTTGAGCTGGGCCAGCGCGATCTTGAGCTTGTCCGTGATTGCGTGCGACATGGACCCAAGATTAGGGCTGCGGGCGCCGGCGACGCAACAGTTGGGCAGCGGGATTGATTCAAGGGAAGGTTGCAGGTCATGCCGCCCTCCAGCACGGCGACGGCGCTCGGCGCGGGCGCGATCCTGCTCTGGGCGACGCTGGCGAGCCTGACGGTGGCGAGTGGGCCCATTCCGCCCTTCCAGACCACGGCCATCGCCTTCGGCGTCGGCGGCCTAGTGGTGGCGCTTGCCACCCTGCTGCGTGGCCGCGGCGCCCTGATGCGGCCGACGGCTGCCTCCCTGGCGCTCGGGGTCTACGGCCTCTTTGGCTATCACGCGCTGTATTTTGCGGCGCTCAGGCTGGCGCCCCCGGCCGAGGCCCATCTCATCAACTCGCTGTGGGCACTGTTCATCGTGCTGTTCGCGGCGCTGCTGCCCGGCGGGCGGCTCAAGGCCGCCCATCTGGCTGGCGCCCTGATGGGGCTCGCCGCCGCCGCCATCCTGGTGTGGGGCAAGCTCGGCGCAAGCGACGCGGCCAGCGGGGCGCGGCTGGGCTCTGCGCTGGCCTTCGGCTGTGCCCTGGTGTGGTCGAGCTACTCGGTGGCCTCGCGCCTGTTCGCCAACGTGCCGAGCGAGAGCGTCGCCGTCTCGTGCCTCGCCGCGGCCGCGCTGGCGCTCGGCTGCTCGGCGCTGTTCGAGCACTGGGTGACGCCCGCCGACACCGTGTCGCTCATGGCCCTCCTGGCGCTCGGGCTGGGACCGACGGGAGCCGCGTTCCTGTTGTGGGACATCGGCATGAAGAAGGGCAACGTGCCGCTGCTGGGCGTGCTCTCCTATGCCTCCCCGGTCATCTCCACCGTGCTGCTGGTTGCGCTCGGCATGGCCGAGGCGAGCCTCTCGCTTGCGATCGCCTGCGCGCTGTTGGTGCTCGCTGCCCTCATCGCGACCCGCGCTGGGTGAGGGAGCCGCCAGGACACCATGTTGCCCAGCGGGATTGTCGCCCAACGGGCGCCGTCCCGCCGGAAGCCGTTTGCTAGGGAGCGCGGTTCGTCCGTGGGCAAGTCGATAAGCCAAGCAAATAATAGATGCTGCAGGAGCCCGTGAGGCTTGTGACCAACAACATCGCGGATATAATGCCGACCGAGATCAGCGGCACTCCGCTCAGGGTCCCGGTCCACCAGAACCCTGCCGTTACGATCGCCGGTACGACGCGGACGAAGCGATCCAGCGTGCCGACGTTGCGTGTCGTCGCCATTCGAACCAGGAACACCTGCAGTCTCCTCTTTCGCGTTCAAGCGGCCTTGCATGCAAAGGCTTCCAAGCTGTCGATTCCCTGCGCGTAGAGATCTTCAAGCGTCCTAGCTGCTTGCGCGACGGCTGTATCCTCGCCCTCGAACTCCGCCCACCAGATGATCTCAGCCCTTCCGGCTCCGGCCTCGCGCACCTGCATGGAGGCATTGATTGTGCCGACAGGAAGGGGATGCTTCTCAACTACGTATGAAAAGGTCCGGGTCGCGTCGTTGCTGCCGGTTATGGTCTCGTGCAGATCGCCGCCGCCAGCCATGGTGCAGTGCCGCTTGTCCCCCTCCCGCCGGCAGCTCGTGATCGCCGGGAACCACAGGTGCACGTTCTCGCCCGTGCGAACGATGGACCATGCCCTGGCAGCATCAGCCGCAATCGCTTTGCGAACTTCGATGGTTTGCTTCATTCGAGCCTCCTCTCGCAGATTGGCCGCGAGTCTACGTGTTGCGGTGGTGCACCGAAATAGTCAAGCTTGCACCAACATGGTGCAAAGAAGCTCCACTGCCCTTTCCTGGGATGATCTCGCCGCGATACGCGCAGTTGGTCGCGCGCGCACCGTCCGCGCCGCCGCAGAAGCTCTTGGCGTTGCCCACACCACGCTTGCGCGACGCATCGAGGCCGCTGAGACCGCTCTCGGCGCTGTTGCCTTTGTGCGCGGCCCGCGCGGCTACACGCCGACCGAGGCGGGGCGCGCCATCATCGCGCACGCTGAGCGCATGGCCGAGGAAGTCGAGTCGCTAGGCCGGACGATTGCAGGTGGCGACCGCTCGCCGCGTGGGCTCGTCCGCGTGACGATGCCGCCCGCTATCCTCGTATACTGCATCGCGCACGGGCTGCCGGCCTTCCATGCCACCTATCCCGCTATCGACCTCGACATTGACACCGGGTATGGCTTCCGCGATCTAGATCGGCAGGACGCCGACGTTGCTGTCCGCCTGCAGACTGCGCCACAAGACGATTTGATCGGCATTCGAGTGGGGGATGGACATGAGGCGTGCTATGCGTCGGCCGACGTCGCCGCCTGTGTCAGCGGCAAAGCCGGAGCCTCGTTCCCCCTTGTCGCTTGGTCAAGAGGGAACGAGTTCCGAAGGCGGGCCGCGACGCTCGGCTTCGACAATCCGACACTTGGACCAATCTGCCTGGACGTTCTAGGGCAGTTGGCGATGGCGGAAGCCGGTGTCGGGGCCGCCATCCTTCCGTGCATCGTTGGCGACGCCTCCGCGAAACTCGTCCGCCTACCGCCCGGCCGAACCGTTCCGGTGCACGCGATTTGGGTGCTGAACCACGCCGACCTCCGCCAATCGGCGCGCGTGCGCGCTGTCTCGGCATTCCTGGTCGAGGTCCTCAGAGCCTCGCTGGCCCGTTTGGCAGGCCAAAGTGGGGCCCGGTCAGGTCAGCACAGAGCCCGACACGCGTAGCGTCCACCCGAACCGACCACACATCACAGAAGACCTTCTCGGTACCCCCCAATCCCTCCCCGCATTGGCAAGGGGAGACCTGCGCGGCCCGCCGTGCCCTATGCCTACTCCGCCGCCGCCTTGCGCGGCACGGTACCGCCAGCCTTTTCCTGCTTCAGCCTTTCGGCCAGCAGAAACGCCAGCTCCAGCGCCTGGCCGGCGTTGAGGCGCGGGTCGCAGCCCGTATCGTACTGGCGGGCGAGGTCGGCCTCCGAGATCTTCGTTGCCCCGCCGGTGCATTCCGTGACGTTTTGCCCGGTCATTTCGATGTGTATGCCGCCGGGATAGGTGCCCTCGGCGTGGTGAATGGCGAAGAAGCGCTCGACCTCGGCGACAATACTCTCGAAGGGTCGCGTCTTGTAGCCGCTGCCCGCCGTGATGGTGTTGCCGTGCATGGGATCGCACTCCCACACCACCGTGCGTCCCGCTTTCTGCACCGCGCGGACGAGCTTGGGCAGGTGCTTGTCGACCTTGTCGGCGCCGAAGCGGCAGATGAGGGTAAGGCGGCCGGCCTCGTCCTTCGGGTTGAGGATGTCGATCAGGCGCAGGAGATCGTCGGCCTCGAGCGACGGCCCGCATTTGACGCCGATGGGGTTGACGATGCCGCGGCAGAACTCGACATGCGCGCCGTCGGCCTGGCGCGTGCGGTCGCCGATCCACAGCATATGCGCCGATGTCGCCACGTACTCGCCCGAGCCCATCGCCTCGTCCTTGCGGGTCAGCGCCTGCTCGTAGTTCAAGAGCAACGCCTCGTGGCTGGTGTAGAAGCGCGTGGTCCGCAGCTCCAGCGTGTTCTCCTCGGTGATGCCGAGCAGGCGATTGACCTCCACCGTCCTCCCGATTTCGTCGGCGAGTTGCTTGTAGCGCGTCTCGACCGGCGTGCCCTCCATGAACTTCAATTCCCAGCGATGCGCGTTGGCGAGCGAGGCATAGCCGCCGTCGAGCAGGGCGCGGAGGAAATTGAGCGTCGCTGCCGACTGGCGATAGGCTTCGAGCTGCCGGCGCGGATCGGGGATGCGCGCCTCGGGCGTGAACTCCGGGCCGTTGATGATGTCGCCGCGGTAGCTCGGCAGCTCGCGTCCGCCCTGCTTCTCCATGGCAGAGGAGCGCGGCTTGGCGAACTGGCCCGCCACCCGCCCGACCTTCACCACCCGCCGATCGCCGACGAACATGAGGATCAATGCCATCTGCAGGAACAGCTGGAAGTAGTCGCGGATATAGTCGGTCTTGTGCTCCTTGAAGCTCTCGGCACAGTCCCCGCCCTGGAGCAGAAAGCCTTGGCCCCCGGCCACCACCGCCAGTTTGTCCTTGAGGTCGCGCACCTCCTTGACAAAAACCAGCGGCGGGAAGTTGCGCAGGTTGCGCTCCACCTCCTCGAGGGCCGTCTGATCGGGGTACTCGGGCACCTGGAGGATGGGCTTTCCCCTCCAGCTGTCCAGCTTCCAGGGCGCGGGCATGGTTGCTCTCCTTGCCGGCAGTATGCGGCGCTGGCGCCTTATAGGGGATAGCGGCCCCGTCCGGCCACCAAATTTCCTCGCCGCATTGCCTTCGCGGGGGGTTCGGCTATGTTGACGTATACGTCAACTTTGGAGCCCTCCATGCGCGCTTCCGCAACCGCCCTGGACGCCGCAGCCAGCCTCGGCGTGACGAGCCGCGAACTCGAGCTACCGGCCGAGGACGGCTATCCGCTGGCCGCCACCCTGTTGGAGCCCGCCGTGGCGCCCGGCTCTGCCGCGTCGCTCGCCGTCATCGCCCCGGGAGCCGCGATCCTGCGCCGGTTCTACGCCCGCTTCGCCGCCTATCTGGCCGAGCGCGGCACGACCACGCTCACCTTCGACTACCGCGCCATCGGCGGCTCGCGCCGCGGCGCGATCAAGGGCTCGCCGGTGTGCATGCGCGACTGGTGCATCCTCGACGTGCCGGGCGTGATCGCCTGGGTGGCGCGCACCTATCCCGGCCGGCCGATCCACTGGGTCGGCCACAGCATGGGCGGCTTCGCGACGGGCCTTGCGCACAACAATCACCTGATCGCGCGCCAGCTCAATGTGGCGACGCTGAGCGGCTACTGGGGCCGCATGGCGGTGCCCGAACGCTACCGCGTGCTCGTGATGATGGGCGGCCTAGGTCCGATCATAGTCCGCGCGCTGGGCTACATGCCGGGCCGGGCCATGGGCGGGGAGGACATGCCCGCGCACGCGTTCCTCGAGTGGCGCGGCTGGTGCATGACGCCGGAGTTCCTGTTCGCCGACGCGACGCTTGGCGAGCGGGCGAACTTCCCCAAGCTCACCGCGCCCTTGCGCTGCCTGCAGTTCGCCGACGACCTGTGGGGCACGGAAGCAGCCGTCGGGCATATGACGGCGCACTACACGGGCAGCGTCGATCGCTCCATCTGGCACGTGACGCCCGCCGAGGCCGGCGTCGCCAAGATCGGCCACTTCGGCTTCTTCCAGCCGGAGGCGCGAGAGACGCTATGGCGGCCGGCGGCTGATTGGTTGCTCGGGGCGCCGCATGGGGTCGCACCCTGAGCAGCGCGATCGGCCATGGTTCGCGCCAGCTCCCGCCGTCACAGGCAGATGATGGCGCCAGCTACTCCGTCCGCAGATTCAGTTGGCGCACCAATTTGCCGTAGCGCTCGTGGTCCTTCCGCAAGAGGGCGCCAAGTTCTTCCGGGGTGCCGGCGTGAGGCGTGAGCGCGACCCCGTGCAAGCGCTCGCGCAGCTCAGGATCGCGCGCGACCTTGTTCATCTCCTGGCTCATCCTGCGAACGATGGGCTCCGGCGTGCCCGGAGGCGCGAACACCGCAAACCACACCAAGAAGTCGAGTTCCGGGTAGATTTCCTTCAGCAGCGGGACATTCGGGAAATCGGAACGGCGGCCGCGGTCGAGCACCGCGAGGAGCTTGGCTTTACCCGCCGAAACATGCGGCATCGTGTTGGGATCGGCATGGATGTGGAACACGCCGGCCAGGAAATCTGCGAGAGATTCGCCTCCGCCCCGATACGGTACATGGAGAATATCGACGCCTGCCTGTAGTTTGAACGCCTCGCAGAGCAGGTGCCCATACGAGCCGACACCTGCGGTGCCCCAATTCAACCGGCCGGGGTTCTGCTTGGCATACGCTACCAACTCCTGGATCGAGTTGGCGGATACCGAGGGGTGCACCGCAAAAAGCAGCGTCCCATCCGTAAATTGCGTAACCGGGACGAGGTCCTTGAGCGGATCGTACGCCGTCTTGCGCAGGTGCGGCACAATCACGACGCTCAGCGAGACCGTGGCAAGGAAGGTGTAGCCGTCGGGCGGGGATTTCACTGCGGCCTCGACCCCGATCGCACCCGATGCCCCGCCCTTGTTGTCAATGACAATCTGCTGGCCAAGGGCCCGCGAAAGCCGGTCGGCAAACGGTCGCATCGCATTGTCGGTCGATCCACCGGGTCCAAAATTGACGATCACCCGCACCGTCTTGTTGGGCCAATCGGCGGTGCCCTGCGCTATCGCTGGCACGCTCCCCAAGGTCAGAAGCGCCGCAGCACCTGATCCAGAAAGTATCCGACGCCGTGAAATGCTTTCCATGCACACCTCCCTGAATGCACACGCCAGGACTTCAGCTTGCATCCGCGACTGGTTCAGGTCAACGCCGTGGCTCGCTGATGGCTCGTGCGAGGGATGGTCACACGCATTCGGGCGACGGTAGGATGATGAGCTGCGAGCTTTTGGGGCTGCAGGGAGGGAGCACCGGCGAGGATGGACAAGCAGGAAGCCCGGTCACTGCTGACCGAACGACTGGCAATGTATTGAGCGCGGTCCTACGCTGATCTGGTCGCGATCGTCGGCCCAGCCGAATGTGTTGAGATCACAGGTCCCTCCGGACAGTCGTATCAAGTCGAAGTCGACGTGCTGTGGGACAGCGAGGCAGGCGGGGATGTTCGCGTCATGGCCTCGATCGATGATGGCGGCTTCAGTGCATTCGTCCCGCTCTCAGACGGCTTTCTCATGGCGCCTGACGGCACATTCGTAGGCGAAACCTGATCCTCCAGCGCAAGCGTTCTTTCGCTGCTGGTCCTGTGCTGGGCTATCGAGCAAGGATGTGATTGCCTGGGATCGGCGGTTTGAAAGTCGGACGGTTCGATGCGACCATGCGACTCATGGCGCTCAAGGACCCCAGCTTTACTATCGGCATCGAGGAGGAGTACCTGCTCGTCGATAAGGCGAGCCGGGACCTCGTGCGCGAGATGCCGCAAGCCCTGTTGGAGGACTGCGAGCGGGCTTTGCGCGGGCACGTCTCGCCCGAGTTCCTGAAATCGCAGATCGAGGTCGAGACGGCCGTGCATACCTCCCCGCGGGCGGCGGGCGAGGAGCTCATCGGCGCGCGCCGGACCGTGGCCGACCTCGCCGCCCAGCACGGCCTCGCGCCCATCGCCGCCTCGACCCACCCCTTCGCGCGCTGGAGCATCCAGCAGCCGACCGAGCGGGCACGCTACCAGGCGCTCGCGCGCGATCTGGCCGGCGTCGGCCGCCGCCTCGTCATCTGCGGCATGCACGTGCACGTCGGCATCGAGGACGACGAGCTGCGCATCGATCTCTTCAACCAGGCCCGCTATTTCCTGCCGCATCTGCTGGTGCTGTCGACCTCCTCGCCGTTCGCCGAGGGCGAGGACACGGGCCTCAAGTGCTATCGGCTGGCCGCCTACGACGAGCTGCCCCGCACCGGCATGCCCGGTCGCTTCGAGGGCTGGCAGGAGTACGCCCAGACCGTCGAACTGCTGGTGCGCAACGGCATCATCGAGGATGCGAGCAAGATCTGGTGGGACCTGCGGCCCTCCCCCAAGTATCCCACGCTCGAGATGCGCGTCACCGACGTGTGCACCCGGAGCGAGGACGCCACCTGCGTCGCCGCCATGTACGTTTGCATCCTGCGCATGCTCTACCGCCTGCGCCGCGCCAACCAGACCTGGCGCACGTACCCGCTGTTCCTGCTGTCGGAGAACCGCTGGCGGGCGCAGCGCTACGGCGTCGGGGGCAGCCTGTTCGACCTCGGCAAGGGCGAGCTGGTGCCGTTCCGCGATCTGGTCGACGAGCTGCTCGTCATGCTGCGCGAGGACGCCGAGGCGCTCGCCTGCACGGCCGAGATCGAGCACGCCCGCACCATCGTGGCCCGGGGCACCAGCGCCGACCGCCAGGTGGCGCATTTCGCTCGGCTGACCGCCGAGGGCGCCTCGCGCGAGGAGGCGCTCAAGGGCGTCGTCGATCACCTGATCGCTGAAACCGTCGCAGCCCCGTAAGCAGTCCTCTCGCCCGGCAAGACTCGTAGGTTGGGTTAGTGCGGCCACCGCGGCCGAGGTGGCAGCAAAAGGCCCGTCCGCGCGTAACCCAACACATGATCGCGCAAGGGGATGTTGGGTTACGCGCGGCTCAGCGTTGTGGTGCGACTTTGAACCGGGTCAGCCGCGCTAACCCAACCTACAGAGCCCTCCCCGCAGGCGGGGGACGGAGCGGTCACAAACCCGCCGCCATGCCGCCGTCCACCGCAAGCTCGGCACCCGTGACGTAGGCGGCGTCGTCGCTGGCCAGGAACAGCGCCGCCTTGGCGATCTCCTCGGGCAGTCCGAAGCGGCGCAGCGGCGTAGAGTCAAGCAGCGCCTTGGTTATGCCGGGAATCCGCAGCGCGCGCCGCGTCAGCCCCGTCTCCACGAAGCCCGGGCAGAGCGCATTGACGCGGATGCCGTAGGGCGCATATTCGACGGCAAGCCCGCGCGTGAGCGCCGTCAGCGCGCCCTTGGTGGCCGAGTAGGCCGTGAGCTGGGGCAAGCCGCGGTGGGCCATGATCGAGGCGACATTGATGAGCGAGCCGCGGCCCGAGGCCTTGAGCAGGGCAAAGCCGTCGCGGGCGACCCGCACCACGCCGTCGAGGTTGACCTCGCGGATCCTGACCCAGTCGGCATCGCTCATGTGGCGGAAGTCGCCGCGCACGTTGAGGCCGGCGTTGTTGACGAGCACATCGAGGCGCCCCTGCGCCGTCTCGACCGCGCGGAGCATGGCCGTGACATCCTGGCCGCGCGACACGTCCGCGGTGATCGCCGCCGCCGATCGACCGCTCTCCACGATGCCGGCCGCCACCGCCTCGGCCGCCGCACCGTCGACGTCGGTGACGAAGACGTGCGCGCCCTCGGCCGCAAACAGCACCGCCATGGCCCGGCCGATCCCCGAGCCCGAGCCCGTGACGAGCGCGACGCGCCCCTCGAGCCGGTTCACGGGGAGCCTCGCTTCTTAGCCCGCGCCTTGGCCGGTTGCGCGGCGGCGGGAGGCAGCCATTTCTCGCGCATCGTCACAAGCTCCTCGGAGGCGCTGGGATGCAGCGCCATGGTGGCGTCGAAGTCGGCCTTGGTGGCCTTCATGCGCATGGCGATGGCCGCCATCTGCACGATCTCGGCCGCATCGGCGCCGAGCACGTGGCAGCCCACCACGCGGCCGCTATCGCCGTCGACCAGAAGCTTCATCAGCATGCGTTCCTCGCGCCCCGACAGCGTCGCCTTGAGCGGGCGGAAGCGCGCCTTGTAGACGTCGAGCTTGGTGTAGCGCTCCCGCGCGGTGTGCTCGGGCAGCCCCACGGTACCGATCTCGGGCGTGGAGAAGACGGCGGTCGGGGTCAGCTCGTGATCGACCGGCGTGGGGCGGCCGCCAAACACGCTGTCGGCGAAGGCGTGGCCCTCGCGGATGGCGACGGGCGTCAGGTTGACACGGTTGGTCACGTCGCCCACCGCATAGATGTTCTCCACCGACGTGCGCGAGTATCCATCGACCACGATCTCGCCCCAGGACCCCATCGCCACGCCGGCGGCCTCCAGGCCGATGCCGGCCGTATTGGGGACGCGGCCGGTGGCAAACATGACGCAGCCGGCGTCGAGGGTGCCGCCGTCGCGCAGCGTCACGGTCGTGCCGGTCCAGCCCTTGTCGATCGAGGCGATGTCGGCATGGCACCGCACGTCGATGCCGCGCTTGAAGAGCTCCTCGGTCAGGGCCTCGCGCAGCTCCTCGTCGAACCCGCGCAAGATCTTCTCGCCGCGGTAGACGAGCGTCGTCTCCACGCCCAGGCCGTTGAAGATGCCGGCAAACTCGAGCGCGATATAGCCGCCGCCGGCGATCACGATCGAGCTCGGCAAGGCCTCGAGATGGAACGCCTCGTTGGAGGTGATGGCGTGGCCGGCGCCCGGCGTCTGCGGCACGAACGGGCGCCCGCCGGTGGCGATGAGGATCGTGCGTGCCCTCACCTGGCGCCCGCCGGGCTGAATGACAACCGTGTTGCGGTCGGTGAGCTCGGCGCGGGCCTGGAAGATCGCCACCCCGGCCCGCTCGAGGTTGGCGCGATAGACGCCTTCGAGGCGGGCGATCTCGGCGTCCTTGTTGGCGACCAGCGTCGGCCAGTCGAACCGGCCGGGCTCCACGCGCCAGCCGAAGCCCGCCGCGTCCTCGAACTCGTCGCGGAAGCGGCTGGCGTAGACCAGGAGCTTCTTGGGGATACAGCCGCGGATCACGCAGGTGCCGCCGAAGCGGTACTCCTCGGCTATTCCCACCTTGGCGCCATGGCCGGCGGCGATGCGGGCCGCGCGCACGCCGCCCGAGCCGCCGCCGATGACGAACAGGTCGTAGTCGAAGTCGCTCATTGCGCGGACACCTGGACCTTCACCTGCTGCCGTCGGCGACAAAGTGGACGATGACAGCGGGGCTGGCAATCGCCAAGCCGGTGAACTCCATCAGCGATTGGTTTCACAACCCGCAGCTAGCGATTGTCCACCGCTCTGAAGAACAGGGCTTCGCTCGACAGGGAGCCATAGAGATAGGGCTCCTGCCGCCGCCGTGTGCTCTCCAGCACCCGATCCCGCACCTTGCGGAAGAGGAAATTGATCTCGAGTCCCGGCTCCTCCAGATGAGCGAGCAGGGCTTCCGTGAAGGGGCTGTTGGCGCCCGCCCCGTCGTCGGCGATGGTGCCGTGCCGGGCGGAGTAGGCGACCAGCACGCCGCCGTCCGGCTCGATCTGGGCGAGCCCGCGCCCGACCGACCTGCTCGCGCCGCCCGTGCGGACCATGCGCGCAACGAAGGGATTGTTGCGGCAGGCATCGAGAATGACGAGCCGCAGCTTGCGGGCGCTCTCGACCTTTTCGAGCACGCGGGCGAGCGGAACGGTCTCGTCGGTGACGTGCGAATCCCGCTCGAGCTTGGCATCGATGGGGATCAGGTAGGCCGCCCCGCTCATCTCCATGCCGTGGCCCGCGTAGAACACGACGGCCCAGTCGGCATGGGCGGTGCGGTCGCCGAAGTCCTTGAGCGTCTCGCCCATGGCGGCGAGGCCCAGATCGTACCTTTCGATCACCTCGGCAAAGCCGAGCCGGCGCAGGCTGGCGGCAACGGCGCGGCTGTCGTTGACCGGGTTCGCCAGCCGGCCGACGCTGCGGTAGTCCGCGTTGCCGATGACCAGCGCGATGCGCCGCCCCGGCGCGAGACCCTGGCCCGGCAAGGCCGCCACCGCGGCGGCAGCTAGCGGAACTGCAGCAGCTGGGGGTGTAACGGACGGCGGAGCCGTAACAGCGGCAGCAGCGGGCGGAGCCGCAACCGGGCGCGGCGCCGGCGATGATTGCATCAGACGGGCAAGCTGCTCGCGCGCGGTCTCTTGCGCCTTGCGCGCCCGCTGGTTCGGCGCCGGCACCTCGAGCGTCTTGCGATAGTCGGCGATAGCCGGCTCGCGCTGTCCTTTGGCCTCCTGCGCCTGCCCCCGGATCAGATAGGCGCGGGCAATCGTGGAGTCGAGGCGGACGGCTTCCGTGAGATCCGCGATCGCGCGATCGTACTCGCCCTTGCCGTAGTACGCGTTGCCCCTGTGCAGGTGGGCGCCGGCGTGCTTGGGATTTAGGCGGATCGCCTCGTTCAGGTCCCTGATGGCGCGATCGAACTCCCGCTTCTCGTTGTAGGCCCAGCCGCGGCCGCTATAGGCGTCCGTCCATTTCGGGTCGATGCGCAGGGCCTCGTTCAGATCGGCGATGGCGCGATCGTACTCGCCTTTCATGGTGTGCAGAAAGGCTCGCACGACGTACAAGCCCGGAAACTTGGGGCCCAGCTTGATAGCCTGGTTGGCGTCCGCCATCGCGCCATCGAAATTGCCCTTGTTGCCATAGGCAACGGCGCGGAAGGTGTAGGCGCTGACCAACTCGCCGTTGAGGCGGATCGCCTCGTTGGTGTCGGCAATCGACCGGTCGTAGTCGCCCTTGCCGGTGTGCGCATTGGCCCGAGTGACGAAGGCGCGGGCGCTCTTGGGGTCGAGGCGGATAGCTTCGGTCAAGTCGGCAATGGCCAGATCGAAGTTGCTCGCGTCCTCGTAGGTGGCCTTGGCGACATAGCCGCCGGCACGGTTGATGTAGTAGCCGCTCAGCAGTTTCTTGTCGGTCCCACCCTTCCTGATCAGAGCGGCGCAAGCTCGGACCTGCTTATCCGGGTCTTTGACCTCGTTGCAGTCCTTGGCATCGTCGCCCGCGACGGGCGCCGACAGCGCCGCGCAGAACCCCAGGGCTCCCAGACCCAACAGCAATCGCTTCATGGCGGACCCCCCAAGGCCGCTTCCCTGCCGGCACAATAGCCCCAGTCGGGTATCGGAACAAACCCGGCGAGCGCGCCCCGCCCGTCACAGCTCGGCAGACGTTCTAAAGATCGCCAATCGATTTGCGGTGGAGCGCCGCGACATGGACCAGGGCGCAGTCGATCACCGGAAATCCGCAATCGTGACCTTCGAACGCCAGGAAAAGGTCCGTGCCCCCGAGAATGATCGCCTCGGCGCCTCTGTTGCGGCACAGACCTTCCCCGATCGAGTGAAACGTGCGCCGCTGCTCAGCGGTGACGCGGCCGGTAATCGCCATGGCAACGTAGCTCTCATGAGTCCGCGCCAGATCATCTCCTTGCGGCAGCACGACATCCACAAAGGGCAGGGCGCCATAGACGCGTGATTCCATCACCGTGCGCGTGCCGAGGATGCCCACCCTCTTCAAGTTCCTTTTCCTTATCTCGGCGGCTACCTCAGGGATGGCGTTGACGATCGGCAAAGGCGAGATCGCCTCGAGCTCGCGGATGCAGAAATGTCCCCCCATCGACGTGACGGCGGCAGCACGCGCACCGGCTGCTTGCAATCGTCCAATCAGGCGCGAAAAGATCTCCGCCTGCTTCTTCGGCTCATTGTTCGTCAGGTTGCGCGAGAACTCGTGCACATCCGCATGCGCTATCGTCAGCTCCAGCGGCTTGCCTGTGTCGGCATGCAGCCGGACCAGGCCTCGATAGTAGTGATCCGTCGCCGCGGGGCCGATGCCGCCGATCAACCCAAGGTGCATCGTTGTCTCTCCCGACTATCAATCCTGATCCGGGCAATCCTGATCCGGGCAATCCTGATCCGGGCCGCGCTCGCCCATCACGCGCCGGCGCCATCGCGCTGCAGGATGGCGATGCCGTCGGGTCCCGCCACGATCGCCACGTCGGCGATGCCGAGGAACAGGCCGTTCTCCACCACCCCGGGGATGGCCTTCAAGCCATGATCCAGCGCCTCGGGGGCCTCGATGCGGCCGAAGGCGCAATCGAAGAGGTAGTTGCCGCCGTCGGTGACGAACGGCTCGCCCTTGCGGTCCCGGCGCAAGCCGATCTCGCCGTCGCAGCCTGCCTCGGCAGCGCACGCGACGATCAGGCGGCGCGTGGCCTCGAGGCCGAAGCGCACCACCTCCACGGGCAGCGGGAATTTGCCGAGCGTGGCGACGCGCTTGGTGGCGTCCGCGATCACGACCATGCGCGCGGACGCCGCGGCGACGATCTTCTCGCGCAGCAGCGCCCCGCCGCCGCCCTTGATGAGACGCAGCGCCTCGTCGAGCTCGTCGGCGCCGTCGACCGTGACATCGAGGGCTGGCGTGGCCTCGAGCGTGGTGAGCGGGATGCCGAGGCCCTCGGCCTGCACGCGCGTCGCCTCCGAGGTCGGCACGCAGGTGATGCGCAACCCTTGCTGGACGCGCTCGCCGACCAGGTCGACGAACTTGGCCGCGGTCGAGCCGGTCCCGAGCCCGACCTTCATGCCGTCCTCGAGGTAGACCAGCGCCCGCTCCGAGGCCTGGCGTTTCCAAAGGTCTGCGCTCATGTTCCCCTCTCCCCATTCTTCTTCAGAATGGGGAGAGGGCTGAAGCAACGCAAGGGTGGGTCGGCGAAGCGCGGGGAGAGGGGAAAACCACACTCACAGCCCGCCCATCAGCATGTATTTCATCTCCAGATACTCCTCGATGCCGTGGTGGGAGCCCTCGCGGCCGAGGCCCGACTGCTTGTAGCCGCCGAAGGGCGCGACCTCGTTGGAGATGATGCCCTCGTTGATGCCGATGATGCCGCACTCGATCGCCTCGGCCACGCGCCACACACGGCCGACATCGCGGGCGTAGAAGTAGGCGGCAAGCCCGAACGGCGTAGCGTTGGCCATGGCGATCACCTCGTCCTCGGTCTTGAACCGGAACAGCGGCGCCACCGGCCCGAACGTCTCCTCGCGCGCCACCATCATCTGGCTGGTGACGTCGGTGAGGATGGTGGGCTCGTAGAAGTTGCCGCCGCGGGCATGGCGCTTGCCGCCGAGGACCACCTTGGCGCCGTGGGCGAGCGCGTCGGCGACGTGCTCCTCGACCTTCTCGACCGCCGCCTTGTTGATGAGCGGGCCGGTGGTGACGCCCTCCTCGGTGCCGGCGCCGACCTTCATCTTGCGCACCTCGGCGGCGAGCTTCTGGGCGAAGGCCGCGTAGACGGCGTCCTGCACGTAGATGCGGTTGGCGCAGACGCAGGTCTGGCCGGCGTTGCGGTACTTCGACGCCATGGCGCCCGCCACGGCCTTGTCGAGGTCGGCGTCGTCGAAGACGATGAAGGGCGCGTTGCCGCCGAGCTCGAGCCCGAGCTTCTTGATGCTGGGCGCGCTTTGCGCCATCAGGATGCGGCCGATCTCGGTGGAGCCCGTGAAGGTGAGCATGCGCACGGTCGGATTGGCGGTGAGCTCCTTGCCGATGACGCTGGCCTTGCCGGTGATGACATTGAACACGCCCTTGGGGATGCCGGCCTGCTCGGCCAGCGCCGCCAGCGCGAGCGCGGTGAGCGGCGTCTCGGAGGCAGGCTTGAGCACCATGGTGCAGCCGACCGCCAGCGCCGGGCCCGCCTTGCGCGTGATCATGGCGGCGGGAAAGTTCCACGGCGTGATGGCGGCGACCACGCCCACGGGCTGCTTGATGACGACGATGCGGGCATCCGCCTTGAAGGTCGGGATGGTCTCGCCGTAAACGCGCTTGGCCTCCTCGGCGAAGAACTCGATGAAGCCGGCCGCGTAGAGGATCTCGCCCTTGGCCTCGGCCAGCGGCTTGCCCTGCTCGTTGGTGAGCAGGAGGGCCAGCTCGTCGGCGTGCTCGACGATCAAGTCGTACCAGCGGCGCACGAGCTTAGAGCGCTCTTTGGCCAGCAGTTTCGACCAGCGGGGAAAGGCGCGGCTGGCCGCCTCAATCGCCGCGCGGGTCTCGGCCTCGCCGAAGTCTGGTACGCGCGCCATGATGTCGCCGGTGGCCTTGTTGGTGACGGGGATCTTGGGCTCCCCGATCCACTGGCCGTCGACGTAGCACTTGTTGCGGGCTAGGCTGATGGTGGGCTTGTCCATGATCTGCTCCGGTCGCGATACGTGCCCCGTCACCGTCTCGATCTGTCTAAGCCTGTGGGTCGTCTCGATCAAGGCGTGGCGAGTGACTACCATTGCTGGCCTGACGCTGATATGGAAATGCGACAGGGAAATCGGCGGAGGATGCCGCCGGGAGAAACAGGATGCTAACCAGCATCACCATCAAGGACTTCAAGAGCTACCGAGACGCAACGCTCAGGTTGGCGCCGCTGACGGTATTGATTGGTGCCAACGCGTCCGGAAAGAGTAATGCTATCGAGGCGCTTCGTCTTCTCTCGTGGATTGCTCAGGGCAACCGCGTCACCGCAATTCGCTACGCTGCCTATGAAGGTGATCAAGCCGTGCGCGGAACGACTGCCAGCCTTCCGTACCGCGAAATCAATGCGTTCACGTTGGCAGCAACAATAAGCGAGGAAGAATGGGATACTTTCTCGATTACGCTCGCCCGGAGCGAGGACGCCGATTTGCACATCGCCGATGAAAGGATAGTAGCGACGAAAGGCACTACTGTGCCGCTCTACGAGGTGGTTGGCCGCTCCGAGGGTGCCGGTAGTGATCTCAGAGTAGCGTACAACAATTTCGCGCGCGGCGGTCGCAAACCTCAAGTCGCCTGCAACGACCAGATGGCCATCCTCCTGCAACTCCAGAGTTCGGCACGTTTTGAGGCTGGCCACAAGGTAGCCCAGACAACCATCCCCGAGGTCTGCAAACGGTATCAGGAGATCCTGTCAAACACTCTCTTTCTCGACCCGCAACCCTCCGCCATGCGGGGCTATGCTTTCAAAGCTGAGCATCGCCTTCGTGGTGATGGTGGGAACTTATCAGGAGTACTCTTCAACCTATGCCAGGACGAGTCGAGCAAAACGGAGATCCTCAATCTCATCCGAAGCCTACCGGAGCAGAACATTCGGTCACTCAAGTTCATTGAAACCCCACGGGGTGAGGTAATGGTCGAACTTGAGGAGACCTTCGGCGGAAAGAATTGGCGGTTTGACGCTCCGCTTCTCTCTGATGGCACACTACGCGTACTTTCGATTGCCGCAGCCATCCTTTCGGCCTCCCCCGGCAGCTTGGTCGCCATTGAGGAGATCGACAATGGCGTCCATCCCAGTCGCGCCAAAATGCTCTTGAGCAGCGTGTCGGCCATTGCAAAACGGAGAGCCCTCCGGGTCTTGATCACCAGCCACAACCCTGCGCTGCTGGACGCTCTGCCAAACGATGCCGTGCCGAATGTAGTGTTCTGCTATCGCGATCCACAAGACGGCACGAGTCGCCTAATTCGACTGCAGGATGTGTCCGACTATCCCGAACTGATCGCGCAAGGGTCTATAGGCCACTTGATGACTACCGGCGTCATGGAGCGTTTCGTCAAGTTTCATCCGGGCCCCAAGGCACGACGTCGAAAGGCCCGTGAGTGGCTCCAGAGCTTGCGCAGCGCGACAGAGTAGCTAGCCATGCCATCCGTGGTGCTGGTGGACACCAACATCTTCCTCAATGCCCTCAATGTCCCGGCGTTCAATCAAGCGCACCAGCAGGTTCTTGCTGATTTGGAGCAATATCTCGCTGATGAGAGCACGACGCTCCTGCTACCAATGGCCGTGATCTTTGAGGGCGGGAATCATGTTGCTCAACTCGCTGACGGAAATCAGCGCAGGCGGTTCGCAAGGATTTTTGCGGATCAAGTCAGAAAGGCCCTCGATGGAGATGCGCCTTGGCGACCCACCCAAATCCCCGATATGACCGAGATCGCCGATTGGCTGGATGTTTTTCCTGACCACGCTATGCGCGGTCTGGGAATGGGCGATCTATCGATTGTCAAGGCTTGGGAGGCAGCATGTACGCGTCATCCCAACTACCACGTGAAGATCTGGTCTCTTGACAGTGGACTAAGGGCCTATGACCGGGCGCCTTAGAGCGCCGTGTTGTCTCGCTGGCCCGCCAGTAACCCGCGCTCCTCCTTCCAGATGACCATGCCCATGAACCTCGACGGCGTCACGATCGTGTTCGACCTCGACGGCACGCTGGTCGACACGGCACCCGATCTGACGGCGGCGACCAATCACGCGCTGGGCCTGGTCGGCCTCGCGCCCATCAGCGTGGCCGAGCTGCGCCCCTTCATCGGTCACGGCTCCCGCGCCATGATCGATGCCGGCCTGCGCCTGCATGACCGCGCGGTCGACAAGGGCGAGCTCAACCGGCTGCACGAGGCGTTCCTCGTCTTCTACGCCGACAACATCGCCGTCGGCAGCCGGCCGTTCGAAGGCATTCCCGAGCTGCTCGATTGGCTTAGCGCTCGCGGCGCGCGGCTGGCCGTGTGCACCAACAAGCTCGAGGGGCTCTCCAAGACGCTGCTGCGCCAGCTCGGCCTCGCAGCGCGCTTCGGCGTCATCGCCGGCCGCGACACCTTCGACGTCTGCAAGCCCGCCGCCGGACATCTGACCGGCACCATCGCGCTTGCCGGCGGGGATGTCCGGCGCGCCGTGATGGTGGGCGACAGCGAGGTCGATATCGCCACCGCGCTGGCGGCCGGCGTTCCTTGCATCGCCGTCACCTTCGGCTACACGCAGCGACCGGTGCGGGAGCTCGGGCCCGATGCCGTCATCGACCACTACGCCGAGTTCGCGGGAGCCCTCCAGGCCGTGCTGACACGCGCCTGACCCGGGCTGCTCCCCGGCACCGGAAACGGGTGGACGGCGCGGCCGCCAGCACCGATACAGCCCGCCATGCGCACCGCCGACTGGCTCCTGCTCGTGCTTCTCTCCATCCTGTGGGGAGGCACGTTCCTGTTCATCGCCGTGGCGGTGCAGGCGGTGCCGCCGCTCACGCTGGTGCTGGCGCGCGTTGCCATTGCTGCCCTGGTGCTGTTGGCGCTGATCCCGCTGCTCGGCACCCGCCTGCCGACCTCGCTCAGGGCGTGGTGGCCGTTCGTCGTGCAGGCCATCCTCAACAACATCGTCCCGTTCACGCTCATCGCCTACGGGCAGATGCGTATCGCCAGCGGCTTGGCCGCCGTCCTCAACGCCACCACGCCGCTGTTCACGCTGATCGTTGCGCGCCTGTTCGCCGGCGAGGCGCTGACGGTGAGCAAGATGGCGGGCGTGGTCCTCGGCATCGTCGGGGTGGCCGTGCTGATGGGGCCTGCGGCCCTGACCGCCAACGCCTCTAACCTGGTCGGCATGCTCTGCGTCCTGGGCGGGGCTCTCTCCTATGGCTTTGCGGCGCTGTGGATGCGCCGCCTGCGCCACATCCCGCCGCTGGTGGCGTCCGCCGCGCAGCTCGTCTGCTCCACGCTCCTGCTGCTGCCGATCGCGGCCGCCGTCGACCGCTTCTGGGAGGTGCCCACGCCCGGCCCCGCCGCCGTGGCCGCGATCCTGGCGCTGGCGGTGCTGTCCACCGCGCTTGCCTACATCGTGTTCTTCCGCATCAGTGCCAGCGCCGGCCCCGCCAACGTCATGCTGGTGACGCTGCTGATCCCGGTCACGGCCACGGCGCTGGGCGCGCTCGTGCTGGGCGAGCGGTTGACAGCAACCCAGGTTGCCGGCGCGCTGGTGATCGGCTCGGGGCTGATCGTCATCGATGGCCGGCTGCTCGCCCGGCTCGGCAGGCGTGGCAATTCCGAGACGCCACACTAGCCAATCCTCGTAGCTCTCCATCTGTCACGAGAATTCACCAAGATCGCGCCAATCCCCGCGCATCTGGGCGCGTGTATGATGGGCCTCGCTCCGTCCACCGAGGGGTCGCTCCATGGAGGCGTCCGCGAAGTGAGGGCGGGGTGCAGGCCGAGCCGCGGGTTACGCAACCTTCGGCCCGGGGCTCCGCGCCGCCGCCGTGGGTGCAACTCCCA
>Ga0247727_10000484_pt1 | contig 96601 bp, 62 predicted proteins | sample WisWelCaveWW1625_FD_202498 | JGI IMG/M metagenome (GOLD analysis project Ga0247727, IMG submission 202498) | Biofilm microbial communities from Wishing Well Cave, Virginia, United States - WW16-25 | ecosystem: Environmental > Aquatic > Deep subsurface > Groundwater > Cave microbial mat | place...
CGGCAGGGAGCGTACGTCCATCGCGAAACAGTCCAACTGAAAAAAATCCGGGAGGCTCCCTTGACACGACAAGCTCTTTCAGGGACAGCCACCCGCCGGTTTCTCGCTAGCCAAAGCCTGCCCACAGGCGAGCACCACTGGCCGTGTGGCTGCTCACCAGCGGTAACGGGTTTGCGAAGCCTGATGGGCGAGCGAGCGGGCCAGGTCGCGGGCTTCATCGGCGGGGAGGTTGGTGATGCGCGGGCCGCCGCCGGTGTAGGTCTGACCGGCGGAATCGACGAAGAGGGTGGCCAGGCCGAGCCGGCGGTCGAACGGCGTTTCGCGAAGCACGATCGCTTGCGTGTTGCGGATCGGCACGACGTGAGTGGACCGGCTGAGCCAGCCGCGCCGCGTGCGGAAGTAGCGCTCGACGAGCGAATAGCCCAGGTGGTTGTATTGCATCACGTTGACGGCATAGACGGCGGGCAGCAGGAGAATCGGCCAAAGACCGATCCAGCTTCGATGGAAGAGGATCGCGCCGGCCGCGAACAGCCCGCACAGAAACGCCCCTTTGATCGTGCCGCGTCGGATTGCTTTGCGCGAAACGCGACGCCACGCGGGGTCGCTCGAGTCCAGGTCGGGCAGAAAAACCGGCACCAGCCCGGCGACTTCCGATTGGTACACGATGGGCAGCAGCACATCGCGGCCGCCTCGACTCTGGCCGCGTTCATCCGCACCGGCCCCGGCCGTGTCGGCTCGAAGCGTGGCCAAGCCGAACATGCGACGCAGGAATCCCTCCTCGATCTCCAGCACCTGAATGCGGCGGCGCGGCAGACTGCTCGACCGGTGCGTCAGCAATCCGTAGGAACGGTGCAAGTCTTCGGCGATGCGCGAGAGCGTGAAGCCGTGAAACAGCACCACCGAACCCACCACCGAAAAGCACGTGCAAAAGAGCAACACGAAGATGCAGCCTACCGAGACCAAGAGCACGGCCTGACCGGTCTCTTGCTCCATGACGAACTCCGCCACGCGAAATGCCCACTTGCCGATTCGTTCATACACGTCATCGGGCAGTACATTGTCGGCCAGGCCCCAGATCACGGCGAAGGCCACGAGGGCCGACGCCATGCGATTCGATGTGAGTCCGGCGAGCACGAGTTCGCGCGTCCGGAGTTTCCGCACGAGGATGGGGCTGGCGGGAGCGGATGCCGGCACTGCGACTGCTTCGCCCGAGACAGGTGTCGCCGTTGCCATCGCCGGCTCGAACACCGTGCACCGCAGCCGATCGGCCTCGCGCCGAGACAGCACGGAAAACGACGCCTCGGGTCCCTTGCCGCCCGCCGTCTCGACGTACACGTCCGCCACGCCCAAGATGCGGTGCAGAGGCCCCTGCTCAATTCGAATGTCCTGAACTCGCTCCAGCGGAATGTGCCGCTCCGTGCGTTCGAGAATGCCCTGCCGCGTCACCAACTCGCGCCCTTCGATGCGATACCAGAACGTGAAGTACCGCACCATGCCGATGAATACGGTGATGGCCAGCGGAAACAAGAGCAGGACGCCCGCGACGGTCGGTTTGCCAAACAGAAAGAGGGCGATCACGGGAATCAGGAATCCGCGAACCGCATTCCAGCCGGCGAAGAGCAACGTGAGTGGGTGCAGCCGGCCTTCGAGTTCGGGGGTTAAGACCAGCGGGCGTGCTGGCGGATTCGCTAGGTCGCTCGCTGCGATCGGGGCCAGCATCACCGGCAGTATCATCGGATCGGCATCCGGTCGATGGTGCGAAGGATCGGGGGTGTCTTGCCCCGGTGGCTCGTCAGACGGCATCGTCGCCTCCGATTTTCACGAGATGGTCGCGAAGCCGAACGGCATGGTCCGCGTCGAGTCCCGGAATGACAAGGACCGCTTCCCGTGTGCCCGCCGTGTGCAAGATGAGCGACGCTAGCCCGAAGGCTCGTTCAAACGGTCCGCGCTGCAAGTCCACGTGCTGAAGTCGAGGCAGCGGCAACAGCCGAGTCACTCGAACCAGGATGCCGCTCCGAGTTTCCAACACCTTGGCGTCGATGCGATATCCCCAGGCCGCGTACGCTCGCCGCGGATACCACGCACACAGCCACACCGACAAGCCCGCCAGTAGCAGCCACACTCCCAGCACGATCGGCCAGAGCCCTCCCGCCGCCAGACCAACGAACACGCCACCCACGGCGATTGCCAGCAATAGAAACCCCATCAGTATCGCATGCGTCAGCCGCCACAGCCCGACCACACGCGAATCGAGCCGCTCGAATTCAACGGGGGAATCTGAATTGACGGCGGACAGCACCAGCGGGGCCGGTTCCGCAGGGATTTCACTGGAAGCTTCCGCATCGTTCGATCCGTTCTTCAGCTCGGCGTTTCGCGTCATTCCAACTTCGTTCCTTGACTCCAGTGGCGGTGTGATATCCATGATGCGATTCTCTTACGAGTTGCCGAGCCGCTTCTTCCAGGAGGCCAGTTGCTCATCGACCTGGCTTCGGCCGGTTGAGCCGAGGCTTTGAAATGCCCGCACCGCATTGGCCACGCCGAGGGCGTTTCGCACGTCCTCGCCGATGGCCGCGTGGGCAGCCGCGAAGTCGGCGCGCGTCAGATCGGCCAGCCGGCAGCCGCGACATTCGCAGAGTTGCACCAGTTTTCCAACGACGTCGTGCGCCTGACGCATGGGCACGTTTCGCTGGATTAGATATTCCATCAGCGTCGTTGCGTCGAGAAATCCGTGCTCGATTCGTGCGGCAATTCGATCGCGACGCAGCTTCGCCCCACTCACCACAAGCCCGGCGAGATCGAGGCAGGCGGCGACCGTGTCGAACGTGTCGAACATCGGCGGCTTGTCCTCTTGCAAGTCGCGATTGTAGGCGAGCGGCAGACCTTTGACGAGCACGAGCAGCATTTGAAGCGACCCGATCACGCGGCCGGTCTTGCCGCGGATCAACTCCAGCACGTCCGGGTTCTTCTTCTGCGGCATGATCGACGAGCCGGTGCAGTAAGCGTCTGGCAACTCGATGAACCCGAATTCGGTCGTGCTCCACAGCACCCACTCCTCGGCCCAGCCGCCCAGATGCTCGGCGATCATCGTCAGGCAAAAGACGAACTCGACGGCAAAGTCCCGGTCGCTCGTGGCGTCGATGGAATTGGCCGCGATCGCGTCGAACCCGAGCTTTTTGCGCACGCTTTCGCGGTCGATCGGCAGCGACGTGCCCGCCAGAGCGGCGGCTCCGAGCGGCAGCACGTTCACGCGCCGGCGACAATCGGCGAGCCGCATTCGATCGCGGTCGAATTTTTCCACATAGGCCAGAAAGTAGTGTGGGGCGAGCACCGGCTGGGCCCGCTGCAAGTGCGTGTAGCCGGGCAAGATCACGTCGCGTTCCCGTTCAGCCGCTCGCAGGAAGGCCCGCTGTAGCTCGACGATCAGCCGGTCTACCTCGTCCATTGCGTCGCGAGTCCACATCCGCAGGTCCGTCGCCACCTGATCGTTTCGGCTCCGGCCCGTGTGCAGCTTGCGGCCCACGTCGCCGAGCCGTTCGACGAGCACGCTTTCGATGTGCATGTGGATATCTTCACGGTCCGTGCGAAACTCAAACGTGCCCGCCTCGATCTCGCGGCCAATCTGCTCTAAACCTGCGGTGATTTGCTTCGACTCTTCCGCCGCAATCAACCCGACCTCGGCTAGCATCTGTGCGTGCGCGATCGATCCGGCGATATCGTGCTGCCACAACCGCCGATCAACGCTGATTGACTCGGTGAACTGTTCAACCTTCTTATCCGTCGGCGCGGCGAACCGGCCGCCCCAAGCCTTCTGGTTCAAGAGATTCTCTCCGACTGCGTGTAAACTGTCGGCGTACCGGCGATCGATACACGCGAGTGTAGACGTACTTGTTCTGGAGTGTCAACGAACCATGGCTTCCGATTCGCTTGACCGCCACGACGGCTCAATGAAAATGACAGGCGACACACACTTCGGTTCGGGCGAGGCACGCCTCTTTCGCCATGTCATCCTTCCGTTACGCCTCTCGCTCGGCTTCGTGTGGCTCGCTACGGGGCTCATTTGTATCGCCGGCACGGCGGAGGGTCATGAATTGATCGGCCGCCTTGGCATTGACGGGGCAGCCGCGACATGGATCATCCGCCTGACATCCGCCTTCGAGATTTTCCTGGCACTCCTGATCCTCTCAGGTTGCCGGCCGCGGCCAGTCGCTGCAATTCAAATCCTGCTCATCGCTGGCTTCACTGTCATTGTCAGCATTTTTCGAGACTTCTCGCTGATCCCCACCGACCCCCGCCGGCTCGTCCGGCTGGTGAAGGCGATTAGCGGGCTATAACGCGACGTGGCCCACTCTCTCTCTTCTTCCTCCACCTCCGCCTGTGGCGGGGGTGGAGGAAGAAGAAAAAAGGATTGGGTGTTGCCGCTCCCTAGCCGCTCAATCATGCGTTCCTGCCAGGCAAGCTGGCCGGGGACGGTGGAGATCAGCGAGAAGTCTCCATTTTTCTGCCCGAATTCTGGTTACACCCGTTTGGTCCGATTACCAAAAACGTAGTCCTGATTGCGGCGGCGTACGCAGTCGGTCGGTTCGGCGACGAATCGGTTGAAGCCAAATCAAAATGAAAGCCAAACGGGTCACCCACCGCGACGTGGCTGCCCGGCGGGAAACGGATAATCGCCAGGTGCGTAATGGATGTTCGATAAGTGGGGCGTCTCCCGCCGGCGATGGAACTCGAAACGACTCGTCACGGCGGAGTCGATGATGCCGCCGGATAACAGGGTTCTCTCGACGGGATAGGAGGGCTTGCCGGTGAGGATCATCTTTTCAATCGCACGGAGTTGATTGGCGAAGACGGGGAAGCCTTCGTGGTACAAGCCGTAGTAGCGGCAGGCCAGTGGCTTGGCTTGTCCTTTGAGCCGGGCGGCGATGCCCCATTCGCTGTTCTTGTTCAGGTTTGCAATCGTGGCCTTCGTGCCGTCGCTGTACTCGATGAAGACAAATTCGCCCGAGCCGAGCTTGTCTTCCGCTCGGCCGCGGCTCTCGGCGGGGAAGGTGGCCATGATCGCGTCGTAAAGGTCGCGGGACCAGCGGCCCTGCTTTTCGGCTTCCCAGACTTCGTCGCCCGTGAGGGTCTGAACAGATTTCACGCCGGTTTCGCCACCCTTGCGGCGCTCCAACTGACACTGAAGGGCCTCCATCGTGTGAAAGCCGTAGTGGTCCAGATCGCTGTAGCCGATGACCATCGCCTCTTCGACCTCGCAGCCCATCGGCAGCCACAGCGGCGGGTCGCGATAGAACACGGGCAACGATGAGCCGGCCATGAACGGGATGCGCATCGACACCGCCGTATCGTAAATCCACTTGGCGTTGTGCCAGTTGTACGCGAGGTGCTTGTCGTTGAAGACTGGCACGACCTTGTCGTACTTCTCGAACGTCGCCACGACATCCTCAAACATGCGCGGGCGCGGGTAAACGATTTGCCCCTTGGTGTTTCGCGGATAACTACCCAACTCGCCGATGATGAGCACGCCCTCGACCGCCACGGAGCCGGTCCCCAGCGTGATGCACTCTTCGATGGTTTTGGCCAGGGTTACGTTGTACTGCTTCGCCTTGGCCACGCCGATGTCGTTGGAAAGGACCTGGTCGAGGAACAACGCAGGCACGGTGAGTTGGGGGCCGGGCCCGCCGAGGTGATCGTAGCCCTCCAGGATTTTGCCGATCAGCACGTCGGCATGCGACGTGGAATACCAAGAGGTCGTGATCGCCGCGACAGGTTTCGGCTTGGGTCGGTCTTGCGGCTCGCCGTGCGAAAGCCGCGGTAAGGTCATGCCCAACAACCCCAGCCCGCCCGCTTGCAACGCGCGGCGACGCGACACGGCGGAGCCCTTGCCATTTCCGCAGTCAGGACTCGTGACTCGAACTTTGTTCATGGTTGACAATGTAGATTGAGTCTCTGACCCGACCCAATTCCCTTGACCCTGGTCGGGTCGGAGACCCAACCTACTTCTTGTGGTGCAACCGAGCTACACTCGAACGAAACTCAAATCAGCTCGTCAATCGTGTCTTGCTTGTCCAGGATGTGTACCGGCTCCGGTCGGCCGAAGCGAGGGGCGAGGACGGTAGTCGTTTGCGGGTTAATTCCCATCTTGTGGTAGAACGTGGCGAACACGTTTTGATAATGCACCGGGCGATCGACGGCCACCTCGCCTAGCCGGTTAGTCGCACCGATCACCTGGCCGGTGGGCATGCCGCCGCCGGACAGCAACGCCGTGGAGACGCGTGCCCAATGGTCGCGTCCGGCGTTCTTATTGATGCGAGGCGTGCGGCCCATCTCGCCCCAGACCACGACCGACACATCGCGATCCAGTCCGCGAGCGTACAGATCCTCGATGAGTGCCGACAGCCCCTGGTCGAAAGGCGGCAGGTCATCTTTCAGATAGTTGTACTGCGCGGAGTGCCAGTCCCAATGGCCGAAGGACACGCTGACACAGCGCACGCCGGCCTCGACCAGCCGACGGGCCATTAGAAAGTGGTCCATGCAGCGCGGGCCGCCGTTGACGCCGATGTTCTCCGGCGAGCCGACGCCGTAGCGTGCCCGCAGCCGCGGGTCTTCGCGGCTCAAGTCCATCGCACAGGCGTCGCTCGGCCCCAAGAATCGTCAGCATGGGTTCGTTCCTTCAACGGAAGGCTCAAGGCGGCACTTACCATAACAAATCAGCCGTTGTCGATACAGGAAGCGTACTGAGTTGCGAGATTTTCGTGCTACGAAGATGCCTTCATGTCTTCCGGCGCGACATCGCGAATGTGTTGAGCGAAGTACCAGTGATGTCCTTCCGGGTCAGCGGCGCCATAGCGGCGGTCGCCGTAAAACTGATCGCGCGGTTCTTCAAGGATCGTCGCTCCCGCTCGCTTGGCCTGCTCGAAATGCTTGTCCACGTCGTCCACGTAAACGTATAGGTTCTGCGTCACGTGGCCCAGCCGCTTTGGGTTTTGATAATTCGGGCCGGGGCATCCCATCATGACGACCCCGTCCGCAAACTCCATCTCCGCATGACTGATCTTCCCGTTCGGTCCCGGCATTCGCATGCGCTCCCGAAGACCAAACGCCTTGGTTAGCCAGTCCAGCGCGCCTACAACGTCTTCGTACAACAAGTACGGCGAAATCCGTGGCATGTTTTCCGGCGGGTTTTTCAAAGACATCGAATGTTCTCCTCGTGTGGGGCAGCTACACGAACGCAACTTCGTTTGCCGGACGCACTCCGTGAGTTGTTCTGTCCTGTGTCAGGGGCCTTGCTTCAGAGCGTTCTCGAACTTGAACGGCAACACATCGGGCACAACGCTTACTTCCGTGGTGAACTTGAACGAAACCTTGCCGCCGCTGTCGAATTCCAATTCGACGAAGAATGCGGTAAAGCCTTTCGCCGGCGGACTCACTTTGCCGATGTAGACGCCGCTCGGTTGAACTTCGAGTGGACTGCCCGAGTATGCCTTGCCGATCGTGTCCACGCGGAAGTCGCGGGCATCCGGATTGGTCGCCTGCCAGAGCGTCGCACGCAGCGGCTTGTCGGTCGCGATCACGCGCAGTGAGCCATCCGGTTGCTTCTTCCAGGTGAATTTAGGTCGCCCCGCCGCGCCGGGGTTGAGCACAGACTCGTAGAACGCCTGCAGGCTTTCGCGGGCGTCACTGCCCTCCAGGGAGTGTTTGGCATTCGGCACGTATCGCAAGTATTTCTCCTGTGGCAAATCGGGGAAATAGAACTGCGAATTGTCCGGCAGGAAGAACTGGTCGCCGGATGCGTTGATCAGGAATTTTGGGATCTTCAGCCGTTCGCGGTGGCGGTAGTTGTACGGGTCTTCGATAGCCAGCACGGCACGATATTCCGGTGTGCCGACTTTGTGCGGGAACAGGCCGTGGTTCATGTAGTCCTTCAACGCAGGCGAGAAGAATCCGTACGCCTCGTAGTGGTGCCGAGTGATGACCTCGGAGTTGAGGGCATCGATCACCATCGGAACGATTGCCACCACACGCGGATCAACGACAGCGACGAGCCATGTGGTCCAGCCGCGTTTCGATCCGCCGGCGACGACGAACTCGTCGATTTTCAGCCGGCCGCCGGCGTCGCTCGCGAGGAATTCCTGAACGACGTCCATCGCACGCACTCCGCTTTTCACCATCGCGAGCCGCACCAGCCACGTCTCGTCGCGCGTTGCCATGTATTTCACGCGGCTGTACGCGATGAGGTCGTCTTCGGAGCGCCCCTTGTCTTTCGAGTCGTCAAAAAAGAGCGGCTGGTTCGGCACCTGGCCGAGTTCGACCACGACCGAATTCGTGGCCAATGCCAGATTCACCGTTCGTTCTGACGCCGCTCGCGGCCCGCTGTCGCGATTGCTACCGCCGCCGATGAACAACATCGCCTTGCCCGCTCGTGGCTTTTCCGGCCGCACGATCGTAAGCCAATGTTTCCACGTCGGCCGATCCACATCCGCCCCCGTTCGCCAAGTCTGCGAGGTCAGTTCCAGTACGAAGGTGGTGAAGTCTTTGCCCGGAATCGTGGCGTCCATCTTCCAGCCGTAGGCCGGATCAGGCTTGGCCACGTAGCGGTCGAGTGCCGTTTCGTCGTCGGCAGCAGCTCTCGTGACGGGAATTTGAATTGGCAGCAGGATGGCTGTCAGAAAAATCAGGCCACTCGTTGTGCAGCGTCTCATCATTCTGCCCTCCATCGATCTGCTTCAAGATTGTGCCGGCGTGCGATCAGTTCCCGAATCTCTTGCCGCGGCCGTAATGCTTGTCGGCGAAGTCCATGAACCGTTGCCAGTCATATTCGGTCACGTCGTGTTTTCCCGTACGGATGTGGTATCCGATCGTGCCCATCACCGGTTGATCGATGCCGGGCATGTCGCTGGCCGGCAGCCCGTCGGTGCCGAGCAGCCGGTAGACCGGATCGGCATGCTTGGCGGCGAGAAATTCGCCGCGCGGGTCGGCCCACTGGTCTTCTACCGCACTGGCGACGTAGACCGGACGCGGGGCCACCAGCGCGATTAGCTCATGCTGGTCCACGGGCAACGCGGCCTCGTTGTCGCTGTACTTTTTGAAGTTGCCGCAGAACCAGTGCGGGAACGACGTGTTGAGCCGCTTCGCCGACTCGCCAAAGATCCGCTTCGACAGTGCCGCGCCGCCCGCCCCAGAATTGTTCGAGATTACGATCGCGAACCGTTCGTCCACGGCACCCGCCCAGAGCGACGTCTTGCCGAGCCGCGAATGGCCGTGTACTGCGACGCGGCAGTGATCAATCGCCGGATCGGTCTCGAAGTAATCCATCGCGCGGCTCAGGCCCCAGGCCCACGCGCCGATCGTGCCCCACTCGTCCGCGGCCGGTTCGGTCTGACCCGGTTTATAGAACAGCGGGTGTACACCATTCTTGAACCCGTCGTGGATGTCCGGGTCGATGTCTCCGCAGTAGATCGTCGCCGTGCCGTAGCCGCGTTCCAGAACTTTCTCGACCTGCCAACGGCTCGCGCTGGTGCCGCGCGATTGCTCGGTCGCGCGGTGATCAACGATGAAAGCCGCCTTGTCGTCCGGCATCCACTGCGTCGAGAGCGTGATGCCGGGATCGGTGTGAATTGTGTGATTGCCGCGGAAGTTCAACCCGACGAACATCGGCGCCGGCCCGTTCGCCGCGGCCGGCAGATAAATCAAGATGTCCATCTTCGGCCCGTCTTTCATGCCCGTGAAGTAGACGGACACCTCCTTGCGGATCGCCTTTCCCCCGAGCGCCTTTGGATCGACCGACGTGACCTCGAACAACAAGCGCGGCGGATGGCCGGGGCTGCGGCCGTACACCTCCGTCTCAAACAGCCGCAAAATCTCCGGCCGGCGCCGACTGCACCATTCTTTCGCGTCGCAGACCCGCGTCCCGTCGGCGAACACCAACGGGTCCGGCAGCGTGTACGGCGGGACCTTGGCCTCGTCGTAATTCGTGTCGCTCTGCTGGGCAGAGATTGCCGGCGAGAGCAGACAGACGAAACTGACCATGGTCGGGAAGTGAGTCTGTGCGATGCGCATGATGGACCTCGATTCGGGAGCTTTGGAGTGCGGTGACTCGTCACCGCTTTCATTTTTTCCACCTCGACAAGAAATCCAAAGCGGTGACGAATCACCGCACTCCAAAGCGTGAGAATTCGTTTGCGATCCGCCGGTCGATCTGATTTTATACCACACTGTCGGCCGACATGCGTCATTGTTACGCTCGACCACCGCCTGGAGGACACTGCCGTGAAAACCGCAAAGAAGAGTTTCGGGGTTCTGGTCGGACTCGCCCTGGTAACAATTCTCTCGCTGATCGGACTCGGAAGCGGACCGAGTATTTGGAAGTCCGACGCGGTAGTCGCCGAGGCCGTGCCGGCGAACGCTGCCGGCGGACCCGAGGTGACGCTGCTCGTCCGATTCGGTGTCACCGACCGCGAGCCTGCCGAGTGGCACGGCAAGATCACAGTCAGCGCGGGCAAGGTCGAACGGATTGAGCCGTGGCGGTTTACGAGCGAGGACAAGATCGACAGCGAGAGCTGGACGATCTCGACGCGGCGCATGCCGCCGCAATCCGCCGCGGAGCGCGAGCGCGGGGCCGACGCGATGCCGATGGGTGACAACGGATTCTTTGTTACGCTCTCCGGCACGACGGCTGAAACCAAGGTCCAGTTCTCGACGAAGCAGGGCGATTTCGATCTCGCGCTGGCCGACGTGCCGCTTGGCAGGCGACTCAAGCTGCTCGACGGCCGCATCGAAGTCCGAACGGTGCCGAGCAACTCGAAGATCATTAGCACGCCCGCGGAGGAGGATTTCCCCGCCGCGGCCGTCGGCCCGGACGGAACGGTGTACGTCGCTTATCTCGCGTTCACGCACGGCAAAGAATTCGCCGTGCGACCGCCGATCAGCGCGGCTCCGACCGAGTTCGCGTTTCTTGCGGAGCCGACGGACGGCGATCAGTTGCTGCTCGCGCGGTTCACGCCCAGCAACGATGCGGATGCCGCCGGCAAATGGGAAGAGCCGATCGCGGTGACGCCCGCTGGCCAGGACCTTTACAAGCCGGCGGTGGCCGTCGACGGAGCTGGCCGCGTTTGGGTGTTCTGGTCGGCGAACATCGATGGCGACGGCAAGGGGGACGGCAACTGGGACTTGATGGCTCGTGGATTCAAAGACGACAAGTGGACGGAACCGATTCGTCTGAGCGTTGAACGAGGATCGGACATCGCACCGGCGGCCGTCAGCGATTCGGAGGGTCGCGTTTGGGTCGTGTGGCAGGCGTTTGTCGGAAATTCGAGTTTCATCGTCGCGTGCCGTCAAGAGGGCGAGAAATTTTGGCGACCGATGGTGATCTCCGACCGTCCGGGTAACAAATGGGACCCGGCGATCGCCGCATCGCCAGACGGTGACGTTTCGTTCGCTTGGGATACATACGAGAAGGGCGACTACGACGTACACATCCGAATCTTCGAGAACGGCATGCTCGGCGCCGTGACTCCGGTTGCTGCGAGTGACCGATACGAGGTCCGGCCGAGCATCGCGTACGATCGCGACGGCCGGCTGTGGTGCGGGTGGGAAGAGGCGCCGGAAAAGTGGGGCAAGGATTTCGGCGCTCACGAGGTGGATGGCTGGCCGCTGTATCGCCGGCACATCGTTCGAGTCGCAGTGCTTGCCGACGGGAAGCTGCACCGCACGAGCGGCGACTTGACCGCCGCGTTGCCGACCGCCTTCGAGGGCCGTGCAGCCCAATCGACCGCCGCGGCGGGTCAGCAGAAAGCAGCCGCGAAGAAAAAGGCCGTGGCGCGAAACCTCGGCGCGCACGACGAACGCCAGGACAACCGGCCGCCCACGAGCCTGCCTCGTTTGACGGCCGATTCGACCGGCCGCGTGTGGTTGGCGTTTCGCGGTCGCACGATCAACACGCGGGCGACCGTCGGCACGATCTGGCACGAGTTCGTCAGCTACTACGACGGCAATGAATGGACGCCGGCGGCGATGGTCCCGCGCAGCGACGCACTCTTGGACAATCGACCCGCGTGGGCACCACTCAAGAACGGCCAGCTCCTGCTCGTCAGCTCCAGCGACGGCCGGCACGCCAGCATCCAGGGTCTCGCGCCGGCAGGCGCCGCTGCTCAGCAAAAGACGACGACAAAAAAACAGGGCGGTGGAGCCAAGGCGAAGGCAAAAAAGGCCGCCGAGGCCGTCGCTCGCGGCGTCGATGTGGTGAACTACGACCTGACCGCCGCGTGGATGCCGATGCCGAGCGGTAAGCCTGGCGAGCCTTCCCTGGCAGCGATCGAAAGTGCGAAGTCGGCCGAGGTCGCGGACTACGTCACGAAGGAGCGTGACGACGTGAAACGCATTCGCGACTTTCGCACCAAGATCGGCGGGAATGACGTGCGAATCGTGCGCGGCGAATTTCATCGCCACACCGAAATCTCGACCGACGGCGGCGGCGACGGCACGCTGCAGGAAATGTGGCGCTATGGTCTCGACGCCGCCGCGATGGACTGGATCGGCAATGGCGACCACGACAACGGCGGCGGGCGCGAGTACACCTGGTGGCTGATCCAGAAGACAACCGACATCTTCACGATCGACGGTGCATTCACGCCGATGTACACGTACGAGCGAAGCGTCGGCTACCCGGACGGCCACCGCAACGTCGTGTTCGATCGTCGCGGCATCCGCACGCTGCCGCGCCTGCAAAACGGGCTCGGCAAGGCGATGGACGACGAACCTGGCAAGCCGCGCCCGCCCACGCCCGACACGCAGATGCTCTACGGCTACCTGAAACATTTCGGCGGCGTCTGCGCGTCTCACACCTCCGGCACGAACATGGGCACCGACTGGCGCGACACCGATCCAGTCGCCGAGCCGTTCGTCGAAATCTATCAGGGCGATCGGCAGAACTACGAAATGCCCGGCGCCCCGCGATCCAACACCGTCGATTGGTCGATCGGCGGCTGGCGACCGCTGGGCTTCGTCTCCTTCGCCTTGAAAAAAGGCGCCCGCATGGCGTTCCAGGCATCGAGCGACCACGTTTCAACCCACATGAGCTACTGCAACGTGTTCGTCGAAGAGCCGACCCGCGAGGCGATTCTCCGCGCCATGCGCCAGCGTCGCGTCTACGGCTCGACCGACAAAATCATCGCCGACTTCCGTTGCGGCGATCATTTCATGGGCGAAGAGTTCGCGCAAGATACGCCTCCCAAATTCGCCATCCACCTGATCGGCACCGCCCTGTTCGATCGCGTTCACGTCATTCGCAACAACGAATACGTCTACTCCTTCCAGCCCGCCAAATCCGAAGTCGAACTCGAATGGACCGACGCCGACCCGCCCAAAGGCACAAACTACTACTACGTCCGCGGCGAGCAAGAAGACGGCGAAATAGTCTGGGTCTCCCCCATCTGGATCCGCAATGGCCCGGCCCCCACCGCACGAGCGGGCGGAAATGGTAAGTAAGAACCATTCAGGTAAGGCTCCAGCCTGACCGGAACGGCGCAATGCTGAAGCAGAGCCTACACACTCGGCTTCGGCTCGTAAGCCCAACGGCACCGACACGGTGCGGTAGTCCCGGCTCGCCGGGAAAGCGATGTGCAAGACCACCACGGCGCGGTTGAAACGTTGTGGCATGCGCTGGGACGCCGATAACGCCGATCCAGGCGCGCCGGGATTGGCGGGCCTTGAGCAAAGTGACCGATGGAAGCTCTACTGGCAAACCCGCCTCAAGCCGACGGGTTAACTTCGCCAGCATTACTGACCACACCCACCCGAGGCGTCTTGCAGTTCACCAAATGCTGCGAATCCTGCTAGAATCCACCATCAGAGTTGTCGGCAAACCGTGTGATTCAATCGCCGTCGCGAGGAGACGCCATGTCAACCGTTGTGGAATTGACGGATTTAGAGATCGCCGAACTCAAAGCGGTCACGAAAGTGCAGGATGTCAGCGCCGCAATCCGCGCTGCCATGACCGAGTACATCCGCTACGTCCGGCGCATGCAACTCAAGGAACTGTCTGGCCGAGTCGAGATGCTCGACAACTGGCGCGAGCAGGAAGTGGCTGAACTGATGGAGCAAAATGGCGGGTCAGGAACTTGTTCTGATTGACACCTGCATCTGGATTCAATTCTTCAATCGGCCGCAGTCACGCGAAAAACTCGCTGTCGATCAACTGCTCGACGAAGACCGCGCCGCCCTCATTGGCCCACTCCTTACGGAAGTGCTTCGAGGCTTCGCGAAGAAGGCCCAAGCGGACTGGGTTGCCTCCGTGTTGCGCGGTGCTCACTACGTGGATCTTTCCTGGGACGACTGGCGTGCTGCCGCCGACCTCGGACGCCAGCTCGCGTCACGCGGACACGAGCTTCCGCTCAGCGATCTCGCTCTTGCCGCCCTCGCACTCGAATCCGATCACGCCATCTACTCGACCGACCCCGATTTCGACTTGATCCCGAACCTGAAACGATTCTGGCCGGTCTAAGCCTCGACAAGGGCTGGCAAATCAGCAGCGGCCCGACCAAAGCGATGTGCAAGACCACCACGGCCCGTTTGAAACGCTGCGGCATGCGCTGGGACGCCGATAACGCCGACGCTCTGATGGAGTTGGCGGGCCTTGAGCAAAATGACCAATGGAAAATCTACTGGCAAACCCGCCTCAAGCCAACGGGTTAACTTCGCCAGCATTACTGGCCACGCCCTCGCTTACTGAACCGCAAAGCGTGACTTGACCAGCCGATAACACAACATTATCGTTGTGAGATGATTCCGCCGTTCACCGAGGAGGGCTTGCTGCCGCCCGGCGTGTACCGGGCGACGTGGCGGGAATTCGTCGATCGGTTCGGCACAACGCCGCATCGGCGAAAGTTGCTCGCGGGATTGAAGGCGGCCTTGAAATCGCTTCGCGCGGCGGGATGCAGAACGGTCTACATCGACGGCAGCTTTGTCACCGCGAAGCCGCACCCCGGCGATTTCGACGGCTGCTGGGAAATCGACGGTGTTGAGCCGGAGCGGCTGGACCCCGTCCTACTGACGTTCGATGCCGGCCGCGCGACGCAGAAGGCTAAGTACCTTGGCGAACTGTTCCCCGCACAGATGGACGAGGCAGGCACCGGAATGGCTTTCTTGGAGTTCTTCCAGGTGGACAAAGAGACGGGAAACCCCAAAGGAATCGTCGCACTGAATGTGCGCAGGTGGAAACCATGATCAAGAACGATCGGCAGTACCGCATCACAAAGGCCCAATCGCACAAACTGCAGGAGGCACTTGCTCAGTCAAAGAAGCGGGGCAACAAGTCGAAGGTGCATCCGCTCCTGCGAAAGGCGCAGGTGGACGCCGTGCGCAGCCAGCTTGCGGACCTGCGCGGCGAAATCAAACAGTACGAAGGGTTGCGTTCCGGCAAGCGGACCGTGCTGGACTTTCAGTCCTTCGATGATCTTCCGCGCACATTGATCCAGGCGCGCATTGCGCGCGGGTTGAGTCAGAGGGACCTGGCCGACCGCCTGGGCCTGAAAGAGCAGCAAATCCAGCGATACGAAGCCACCGAGTATTCGTCCGCCAGCCTTGCCCGAGTCTGCGAAGTAGCCAGCGCCCTCGGACTGAGAGTGAAGGCCGAGGCCTGCGTCGCTTGACCGGCCTACACGTCCCGCGACGGAATCCGAAACAACCCCGCTAAGCGATCCCGGCAAGCCGGGATTGCACTACGTCGCCGAGCGACACGATCCGCTATCCGGAGTTTTCCCCCCCCGGAAGAAGGGCTGGCAAATCGGCAGAGGCCCGACCGAAGCGATGTGCAAGACCACCACGGCGCGTTTGAAACGCTCGCGTATGCGCTGGGACGCCGATAACGCCGATCCCGGCGCGCCGGGTTTGGCGGGCCTTGAGCAGAGTGACCAATGGAAGCTTTACTGGCAAACCCGCCTCAAGCCAACGGGGTAACTTCGCCAGCATTACTGGCCACACCCGAATTCGACAAATACTGAAGAAAATCCATCCACAGTGTTGACAGCGAGTTCGTTTACTGTAGAATCACGCCTCGTTTGCTAGATTTACTGTAGGATGGCTGGCAATGATTGTCTGTTTTCGCTGTACAGCAGATACCAAAGCGATTCTGGATCGACTCGTCGAGACCGGCTCGTACCAAAACATCGGCGACGCAATCTGTGCGGCTGTAACCAGCTTTGCCTTGATCGAGGAAGAGGTTGCGACAAAGGGTGCGATCGTAATCGATGGAAAAAGGGCCATCGAGGCGTCCGTCAAGAGTCGCAACGGTAATGGCTCCGCTTCTGTGCGTGGCGAGAAGAAGTTGCGACCGGTCAGCAAGGCAGCGGTTCTGAGTGTCCCGCTGGTTTTCCGAAAAGACGACTTGCCCTCGACACCTCCAAACGAACTCGCCGAGTTGCCTGCCGATGTGTGGTCTGGGGATGAGGAACTCATCCCACTCGACCGTTGGGTTCTTGGGCAATTCAATCGTCTGCTTCCGGCGAAGGCGAACGCACGGGCACTCGCGCACCTCTTTCTCAAGAATCCGAACGGACTGAACATCAATGAGGCGGCATCGGCGATCGCGCGCGCGGCTGTTTCTCTCGGCGACTTTCTCGTTCGACTAGACAGTCAGCACGAGAACACGCGGCGAGACAACGCGCTAGCGACAGCCTTTCCGACAAGCAGTGCGAAGGGCGAGAAGGGGCAAGCACGGTACGCGAGCCAATTCGTTGCGTACCAGAACACGAGAGGCGAACTTTCAGGATTGATGATCGATCTCAAACTCATCAACGTCGTCCGTAACCGCAAGGAAACGCGGATTGTCCCGACTAAACTGGCCTGGGAGTTCGCGATGCTGCGCAATCCCGTGCTCGATGGCAATGCCGACGAATCCGCCGAGAAGTTTTCGGCGGACGAGCGCCGATTTCTTCTGGATCACATTTTGCGTTCGGTGCCAGTGGAGTCGTTCGCGTACAGAGCAATCTTGGAGGCCGTGAGAGAGGGCGAAGACACGCCGGAGAAGATTGATGCGGCGTTGAAGCAGTTCCTGACGGAGGAACGGGCACGCGCGTTGAGCACATCGTTTGTCTCGTCACAGAGATCAGGTGCAGTGTCACGTATGTCCGACCTCGGTCTGATCGAGCGACAACGAAATGGAGTGCGTGTGTCTTACGCGCTCACGGACGAAGGCTTGGAATTCATAAGTCGGGCGGCGAGACTGCAAACCGCCTGACGGATTAAGGGCACACGGGATCGTGGAGTTCCGCGGCGAACTCCGGAGAGAGGCCGAGACCGATTCGACGAAGTGAGACGGCACCATGAACGACGCGCAGGCGAAGCAGCTTTGTCTTGCCCTGATGAAAGCGGACACAGAGGTACAGGTCATTGAGTTGCTGCAAAACGCCGGGTTCTGGGACAACCAATACGTGTGGCGCTACTTTGGGGACTACGAGAACAACTACAACACGATCGGCAACCAACAGGGCCGTCCCGACGCTGCACTGGTCGAGAAGGTGGTGAACGCGGTGGACGCGCGCCTCATGAACGAATGTCTGGTGCGCGGCATCGATCCCGAACCGCCCCAGGCGCCGCAGAGCATCCGCCAGGCTGTCGCGATGTTCTTCGACGACATTTACAACCCCGACAGCCCGCACGCCGGCCAGATCAAGAACTGGCCCGACGCCAAGCGGACGGAGATCGCCCGTGGCCTCACATTGGTCGCCACGGGTGCAGGGGCCAGGAGCGGTAACCCCTGCTTCACCATCGCCGACTGCGGCGAAGGCCAGACCCCCGAAAAAATGCCGGACACTTTCATGTCGCTGACCAAGTCGAACAAGCTGCGGATCCCGTTCGTCCAGGGCAAGTTCAACATGGGCGGCACAGGCGTGTTCGAGTTCTGCGGGCCAAACGGCTTGCAGCTCGTCGTGACGCGCCGCAACCCGGCCATCCTGAAGGGCAAGCTCGCCCATCCCTCTGACACACAGTGGAGCTTCACCGTCGTGCGCCGTGAGAATGCTGGCGTCGGGCCGGTCCGCAATTCGGTCTACACTTACCTCGCGCCCGTGGGCGCTGACACGAAGCCCGGCCAGGGCGGGGTGCTCCGGTTAACGGCGAACTCGATGCCCATCTTCCCGCAGGGCCGCAACCCCTACGGCCGAGAGTCGGAGTGGGGCACGCTCATCAAGCTTTACGAGTACGCGGCCACGGGCTTTAAGTCCAATATCATCCTGCCTGATGGCTTGAAGAGTCGTTTTGACATTCTGTTGCCAGAAATCGCCCTTCCCTTGCGTTTGCACGAGTGCCGAACTGGGTACAAGGGGCACCCAGGAAGTTTCGAAACAACATTGTTTGGACTTAGCGTACGCTTGGGGGACGACTCGAGAGACAACCTTGAAGAAGGCTTTCCCTCGTCATGCCCGATTAGCGCGAAAGGCGAGCAGATGACGGCGACCATCTGCGCCTTCAAGAAGGGCAAGGCGGCGACCTACCGCAAGCACGAGGGTATCATCTTCACGCAGAATGGCCAGACCCACGGCCACCTGACCCCGGACTTCTTCACGCGTGGGACTGTCGGTCTGAGCTACCTCGCCGACTCCATCCTCGTCATGGTGGACTGCAGCCGCTTCACAGGCCGCGCGCGCGAGGTTCTCTTCATGAACAGCCGCGACCGGCTCCGCAGCGGGGAGTTGAAGGCGGAGATCGAGCACGCGCTGGAAGAGATGCTCAAGCACCACCAAGGCCTCCGCGACCTGAGGGAGCGGCGCCGGGACGAGCAGACGCAGGCGAAGCTCGCCGACTCCAAGCCGCTGGAAGACATCCTGGAGTCGCTCATAAAAAAGTCCCCGACGCTTGCGAACCTGTTCCGCAAGGGCCTACGAGCGTCGAACCCCTTCAAGTCGGTGAAGGTGCGCGAGCAAGAGGAGAAGCCCTTTGACGGCAAGCGCTTCCCAGCGTTCTTCAAGCTGAAGGGCAAGGACTACGGCCAGGAACTCGTGCGCGAGACGCCCATCAACATGCGCTCGCGCATCACCTTCGAGACGGACGCCGAGAACGACTACTTTGGCCGTGCCACGGAGACCGGCCAGTTCTCGCTCTTCATTGTGAACGGCGAAAACAGCTGTCCCGTCACGGACTACGTCGGTCCAAATCTCCAAAACTGGATTGGCACGCTAAGCGTGCAGCTCCCGCTCAACTGCCAGGTCGGAGACGCGCTCCACTTCCTCGCCGTCGTGACCGACTCCTCGCGGGTGGACCCCTTCGAGAATCGGTTCACCGTGCGCGTGAGGCCGGCCACGCAGCCCTCCGGGTCTGCCGGAGAACGACGCAAGCTACCTGCCGGTGAGCCGGGAGACGACCGCGAGGTCGCGGCCGGCATCGCACTTCCGAAAATAATCCCTGTCTACGAGATCGACTGGGAGAAGCAGAGCCCGTCGCCTTCGATAGGTCTACCGCACTTCGCATCAAGAACGCGGGCGACGACAGCGCCCAGAACGGCGACGCGAAGCCCATCTACGACTTCTACGTCAACATGGACAACCTCTACCTGAAAACGGAGATCAAGCCGGCCCACCGTGACCCCGAGATCATCCGCGCCCGCTTCACTTACGGCATGGTGCTCCTCGGTCTCGCGCTGGTAATGCAGGACGAGGCGGAGAAGGCAAAGGCCAAGGCGAAGAGGTCCGTCGACGAGGACGAGGAAGAGCGCAACGACGCGGCCGAGGTCAACATCGAACGGCGTGTCGCTGAATTCACGCAGGCCGTCGCCCCGGTGCTGCTGCCGATGATTGATTCGCTCGGCTACCTGGACGAGGTGCCGGTGCTAGCCATCGCCGGCTCGGGCGAGGCGACGTAGGGCTACGGTTTCGGCCGGTGGAACAGGACAAGTTCCCTTGAGGTAAGTAGGTCACGTCGACTGGCCGCAAATCCGCGACGACCTGGCACTTCGCGCCACAACCTCTTGCCGAGCGGTAAGCCGATTTGCCATGGAAGGCATTCTTCGTAGCCTGCCTGCTCCAGCACTTCGAGATAGCGATCAACTTGCCAATCCGGCTGAGAAAATCCAACAATTTGAACGACGAGTCCGTCCAAAGTGAGACATTTTCGGAGAGTGGAGAAAGACGCTCGGATGCCCTCAAAGTAAGATCTAAGACCTAGTTGCTTGCGGTCTCCGAAAGAGTAGTAAGCCGCGCCCTGTCCATCTAAACAATCGGCAATCCAGAACGGGGCGGCCGTTTCAACGCGCTCGTGTATCGTCCAGCGGTGGTAACGAACGTGTACGCCGGGGTAGGGTGGCGATGCGACAACGAGGGTGGGCTTCTTCGGCAGAGAAGCAAACGCATCACACGCGGCTAGGTCGGCCGCCGCGCTGCGGATCGAGATCGTCAGGGCCTTCGACTGACCCGGCGGCGCGTTGTCTCGAACGGATTGGCGATACTCCCGCATGCCCTTGATGAAGCCGTCTAAGAACTCGAACAACTTAAATCGAAACTCCTCTGCCGCAGGAATACGCTCACGCCAGTCGAGCGCCCACTGTCCCACACGCAGGAGCAGACACCGCGCAAACAGCTCTTGTCGTGCTGACCGAAGCTCTTGTACTCGCGACAGCGCGAGTTCCAGCGTTTTTCGAATCGGCCACGGGACGTGTCGCTGGTATCCCTCTTTTTGCCACGTCTCCGCGCGCTCTGACGGAAGGTGCAAGTTGAGATGCTCTTGAAGCGATTCAAGCCAACATGCAATCTGTCCTAGCTCGCGATCCAAAAGCGGCGTGGTCTTTACTTGAGCAAGAAACACAGATAGGGAGCTGATGTCACTTCCGACTGCGTGACGACCCAGCGCTCTGGCTTCCACAAGGGTTGTCGCGCCACCCATGAATGGGTCGAGGACAACATCGCCTGGCTGGCTAAACATCTGAATCGCGGCACGGGCGAAACGTGGCGAAAATCGCGCAGGATAGCGGTAAAAGTTGTGCGTCAGTCCAGTGACCGGCTCCTGCGTGTGGACCGCGGCCAAAAACTCCTGAGCGAGCGCCATCCTGCACGTGTCTTGAGCAATTGACGGCAGCGAACTCATTTCGCGCCCCCTTCTACGATCGCTTGGCCCTTCGTTTGGTTATCTGACTTCGACTCGTTGTTTTCCGGCTTCGTAACCACTGGTCGATTTCGTCGCGGTCAAAACGCCACGTCCTACCAATCTTGCTCGCTGGGATATCCCCGTCCCGCGCCATCATGTAAAGCGTGGACCGCCCGCGCTTCAGGTACTCCGCCAATTCGTCCAACGTGAGCCAGACAGCCATCGTGACAGCACCGAGTAACTGTGAGCAATTGATGACAAAGAATACCAGAGAATAGCAATTGACGCCAATAGAGAGTGCTTCGTGCCGTCATCTGGGCGTGGCCTGAGCCGGGACAGGTTTGCATTTGAATTTGCGGACGGCGCAGAAGCAGGCAGGAAACGGGATCGGGAGTGTCGGAATTCTTTTATTGACAGGTGATGTGTCGTTCGGTTCGGTTCGTCGTCGTGCCTCGACGCAGACGGTTCGCCAGCGGCGGCTTTGTGGACCACGTGTTGAACCGAGCCGTGGCACGCGATCGTCTATTTCGAAAGCCAGCCGACTATCAAAGTGAATCAAAGGGATCGGGAGTCGTTTTCGGGAATCGGTCCCCGCTCCCATTCAGTTCATCCCGTGCGACCGCCCGAACGCGGAGAAATCCGCAGATCAATTGCGTTGTCCGTCCGAGCAGTGCGTGCGTAAGCCGCTGCTGTCTTTCTTCAGTGCCTGGAGGCCGACGACGCGCGCCTATTCAAACTCGACTGCGACGAAGGCGGGTTGGTGTTTTCACCAAGGCGATGCTAGACTTTTGGCCATGAGCACCATTGCTGAAATTGAAGCCGCGATTGAGCATTTGCCGGCACCGCAAGTGGAGGAACTCGCCAACTGGCTAGAAGCGCATCGCGCGCGGCGGGCGGCACCACTGCCTGCCGATGCCTGGCTGACGCGGGCGCGGGGAGCCGCGCGTCGAGGGGTGACCACGGCGGAGTTGATGGCCCTCACTCGTGGTGATGAATGAGCGGTATCCTTTTCGACACGAACGTGCTGCTCGACATCGCCACTGCGGATGCGACTTGGCTTGCATGGTCGGAAGGACAGTTTCGCGCCGCTCTAGCGCAGGGTCCGATTCTCATCAATCCGATCATCTATGCCGAACTTGCACCGGCATTCGCCACGCAGCCTGATCTCGACGGATGGCTCGACCCGGCGGTCTTTCAGCGGCTCCCGCTGCCCTACGCCGCCGGTTGGATGGCCGCGGAAGCTTTCGTGAAATACCGGCGCACAGGCGGCACCAAAAGCTCCCCGTTACCCGACTTCTACATCGGTGCGCACGCCGAAGTCGAGGGGCTGACGCTAGCGACCCGCGACGCCACGCGCTATCGAACGTACTTTCCAAGCGTCTCGCTCATCACACCGTAGCTGACAACACCAATCGAGTTGAGGACCGCGACAGCCCGAACGCCTTGAAATCTGCAGATCAATTGCGTTGTCAGTCCAGGTAGGGAAAAGAAGCGGGGAGTCTTTTATTGACAGGCGATGTGTCGTTCGGTTTGGTTCGTCGTCATGCCTCGACGCAGACGATTCGCCAGCGGCGGCTTTGTGTACCATTGGACCGATTGAACATCTGGCTTGAACAAACGTGACAGAACGCCAATAATCGTTGCGTGATTTGCTGTGCCCGCCCTGCGGTTCCTACCCGCCTGAAATTCAAGTCAGAGGAATGATGCGAGTGATATTGTTCCAACTTGCTCTTTTGATGGCCGCCTCGCCGCCTGTGGTCCGGGCTGACGAGCCTGGGGCCGCTCGGCCGGTTGACGATCGATTTCACAATCAGGTCGTGCCGATTCTTTCCAAGTATTGTTTTGGCTGTCATAGCGGTGATGAGCCGAAGGGAAATCTCTCGCTCGGCAGCCTGAAGGGTGCCGATACGCCGAAGGATCGCGAGACGTGGGAGACCGTGCTCGAGATGCTCGATTCGCGGTCGATGCCGCCGAAGAATAAATCGCAGCCGCGCGACGCCGAGAGACGAATTATTACGGATTGGATCCGCTTGCAGCTCGAATCGATCGATTGTTCGGGCAAGCGAAATCCTGGTCGCGTCACGCTGCGGCGGCTGAATCGCGTCGAGTACAACAACACGATCCGAGATCTGGTCGGGGTCGATTTCCAGCCGGCGGATGATTTTCCCACCGACGACGTCGGTTACGGGTTCGACAACATAGGCGACGTGCTCACGATTTCGCCGATCCTCGTGGAGAAATACTTGTCCACGGCCGAGCACATTGCGGAACGGGCGATCGTCGCCAGCCCGCCGCGCGAGGCCGTGCGACGTATCGAGGCCAAGGACCTGGCGGGCGGCGACCGGCTCGGCCAGCGAACGGTCGTTTCCCGCGCTGCCGCGACGACGAAGATCCCGATCGGCAAGGATGGTTCGTACGTCATTCGCGTGAAGGCATTCGCCGCTAAGGTCGCGAACGAACCGCCGCGACTGATCGTGCGGGTTGATGACCGCGAAGTAACCACTGCTGCCGTGGTCGGCACGCGCGATTCGCCGAGAGTGGTCGAGGCTCGTATGGAACTCAAGGCCGGGCCGCACACGATCACGCTCGCCGACGCCCGCCGGCAATCGGATGAAAAAACGGCGTCCGGCGACGAGCCGGCCAGGCCATTGATCGTCATTGACTTCGTTGAAATCGCCGAGCAGGCAAAACTGCCCAACTCGCACCGGCGAATCATCACGGTCACACCGAGCGCGGAACTGGCCAGCGATCGCTGTGCGCGGCTGATCCTGACCGAATTCGCCACGCGGGCGTTTCGCCGGCCGGTGGCGGCCGATGACATCGAGCGGTTTGTGAAACTCGTGATGCTCGTGCAGGAGAAGGGCGACACATTTGAACGCGGCATCCAGCTCGCCGTCGAGGCGGTGCTCACGTCTCCGCATTTTCTCTTCCGCGTCGAGGCCGACCCGGAGCCGGGCGACGAGGACGGCATTCGAGAACTAACCGACTACGAACTCGCGACACGGCTGTCGTACTTTCTCTGGAGCACGATGCCGGACGAGGAACTGTTCCGGCTCGCGCGACAGGCCAGTTTGCACGAACCCGCCGTGCTCGAGGCTCAGGTGCGGCGGATGCTCAAGCATCGAAATGCCGAAGCGCTCGTGGAGAATTTTGCCGGCCAATGGCTGCAACTTCGCGACGTTGCCAAAGTGACGCCCGACCCCGAGGGGTTTCCGGATTTCGACGACGCACTTCGCACGGCCATGCTCCGCGAGACGGAACTCTTGTTCGACGCGATCGTGAAAGAAGACCGCAGCGTGCTGGAGTTTCTCAACGCCGACTACACGTTCTTGAACGAACGGCTCGCGCGGCACTATGGCGTAGCCGACGTGAGGGGTGACGAATTTCGCCGTGTGGCCCTGCCCGCCAACCAGCGTCGTGGCGTGCTGACACACGCGAGCATCCTGACGCTCACGTCGAACCCGACTCGCACGTCGCCGGTAAAGCGCGGCAAGTGGATTCTGGAAAACATTCTGGGTACGCCGCCCCCTGCCCCGCCGCCCGGTGTCGAGGAGCTGAACGACGACAAAGACGCTCAGCTCGCCGGCTCGCTGCGCCAGCGCATGGAGCAGCATCGCGAGAAGCCGATGTGTGCCACGTGCCACAGCCGCATGGACCCGCTGGGGTTTGCCTTTGAGAATTTCGACGCGATCGGGGCCTGGCGCGACTTCGACGGCAAGTTCGCCGTGGACGCTTCCGGCGAGTTGCCGAGCGGCGACAAGTTTCGCGGCCCGGTCGAGCTGGCCCGGCACCTCATGTTGGCCAAACGGGAACAATTCTGTGGGTGCCTGACGGAAAAAATGCTAACCTATGCACTCGGCCGGGGATTAGAATTCTATGATCAGTGTACGGTGGACGATATCTTGAAGAGGCTGGCGAAGGAGGAATATCGCTTCTCCAGCCTGGTGTTGGGAATCGTCCAGAGTGATCCGTTCCTGAAACGTGGCAACAAGGGGACTGACGAATGAACCGAAACCTGATCTCGCGCCGCACGGTTTTGAGAGGACTCGGAACGGCCGTGGCGCTGCCGCTGTTCGAGGCGATGCGGCCGGTACGTGCCTTCGCTGCGACTCCGCTGGACGCCGGATCGGCCGCGGCCACGCGACCCGTGCGCATGGCGTTCATCAGCGTTCCCAACGGCATCCACATGCCCGACTGGACCCCCAAGGCAACCGGCTACGATTTCGAGCTGCCGTTCACGATGGAGCCGCTCGCCAAGGTAAAGGACGATCTCTTGGTAATGACCGGCCTGACACACGACAAGGGCCGCGCGAACGGCGACGGGCCTGGCGATCATGCTCGATCGGCGGCCAGTTTCCTGACCGGTGCCCAGCCGGTGAAGACCGCGGGTGCCAATATTCGAGTCGGTACGTCGGTGGATCAGGCCGCGGCCGAAAAGATCGGGCACTACACGCGGTTGCCATCGCTAGAGATCGGCATCGAGCCGGGCCGCGGGGCCGGCGGCTGCGATTCGGGATACAGTTGTATTTACTCGAACACAATCTCGTGGAAGTCCGCGTCCACGCCGATGGCCAAGGAAGTGAACCCGCGGCTCGTGTTTGAGCGGCTATTTTCCAACAAATCACCTGGCGAGGGCGGCAAAGCTGCCGCACGCCGCGATTTGTACAAGAAGAGCATTCTCGACCTCGTCTCCGACGACACGCGCCGACTGCACGGCCGGTTGGGCGACGCCGACCGCCACAAGCTCGACGAGTACCTCACCGGCATCCGCGAGATCGAACAGCGAATCGCCAAGGCGGAGAAAGATTCGAGCCACGAACTGCCGGAATTCGCCAAGCCCAGTGGCGTGCCGCAAGACATGGGCGAGCACATGCGAATCATGTGCGACCTGCTCGTGCTTGCATTCCAATCGGACCTGACTCGCGTCGCCACGTGTATGTTCGCGAACGAGGGATCAAACCGCAGCTATCGATTCATCGACGTGCCGGAAGGTCACCACGACCTGTCGCACCACGGCGGCGACGCGGCCAAGCACGCCAAGATCCGTAAGATCAACCGCTTCCACGTGCAGCAGCTTGCATATTTGCTCGAACGGCTCAAGTCGATTCCGGAAGGCGACGGCACGCTGCTCGACAATTGCATGGTCCTCTACGGCAGCGGCATCAGCGACGGTAACCGGCACAACCACGACGACTTGCCGGTGCTCGTAGCTGGCAGTGGCGGCGGCACAATCTGCACCGGCAGGCACATTCGCTTCGAGCAGGAAACACCAATGTGCAACCTATTCCTCTCGATGCTGGACCGCGTCGGGGCCTCGACCGACTCGCTCGGCGACAGCACCGGCCGGCTGACTGGTCTGAGTTAAATGTCATGACTCGCCTCCTTGCGTTTTCCACCGCCTTGGCGTCAATCCTCGTCGCGGCGAGTTTCGTTCGCGCGACTGCGGCGTGCACACAAAATCAGAATCCTTCGGTTGCCCAACTCATCAAATCACTGGAGGAGGGCGACACGAACGCGCGACGCGAGGCGGCATACGATCTCGACCAGCTTGGCCCGGCGGCAAAGGATGCCGTCACAGCACTGGCGAAGGCTCTCGACGATCGCGACCGGCAGGTGTGGGCATTTTCGGTGAGTGCCCTGGCCCGGATCGGGCCCGACGCCCGTGAGGCGGTGCCCGCGCTCGTCCGGGGCCTGGAGAAACGCGATCGACACATGTGGTATCGCTCGGCCTTCGCGCTAGGGCGCGTTGGGCCTGCGGCGATTCCGGCACTCGAAGAGGCCCTTCAATCGAGCCAATCGCAAGTGCGTGCGGGTGCGGCCAAGGCACTGGGCTGGATGGGACCGGCGGGTGAGCCGGCCGTGCCGGCACTCGTGAAATCACTCGGCGATGACGACCGTGACGTACAGATCCAGGCGGTCGAGTCGCTCGGCCAGATTGGCCCGGCGGCCGTTGGGAAACTTCGTGAGAGCTTGTCGTCCGATTTTGCGAAAGTCCGCGCCGAATCCCTGGCCGCGCTCGGCCGGATCGGTGAATCGGCAAAACCGGCTTCGGCCGAGGTGATCAAAGCGGTTAGTGACTCGGATGCCGGCGTGCGGGCAGCGGCCGTTGCGGCTGTCGCGGCAATCGGCATCGATGGCCCCACGGCAGTGCCTGTGCTGATCAGCGCCGTTCAGGATTCCGACGAAGGGGTCCGAAAGGCCGCAATCGAGTCGCTTCAGGCGCTGGCCCCCGCGGCGGATGCGGCCGTGCCGGAACTAGTGAAATTACTGGCAGATGAAAACCTCGTCGTGAGCCGAGCCGCAGCCAACGTGCTGGCTCGGCTCGGACCCCGCGCGAAGACAGCAGTTCCACAACTTATCACGGCCATGAAGCGAAGCGGCGGCCAAGAGGGTGAATCGCCCTACTCCGCGGCGCTGCGGCGAATCGGGCCGGCGGCCGTGCCGGCACTGCTCGACGCGATGAAGGACCCCGACATCCCCGGCGACCAGGTTGCCTCTGCGCTCGGAGGGATCGGGCCGACGGCGGTCCCGGAATTGGTGAAGGCGCTCGGCGACGATGAACCGCTGGTTCGCTCGAATGCCGCGGCGGCGCTTGGCCGCATTGGATCGCAGGCGGCTGCGGCCGTCGGACCGCTTGGGAAAACGCTCAAAGATCGTGATGCCGCCGTGCGGGCAGCAGCAGCGCGGGCGATCGGCCAGATCGGCCCGGCCGCCAAACAGACCCTGCCAATCATTCACGAAGCACTCAAGGACCGCGACTCTCGCGTGCGTGCCGTGGCAGTTGCCGCCGTCACCACGCTCGGGCTGGATCCGAAACAGCTTGTGGCGGTATTGGCCGATGCCCTAAAAGATTCCGACCCCCTAGTGCGTCGCCCGGCGGCCGCTGCTCTCGACCGACTCGAACCGCCGCCACGCGAAACGCTTCCCACTTTGGTTACTGCCCTCGACGACTCGGACGCGGAGGTCCGTGCCAGTGTTGCCCGTGCGATTGGCAAATTCGGCGGCGATGCGAGCCACGCCGGACGGCGACTCGTTCAGTCGCTCTCTGACAGCGATGCCCGCGTGCGTGCGGCGGCGGCCGAGACGCTCGGAAAAATCCCCGCTCTTTCAAAAGAGTCCGTGCCCGCACTCAGCCGCGCGGTCTCGGACACCGATCGGACCGTGGCAACTCACGCGGTCCAGGCGCTGGCCGCTCTGGGTCGCGCGGCCGCGCCCGCCGAATCGGCCGTGACCGAGGCACTCAAGAGTCCACACTCGGATATCCGGGCCGCAGCCGTGGCCGGATTACATCCCATCATCGGCGACGCGAAAAAGACAGTTCCGCCGCTCATTGCCGGCGTCAAAGACTCGGACTGGCTCGTGCGTCGCACGGCGATCGAATCGCTGGGCAAGATCGGCGAGCCGGCCCGCTCTGCCGTGCCCACGCTTCTGCCCATGCTCGAAAACGAGGCCGATCGACCGGCCGTGGCGAACGCATTGCGCAACATCAACACCGCCGACGCCGACGCCGTGCCGCAACTCATCCGCATGCTGGATCGTGACAATTCGTTCGCCCAATACTTCGCCGCCGATTTCCTGGGCAAGATTGGCCCGCCCGCCAAGGAAGCCATACCGCACCTCACGAAGCTTCGCGACAGCGACAACCCACGCGTTCGCGACGCCGTGGCCGCAGCCTTACAAAAGATTCAAGCTGAGCCGAAGAACTAGTGCGACTCCCCAGCTTCATTTGAAGTGCCGCCATCGGCGAAGAATCGAGCCGGGTTGCATCGAGTAATCCGGCTGAAGCGAGTACTACAATTTGAATCGGAATTGAACCATGGACCGACGAGGATTTCTGGCAACATCGATGGCCACCAGCTTCATTGCGAGTTCAGGCAGCGCAGCTCACACCGCAAGCAAGATCGATTTGCGATCCGAAGGAATTACGAAGGCGGACCTGCCCACGCCTTGCCTGCTGCTCGACATCGATTTGTTTGAAGCCAATTTGCGAACGATGGCAGATCATTGCCGTACGGCCGGTTGCGGGTTTCGGCCGCACGCCAAGACGCACAAGTGCCCGGAGATCGCGCGGAGGCAAGTTGCATCCGGGGCGGTCGGCGTGTGCGTCGCGACGGTGGGCGAGGCCGAGGCGATGGTGGCAGCCGCGATTCGGGGCGTGCTGCTGACTTCACCGATCGTCGAACCGGGCAAAATCCGCCGCATGGTCGAACTCGTACGAAAGAGCGGTGAGGTCATGCTCGCCGTGGGTCATTCGATGGAAGTTGACCGGCTGGCCGAAGCGACTGAATCAGCCGGTGTAACGGTGGACGTGCTGATCGACGTGGACGTGGGCGATCGCCGCACGGGCACGCTGCCGGGCCAAGGGGCACTCGAACTCGCCCAGTTCATCGCCAAAAAGAAGCGGCTCCGATTACGCGGCGTCCAGTCGTACGCCGGGCTTGCCTCGCACGTCGTCGGCTTCGAGGCCCGCCAGAAACAGTCGCGCGAGGTTATGGCCAAGGCAGTCGAAACGAAGCAGCTTCTGGCGCGTTCCGGCTTCGACGCGACGATTCTCTCCGGCGGCAGCACGGGCACCTACAACATCGACAGCACGATCCGCGGGGTCACCGAGCTTCAAGTCGGCTCGTACGTATTTATGGATGTGGATTATCGGCGGATCGGCGGCAAGACCAACGATCGCATCTACACCGACTTTCACGCCAGCCTGACTGTTCTCACCACCGTCGTCAACTCCACACACGCGGACCGTGTTTCGGTGGACGCCGGCACCAAGGCACTCGACACGACGGTGACGCATCGACCGGAGGCAAAAGGTCGTGACGGGCTGATCTACAATCGTGGCGGCGATGAATTTGGGATCATCACCGTTGAAACTGGGGCCGCACTCCCCAAGCTTGGCGACCGGCTGGAATTCATTGTGCCGCATTGCGACCCGACTACAAACCTTTATGACCGGATTTTCACGACCCGTGGCGATAAGGTGGAGGAGAGCTGGCCAATAGTCGCACGGCGCGAAACTTAAGCCAAACGAGGATTGGCAACTCATTAGTTCACTTCGACTTATGCGGAAACTCAGCCACGTTCGCATTCCCATCTCCTGAGTCGTCGGACTCACGCCCAGCTAATTGAGCCAAAAAACTTTGAGCGTTCGTGTCCGGTTTTTCCCCGAATTCGCAATTATGTCTTATGGAGCGGGTCGAGATTGCGCGCGGAGGGTCCAAAAACATGACGTCAAGTAAGCGGAGAGTTTCCAATGAGGTCAAAGAACACACACACCGCAAAAGTCATCCCAAAAGAGAGTGAGGGGACTTGAACGATCGTCGTCCCTGGTGCTCATCCTGACCGGCCAGCGGCAGCATCGTCGGCACTTGGTCTATGTGCATGGCACCCCAGTCTGGGTAACCGGTGCTGAGTTTGATGCCCTCTGCGAAATGGTTCGGGCGCGAAACGAAACCGACTCTGGTATGATCCGGCTCGCTCGTCTGATAGCCTGGCGGATCCGTCACGAAATAGACATCGCGTGTGGTCAGCCCGGTCTGGGTAAGTCGCTGATTATTTTGGGTGCCGGTGAGGAATTCAGCCTCAGTTGTCACGTCCAAGAAATTGGATGGACACCTTGCTTCCGCGAGTTGAATGGACGGGGCTTCGTCAACGAAAAGACGATTGAGTCGATACTGAAGACTGTTAGGGAAGTGAAACTATTCTGAAACAGTTTTGAAACAAGTATCCCATTGATCAGTGACGAGCGCCCTGCCTAAACTTCTCGTCAAGAATAGGCCAAGAAGTTCAACAGAGGCCTATTGTGCTATGAAACTTGGTCCATTTCGTCCAGCAACAGGAGTTACACCATGAGAAAGGCGATTTGCCGACTACTGTTCTTACTGACGGGTATCGCAGTTTGTTTGCCTATGAGGGTAAGTGGCGCAACAATGACGTGTTCAGCGCCATGGCGTGGCATTTCTTTGTCGGGGTGTACTGGGGTGGCATTTATGTCCTTGGCATGCATGAAATGGTTCTTTCATTGAAAGGAATGTATACGACGAACCCGCATTTTCCTTTCTTTGTTGAATCTGACATTACAGATGATCTCGGATTCCAATGGGATTCAGCGACCTATGAGAATCTGCCGATTTGGGTGACGGGACGAATGGTCGTACTTAATGCAACAACATTTCAATCAACAGAAGTTTGGGCTGACGTAGTTCATGGTCCAGTTTGATGCGACCCAACCGTGTACAAATTGGTGGCTTGACGCTCCTAGAGGTAATTGTTGTTGTTGCCCTGATTGCGATCTTGGTTGCCTTGTTACTGCCAGCCGTTCAAAAATCTCGTGAGGCGGCAAGACGAACTGCGTGCAGCAATCGATTGAAGCAGATAGGATTGGCATTGCATTCATATGCCTCAACGAACGAGAGCTTTCCGCCGCCAGTTTTTGTCGACCTTGTGCGGGCCGGCAAGCTTCCAGCCGGGCCGTGGAATCAAAATGTCGCGCTGTTGCCTTATGTGGCCGAAAGGCAGCTTTATAACTCGCTCAATCTAGCACTCTTTTGGAAAGCCGACGCAAACACAACCGCTGGTTTCCTGTCACCGAGCGTATTCTTGTGCCCGTCGGATGGAAATCCGCCTGGAGGTGTCTATGGGATGGCCAGTTTCAAGAGTTGTGCGGGATCAGGTAAGTGCCCGAGTGAAGACGACCGTTCCTGCACGCCCAATCATTTTAGCGATGGACTTTTTGCGAATGGAGGAATCAAACTTGGCGATTGTGTCGATGGTTTAAGCAACACGTCGGCATTTTCAGAACAGATACACGGGGGCAACTTGCGCGAAACTCTTCGAAACATGCTGGATTTTTCCTTTCATCCGGCAGATGGATTAACTTATGGCTTACAAGACACCTCAACTCAACAATTGCTGCTGAAGCAATGTTCCGACCTTAGATCCACCACACGTATTTCGCTCAATCTAAACGGGGAACCTTGGCATGGCGGTTTTCGATACACGCATCTACTTGCTCCTGGTAACCCAAGTTGTTTGGGGAGTGTCGGTTCTGGTTTTAGCCCAATAACAGCGAGCAGCAGACACATAGAGGGAGTGAACCTCCTATTCGGAGATGGTCACGTTCGATTCGTTTCCAACGATGTTGATACAAACTTGTGGAGAGCTTTGGGCAGCCGAAACGGTGCGGAGAGTATCGACGGCAGGCGATGATCAAGACTTAACATGGCTATGCAAGTAGTTGCTGCACGATCTCGCCATTCACATCGGTCAGCCGAAAATCGCGCCCGTCGTGGCGGAAGCTGAGGCGTTCGTGGTCGAGGCCGAGCAGGTGGAGGATGGTGGCGTGCAGGTCGTGCATGTGGACCTTGTCGGCGATCGCGTGGTGGCCGAACTCGTCGGTCTCGCCGAAGGCAAAGCCCGGCTTGACACCGCCGCCGGCGAGCCAGACGGTGAAGCCGTCGGGGTTGTGATCGCGGCCGGTGCCATTTTTTTCGGCGTACGGCGTGCGACCGAATTCGCCGCCCCACCAGACTAGCGTGTCTTCGAGTAGCCCGCGCTGCTTGAGATCTTCGAGCAATGCGGCAACAGGCCGATCGGTGGCCAGGGCGTGTTCAGCGTGTTTCGGGAGGTTCGAGTGCTGATCCCAGGCCGGGTTTTCCGTGTTGTCGCCGTAGGTGATCTGAACGAATCGCACGCCGGCCTCGACTAGCCGCCGGGCCATCACGCATTGCCGGCCGAAATTGTCCGTCGCCTTTTCGCCGATGCCGTACATCGCGAGCGTCGCCTTGGTCTCCTGATTCAAATCGAGAATGCCGGGTGCCAAGGTTTGCATGCGATAGGCAAGTTCGAACGAATTGATCACGGCCTCGAGTTCCGCGTCGCCGTTCGTGCGGCGGAGTTGTTCGGCGTTGAGCGCCTGGATGAGATCGAACTGGCGTCGCTGCTCGGCGTCGGAAAGCCGGTCGTTCGTGAGGTTGCGGATTCGCGCCTCGGTGGTCGGCATTCCGGCCCTGCCGATGGCCGTGCCTTGATAGACTGGCGGCAAGAATGCGCTGCTCCAGTTACGTGGCCCGCCGTTGCCCATCGACGGGCAGATAGTGACGAAGCCGGGCAGGTTCTGATTCTCGCTGCCGAGTCCGTAGTTCACCCACGAGCCGAAGGATGGCCGGACAAGATTGATCGAGCCGGTGTGCAAGAAAAGCGTTGCGGGTCCGTGAGCGATGCCTTCAGTGTGGACGCCACGAAGCACACACAAGTCGTCCGCGTGTTCCCCGATCTGCGGGAACAGGTCCGACACCCATCGCCCGCACTCGCCGTACTGGTGGAACTTCCACGGCGACTTCATGACTCGATGCGGAACGATCTTGCGGGTTTTGGCCAGCGTGCGCGCGTCGTCGAACTCCAGCATCTTGCCGTCGTCCTGTTCCAGCCGCGGCTTGTAGTCGAATGAATCGACGTGGCTTGGTCCGCCCTGCATGAAGATGAAGATGATTCGCTTGGCTCGCGGCTGGTAGTGTGGTGCTCGCGGGAGGAGTGGATTTGTAGCGGCTGCCGCTTCATGAGCCAGCCCAGCCAGTGCCAGGTAACCAAACCCGCATGCCGCCGAATGCAGCGCTTGGCGGCGCGTGGGCCGACAATTCTCGCCAGAACTCATTGAATCACCTTTCATCGGGCATGGCACTCAGGCGAAAGCACCAGCTAACATAAAGGAAAACTTCACAGGCCAACAATGGGAAATGGAGGAAACAGGGATATCGGGACGGGAAAAAGTGTCAGAATCCTTTTTCATTGACAACTTTTTCCTTCAGCGTGGTGATTCTCGCTTTTTGACACTATTTTTCCGCCGGTCGTTTGGTCTGGTCGGCGAGTAATTGTTGGAGGTTTGCAACAGATCGAGAGTTGGCCGAGCCTTCGATTGCTTTGACGGCGATGTCTTGCACTTGCCCGTAGGCCTTTTCCAGCCGTTCGGAGAACGTGGCGAGGCGGGCTTGCTGTTCGGCGACGGTGTGTTCCAGGGCTTCGATTTTCGTCGTGAGCACGTTGCGGTCGCCTGCGAATTCCTTCTTGAGCAACTCCTCGCGGTTTTTCGCCTCGTTCGTAAGTCGGCCCGTGGCGTCCTTGACGGCTTGGGCGACGGCGGCGTCCAGTTCCTTCGGGAATGCGTCGACGCGTCCGCGCAGAGTTGCAACTTCCGCCTCGCGCTCGGCGATCGTCTTCTCGCGTATGGCCAGCTCGCGTTCCAGCTCGGCCTTGCGGTGTTCGATTTCCCGTTCCAGCTTGGCCTTCTGGTCATCGAACTGATCGCGTGCCACGCTTTGCTCACGTGCGAAGCTGTAGCGGTAATCTTCTTTCTCTCGCTCGCGCCGCTTGGCGTCGGCTGCGTCGCGCTCCTTGCCGAAATCTTCGTGCAGCTTCTTTTCCTTCTCCCATTCAGCCCGCGTGGTTTCAATCTCGCGAGTCAGCTCCTCCTCCTGTTTGGCCATCTCCTCCTCGAATTCCTCGCGCTTTGCCTGTTGAGCCTCGATCAAGGCAGCGAGACTCGACGCGGCTCGTTGAATATCAAAAATCTCCTTCAACTCGCGGTCCTTGGCTTCCACAGCCCTTATTACCAAGCGGTACTTGCCGATTTCGTCCTCCAGGCGGTCCGAAAGAGTTCCCAGCACTCGGCCGACCTCGGCCTTTAACGCCCCCGCGTGCTTGGCGATCTCCTCGGTGGACAGCGAGTCTGCCACCGCAACCGCTTCCAGCGTCTGCTTCTCCGCGGCCTTTTCTTGCGGGTTGAGCTGCGTCCCGCGGTTCTCCTCCAATTGCTTGGCAAGCTCGTTGTACGCAGCGATCAATTCCTCTTTCGTGTTTCGTGGTGAAACCTTCTTGGCTGTCTTGCGTTCGATCATCGGTGGATTCCTTGTGGCATGGAACTTTACCTGGTTACCCCGCGGTCCATTGCCGAGCATCATGACCATGCACTTGGCAACAATCAACCGGTGCGTAAGTTGAATCGTGATTTCGATGTCTTTTCGAAGGCGAAGCTGCTACCGACCGAAATCGACTTGGGCGGTGGACCGATTCACTCGGACGTCGTAGCACAAGAGTCGGTCGTGGTCGCGCAGGTACAGATGACCGCCGGCGACGACCGGGTGCGACCAGCTTGGTGTGCTGCCGTTGGGAATGCGAAATGACCCTTTCACGTTGAGGTTGCGTGGAGTGGCCTCGATCAGGGCCACGACGGCGTTCTGATATCGGAAATAGAGGTTGCCGTCGGCGCAAGTCACGGCCGCCGATTCGCTGCCCGGCCCGCGCTGCTTGCCCCAGGCTAGCTTGCCGGTTTTCAATTCCAGGCAAAAGGGAAAGCCCTGGTTCTGGCCGTGACCGCCATAGAGGTAGTCGCCCACCAACACCACGCCGCCGTGGTGATTCCGCAATTCCTCGGCAGACTTGACATACACCTCTTCCGCCTTGACGCTACCGCCCGCCGGCACGAGTCGCAACAAGGCGCTGCCGCCGTCCTGGTATCCGGTTGTGTAGAAAACGAGGTTGTCTCGGACGACGGGCGTGGGCACATTGGCCGTTCCGCCTGCGACACGATTGTTACGCCACAGCAGTTTGCCGTCCTTGGCCGAAACGCCCACCAGCCCGCCGGACTTGCCCAGCACGGTGATGTATTGGCGAACGCCGCCGACCTCCGCCACGACGATCGACGAGTAACCGGACCCGCCGCAGTTTTGGATCGCGGATTTCCAGATGACCTGGCCCGTCTTCTTATTCATCGCGACCAGTGCGGCTTGATCGTTGCCGGGCGTGCAAATGACTTTGTCGCCATCGACCAGCGGCGATTCGCTCCAGCCCCAATCCGACATCATGCGGCCGCGGAATTCCGCCTCGTATTCTTTTTTCCACTGCAATTTGCCCGTGGCTGTTTCGAGGCACACGAGCGTGCCGTTCATGCCCACCGCGTAGAGCAATTCGCCGTCGAGTGTCGGGGTCGATTTGGAGTTCTTGACGCTGAACTTGGTCTGGCCCGATCCGATCGGGGTTGCCCAGACTTGCTTGCCACCGAGCACATCCAGGGCGAAGACAAATTCTTCGTTGCCGCGTTTGCCCATCGTATAGATTCGCTGGTCTTCGAGGGTAACCGTTCCGTACGCCTCGCCAAGCCCGCTCGCCTGCCATTCGAGCGGCGGGCCGTCGCTGGGCCATTCTTTGAGCAGCCCGGTTTCTTTGGAGACGCCTGATCGATCGGGCCCGCGCCACTGGGGCCATTCGCCGGATCGGTCTGAAGCGGCCCCGGGAGTCGCCGCGCCGCCCTTGACTCGACTGGGCGTTCGGGCCGGCGTACCCGCAGGTTTGTTCGACTCAGCGGCAGGCTTTTGCGGCGAATCTGATTTGGTCGCGGTGATGCGGATGGCAATGACCTCGCCGCTGGTTTTGTCGTAGCTCAGCGTGACCTTTGTCCCCTCGACGAGTTCTTCCGGCTTGACCAGTTTGCCGTCGAGCGAGATTTTCGATTCGCCAGTCAACCGAAAAGTCTGATCTTTGGCAGCCTTGCCCGTGCCGACGACGAGCGTGATCTGCATGCCGTCCGCCGAGACGCTTTTCACCGTGCCGCCTACCGTGGTAGGTGGTGCCCACGCGGCCACGACGGCAAGTAAACCAGTTAGAACAAAGGGCAGTAGAAAAACTTGACGAAGAGCCATTCGTGCTCCCTCCACATGATCGCTGACTTCTCAGCGAGCCTTGACGTTTTTGGCTTGAGTCCCGCTTCCCTTCACATCGTAGCACAATAAGAGATCCTGATCGCGCAAGTAGAGCCGTCCGCCCGCCACGACCGGGTGAGGCCAGGCGTTTTGACCGCTGCGGTTTGGCTGGTTGAATCGTCCCTTTTCGACGTAGCCATTTGGCGTCGCTTCGATCAGGGCAACCGGCCCGCCTTCGCTGCGGGCGTAAAGATGGCCGTCGGCCAGAACGATCGAGCCTTTGCCGACGCTGCGGTTTTCCCACACAACTTTGCCGGTGGTGAATCTCATGCAAGTCAACACCGCCTCATCGAAACCGTACAAGTGTTCGCCGAACAGAATCATGCCACCGTGATGGTTCTTCATCTGGTTCGTGAAATAGACCTCGTTTGCCGAAACAACGTCTCCGCGATTGGTGAGTTTTACCAGGCCGCCGCCCGTGCCATATCCGGAAGCCGCGAAGACATGATTGTCGGCACAGATGGGCGTGGAGCAGTTCGCGGTGCCGTTGGCGGGCCGATCGTATCGCCACAGAAAGGTTCCATCTTTAGCCGCGACCCCCACGACACCGCCTTGCATGAATTGAATGTACTGCCGCCAACCACTTACCTCTGCCGCGATGGCTGAAGAGTAATGCGCGGAATCACCCTGGGGAACTTGCGACTTCCACGAGACTTCGCCGGTCTTCTTCGCCAAAGCCAGCAACGTAGCGTTGCGGCCGCCTGGCGTCGCAATCACCTGGTCGCCATCCACCAGGGGCGACTCGCTGTATCCCCAGCCAGGAATGTTGCCTCCGAAATCGCCGACCAGATTCCGATGCCAAACCTCCTTGCCGTCAGTTGTGTCCAGGCAGACCAGATCGCCGCTGACTCCCAACACGTAGAGCTGCTTGCCGTCCACCGTGGGGCTCGATCGCGAACCCTCGCCGTAGCCGACGCCCCGGTTGGCCTTGGCGATTCGCGTGGCCCAAAGTTCCTTGCCGGACTTGGCGTCCAATGCCCAAACAATCTCATTGTCGCCGCGGTAACCCATGCCAAACACGCGGCCGGCCGCGACCGACGGAGTGCTGTAGCCGCCGCCAACACCGGTTGCCTTCCACGCGAGTGATGGGCCCGGCTTGGGCCAGCTCTTCAACAGCCCTTGTTCGCGCGAGATACCGGTCCGATTCGGTCCGCGCCATTGCGGCCAGTCGCTGGGGTTCTCGTCGGCCGCAATTGCCGCCAGGGTGCCGGACCAAAATGCGCAAACGCTCACACCGTATATGAAGGACCGCAGAACATCACGTGAAGGCATCAGTGGGGACTCCATCGCGTGCGAGGAGGTTGGCTGCGACACCGGTGGACCACGAGTGTAAGGCAACCACAACGGGCCGGCAAGCGACCTCGTGCGTGTACCGAAACGTCATGGGCCGGGCTGAATATCCCACAAGGCGGCGCCCCAGACGAGTCCGGCTCCGACGGCCGTCCAAATGAGCGGACCGTCCGGCGGGGTCGTCCGCGACGCCCAGGCGACCGGCACGGACGCGGAACCAAGATTGCCCGTGCGATTCACTTCGCTCCAGACCTTGGCCGCCGGAACGTGCAGCAGCCGAGCGAGCATCGCGGGCATGCGGCCGTTGCCGCCGTGTGCCACGATAGCGCGAAGCTTGTTCATGGAAATCCCGTGGCGGCCGGCGATGTTGCGAGTGGCCGTGGCCAGCGCGTGCAGGGCGAACTCGGTGAGCGGCACGCCGTCCATCTCCAGGCAAAACCCGCGACCAGTCGAGGGCCGCACTTCGATGAGATCGGCCGCGCGGCCGTCGACATAGGTCTTCAATTCGATCAACTTGGCCGCCGGACCACTGCCCGGCTCGCCCGCCAGAAGCACCGCCGCACAACCGTCGCCGAACAGAGCAGCCGATTCGCCGTGCGCGCCGTGTACCAGTGGCAGCCAGCGACTGTGGCATTCCACGGAAACGATCAAGATCGGCCCCCATTGCGAAATCAGCGGTTGGGCCAGCGACATGGCGGAAAGAAATCCAGTGCAGGCGCCGTTTAGTTCAAAGCAGGGCGTGTTCGTATCGAGCCCGAGCTGCCGGTGAACGGCCGCGGCCAGCCCCACGCTGACGGGCGGAGACTCCGACACGGTCAACAGGGCGCCTAGATTCTCCCGAGCCACGCGGCCTTTTCGCAGCGCTTCCGCACCACACTGACCGGCCGCCTCGATCGGGTCTTCGTTTCCCCAGATGTGCCGCTCGATAATTCCAGCCCGCCGTTGGAGCCAGCCCGCCGGTCGACCGATCGCCGCGTCGAGTTCCGGTGCGGATTGGATTCTCTGAGGCAACCGGGCCGCCGCTCCGGCCAGCCACACGGTGCTGGCAGGTCCGCGTGTCGCGTGGCGAGATTCCAAATCGGCCAGTTGCTCCGATACGTTTTTCCGCAACGGCGTGATCATCAACCCGGCGGCGGATTCCGCGTTCGTTTGCGTGAACCCGACGTGATTTGTGGGTGCCAGTCCCGCGGCGTGCATCGAACCGGCCAGATTTCCGATCGAGCTGAACTCCTGGCCGACACATTCTTCCAAAGCCGTCATTTCGCAGCCGCAGTCGTCGGCCACGATGCCGAGGAACTCGACCATGGCCATCGAATCAAACGCATCGGCGAAACGAATCTCCGGCCCGATTGGCCGAGGCTCTTCGATTTCCAAATCTTCCAGCACTCCGCGCATGACGCTGAGGAGATAGTCGGTTAGATAGGCTTCAGAGACGAGCATCAGTGTGAAGAGTTCTCCTCAGAAACGGCCACGACCACAACGACCGTACTACGCTAAACTGGTGGACCACGCAAATCCAGCCCACGAAGACTTCGGGGGTTTGAGGTTTGCCGTTCGCATTTGTTATAAGGATTCTATTATCGTCCACAGAAATGCGAATGCAATTCTCAAAATCAGGGTGATGAGTGTCGTGATCACAAAACCAATTCACTCGGCGACGGAAGCGATCAAAGCGGTGAAGGACGGCATGACTGTTCTGGTGCCCGGCTTTTTGGCCTGCGGCACTCCGGAGACGCTGATCGAGGCCCTGATCGCTGCCGGGACGAAAAACCTGACCGCCGTTTGCAATGACTCGGCCTACCCCGACCGTGGGATCGGAAAACTGATCCGGCACAAACTGCTCCGGCGATTCATCACGACGCACCAGGGCACGAATCCGGACATGAAGAACAACACGCCGGGCAGCGGGGGCGGGATCGAAGTGGAATTGGTTCCGCAGGGTACGCTGATCGAGCGGATGCGAGCGGCCGGCGCGGGGCTAGGCGGTGTGCTGACGCCGACGGGGCTCGGCACGCCCGTCGAAACTGGCAAACGCAAAGTGGAGGCGAACGGCCGCGAGTTTCTGCTCGAGCTGCCATTACGCGGCGACGTGGCCCTGGTCCGCGCCGAGACGGCCGACCGCGCGGGCAACTTGATCTATCGCCACACCGCCCGCAACTACAACCCGGTCATGGCGACGGCCGCCGAGTGGGTAGTCGCCGAAGTGGCCCGCGTCGTGGAGATCGGTGGACTCGACCCGGACCGGGTTGAGACGCCAGGAATTTACGTGGACGTGCTTGTACTTCGGCCGTAGGGTATGTCCGTGCTCGGAACGACGCACGTATTTTTGCCCGCCTAAAACGAGAAGTATGATGGCTGCAACTGACACTGACATTCGCACCCGCATTGCCCGCCGCGTGGCTCAGGAGCTTCGCGGGGGACAGATCGTAAACCTCGGCATCGGGTTGCCGACGCTGGTGAAAAACTTCATCCCGGCTAACGTGGAAGTGCTTTTGCAATCGGAAAACGGCATGCTCGGGCTCGGCCCCGAACCGCCGGCCGACCGCTTAGACCCGGAGATCACGGACGCGGGTGGGCGGCCGGCCACAATCCTGCCCGGTGGGTCGTTCTTCGACACCGCAACCTCGTTCGCCATGATTCGCGGCGGACATATCGACGTGAGCGTGCTCGGCGCACTTGAAGTCGACGCGGCCGGCAACCTGGCCAACTGGATGATCCCCGGCCAATTCGTCGCCGGCATCGGCGGCGGCATGGACCTGGCAACCGGTGCCCGTCACATCATCGTGGCCACGGAACACAACACGAAAGACGGCCAGCCGAAAATCGTCGAACGCTGCTCCTTGCCGCTCACCGTTGTCGGCCGCGTGAGCACGATCGTCAGCGAACTCGCCGTGATGGATGTCACCGCGGCAGGGCTGGTCGTTCGCGAAGTTGCCCCGCAAGTTCAATGGAAGACCCTGTGCGATCGAACCGGTGCGAAACTGATTCGAGACTTGGGCTGGTGGCCTATGGAATCGAAAGAATCTTGACCAGGTTCGTAAAGGAAGGATCACTGCGACCGTCACCGACGGTAACTTACTTCCACGACATCGGATAATCCGGTTGATCGCACGCGAGGGCGTCGACGGTGAGTTGCAAGGGTGCGAAGGTGTCGACCATGACTGCCAATTCGTCGGTGTGCGTGGCTTTGAACGACGCCTCGATCGCGCCGGGGTGCGGGCCGTGCGGAATGCCGTTCGGGTGCAGCGTGATTGAGGAAACGTCTACGCCGCGACGCGAACTGAAATTGCCGTTCACGTAGTAGATCATCTCGTCCGAATCCACGTTGGAGTGAACGTACGGAACCTTGATTGCGTCGGGGTGATCGTCGAGTGCCCGCGGGCAGAAGCTGCACACGACAAACCGGTCTGCTTGAAATGTCTGTTGCACGGGCGGCGGTTGGTGGACGCGGCCCATGATCGGCTCGAAGTTCAGGATGTTGAACGCCCACGGGTAGCAGAAGCCGTCCCAGCCGACCACGTCGAACGGGTGAAAGTCGTAGATGTATCCGGTGAACTGGTCGCCGATTTGCACGCGAATCTCCCACGGTCCGCCGGTTTCGTCGTGCGTTTCTAACTTCGTCGGTGGCCGCAAGTCGCGCTCGTAGAACGGGGCCCCGAGCTTCAGTTGGCCGGCAGGGTTCAGGTACCGGCTCGGCACGCGAATCATGCTCGGCGTGCGAATGACCAACATCCGCGCGAGCGCGTCGCCGTCGGATTTGCCGTCGAAAGTAAGTCGATAAGTACAACCGCGAGGAATCACCAGATAGTCGCCGTCGCCGAACGACACGCCCCCTTGCCAGCTTTCAAGGGTCCCCTTGCCCTTATGAACGAAGATGACCTCGTCTCGATCGCCCGGCCGGAAAAAATAATCCATCGCCTGTGTCGGCCGGCAGACGGAAAGCGACACATCCTGATTAACCAGAAGCGTCCGGCGGCCCATGATCGGATCGCCCCCCGCAGGAAGCTGAGCCGTTCGCAGATGATAATGCCGTTTCACCGCCTGCGGCACGATCTCCACCAGCCTCGCGCCGCGCTCGACTACCTGCTGAACTCGCGTCGGCGGATGAATGTGGTACAGGCAGGCGTATCGGTGGTCGAACCCGTGCGTCGTGATCACCTGCTCGTAGCGCAACTCGCCGCGCGGGCCGAGCAATTTCGTGTGCCGCTTGGCAGGCACATCGCCCATTCGCATGTAGTGCATAATCGTTACCTTTCTGAGATTTCAGATTGGAGATGTCAGATCGTACCTGGCTGTCACAGCGACCCGCGTTTCATCTGCTCGCGCTCGATAGCTTCAAACAAGGCTCGGAAGTTGCCCTCGCCGAAACCGCGGGCGTGGCCGCGACGTTGGATGACTTCGAAGAATAGTGTCGGTTCCGCAAAAATCGGCCTGGTAAAGAGCTGGAGCAAGTAGCCGTCGGGGCCTTCGCGATCGACCAGGATGCCGAGCCGTTCCAGATCGGCAAACGATTCTTCGATCGGACTGACACGCTCGGCCGCGGCCCGGTAGTATTCGCCGGGGACCGACAGAAAATCCAGACCACGCCGCCGCAGGTCGTCGATCGTGGGAATAATGGCCTTGGTCAACAGTGCGATGTGTTGCACGCCCGAGCCGTTGTTGGCGTTCAAGTATTCCTGGATTTGTGAATTCTCCGACGACGGCTCGTTGATCGGTAACTGAATGTAGCCGTGCTCGGCCGTCAGCACTTTGCTCATCAGTGCGGACCGCTTCGTGCGAATGTCGAAGTGCCGCGTCTGCTTGAAGCCGAAAACGCGTTGGTAGAACTCGACCCACTTGTCCATCTCGCCGGCCGGCACGTTGGCGACCATGTGGTCGACGATGGCGAAAGTGGAACCGGTGTTGTCGGGATGCGTCAGCAGCGGGTCCTTGATGTCGTGATAACCCGGTCCAAACGGCGGCTCGCCCTGCACATCGATCAGCGTGTGAGTCACATCGCCGTAGGCCGAAATCGAGCCGAACCGAATGCGGCCGCCTTCAAAATGATTCGTCTCGAGTTCCGCAACTACCTTCGCTCCGCGTTTTGCACATTCTTCGAGCGCGTACGCGGCGTCATGCACGAGAAACGCGATGTCGGCGACCCCTTGCGGGTGCTTGCGCAGGAACCCGGCCACGACGCTCTCGTGATACGCCGCCTGAGTCAAGATGAAGCGGATTCGTCCGTGTCCGACCACTCGGCAGACGCGGTCGCCTTTGCCCGAATACGGACCGCCGTGGGCAATCTCGCGGAAATTGAAGCGATGCACGAAGTAACTCGCCCAGTCGCCGATATCGGTCACGTAGAAATTGACGTGGTGTACTCGAATGATGCCGATGTCGCGAGTTTCGGTCGTTTCCGTCGCCGGTTTTTTGGTGGCAACCGCTGTCATGATTGACCCCTTAAACAACGCATCCAGATCTGAAGAATCAGCCGCTACCAGCCATCTTAGCTCGGCTCCGGGAGCCATCAAGACCTGCGGTCGGGCTACAAGACCGGAATGCCGAATCGCTTCACGAGCTGTTCGATTTCTCTTCGGAGGAACGCAAACGATGGGATGATGAACAGCAGATCCTGCATGCGCGACGGATCGTAGTCGGTTTCGATTACCTCATTCGTCACAAACGGACGATGTTCGACGTCGTTGGAAAGGGAGAATGGGATCTCGCCCGTCGAAGAGAGAATTCCGGCACCGAAGATTCTCGTGTCGCCGTCTTCCTCAATGAGACCGAATTCGATGCTGAACCAACTGAATCGTTTGAGGGCGAGCACCTGTTCGCCGTGTTGGGTAGTCGCCGCCGCCTTGCCGATCAGCGTCAGCAATTCGGCGTAGTCTTGATTCATCAGCGGCGGCACGTGGCCAAGACAATCGTGGATCATGTCGGGCTCGGGCGTAAACTCCGGGTGCGAACCGTGGCGAATGAACTGCGTGACGGGAAAACCACGGTCCGCGATGTAGGAGTAAAACATCCGGTAGGGCAAAGGCCCCTCTGCGGGCACCAGGTGCATGCGTGTCTCGTGCTCGAGTCGCTCGCTCAAGTTTCGTAACTGGGGGATCTCTGATTCGGAGATGCCGAGCGCCCGTTTAGCATTGAGGTAGATGCGGCTTGCGTGTTTGACGTGCAACTCGTCGAGCTTCGGGCTGACCTCACGCCAGATTCGCGTTTCCTCGGGCACGTAATCGATCAGCGGCGGCCCGCTGCGATCCAACCGATGTTGTCGGCAGAGAGCGAACAGATCTTTGCGGCGCCGCACATAGACTTCGTCGCCCAGTCCGGGATGACCAGCTTCCAATTCCAATTCGCTGGCGTCCGGCGGGTCAACCATGATCTGCGGATCGATGGGCACGCCATATTCGACGACGGTAGCCGATTCTTTCATGGCCGTTCCACCTTGGAGGAAAGTGAACTTCAGCCAGGACCCAAACCCTGAGCGTATTCTACAATCGCGCGGCCTCGGCTGACTATCGGATCGGCAATTTCTCACGCTCCAAGATCGACTTGAGCGGCACAATGCTAGGGCGACGCGCTGGACTGAAATACTCAATCGACACGAATGCGTTCACCTTCTCTTTGCGAAATGCTTCGAGGAACGGCTGAATCGCGTAACTCAACTCGCCATGCTCGATCGGGACGTCGTAGTCGTCCGGCTTCGCATTTCTGACGCCGACATGGGCAACGTGCTTCATGAGCGGCATCGTTTGTTCCAGGCTGTACTGATTGCACACGACGTGGCTCAGGTCGTAATCGAGCCGAAGCCCGGTCACGGCTTCGAGAATCTTCGCCGCATCGTCCGGGTGCTGGGCAATGGAACCGGTGTGGTTCTCAATCGAGAGCCAGAGTCCGCGTCGGGCGGCGATAGCGTGCATCTGACTCAAGATGTCTGTGGCGTTCTTGAGGCAAGTTTCTGGCGCCACGTTTTCGATGAATTTGCCAGGCTGCACGTTGACCAGCGGAATCGCGGCCGCCCGCGCACAGGCAACGACACGTTCGAACTGGGCCAGAATCGTCTTTCGCGCCGCGGGGTCGGGAACCGTGAGACCTGGAAATTGCTTGGGATCGCCAATGGCGAAATTGGCGTGGATCGCAATCGGGTCCAAGTCCAACCGGCTGCAGACGGCGGTGATTCGCTTGGCGTGGCCTTCCGGATCGCTCAGTTGCGATGGCGAGATGTGGGCCCAACCTTCGAACATTGCCAGATCGACGTATTGAAAGCCGAGTTTCTTGATTTCTTCCAGCGCGGCGTCCCACGGCATGTCTGAGAAAGCAAGCGACGAACAGGAGATCTTCAATTCCGTGGGGCGCCTTTTTTCAAGGACAGCCTGATCGGCCCACGTCCGTAGTGGGGAGCAGAACATCGCGGTGGCGGAACCCGCGGCCCCACGAAGGACAGATCGGCGCGACAATACACGCGACATTTCGGAACAGACTCCTCAGGATATAAACAGCCGGGAATCGGCCGGGAAACAGATGGCCAATTTTGCGTCTTGGCGCCGGGCTGGCGAAAAACCCGGGCAGGCGGCCCTATCCGCCACAGGGATTTTCCAGAGATTAACCACTCACGCCGGAAGAATTCAAGCCGCTGGGCCATTTTCCTTGATAACGTTTTTGGAAATATCCGGCCGCAGCGACATCGCCGGTCTCGAATGTGCTGCACGTGCGGGCTCGGTAATCTGCTCCGCCTATCGCGGATGAATTGCCGCCGCTACGATTATCCTCATGATCGATAACGCACCCGTAATTCAGTTTCAACACAAGGGCCTGACGCTTGAGGGCTACTCGCGCGCGGCGGTTCAAACCTATTGGCGGGTGCCTGAGTTGAAGCTTGGATTCGATCTGGGCATCCAGCCGTGGAGCTTCATGGGCACGCCGACGTGGTTCTTGAGCCACTGTCATCTCGATCACGCGGCGGCATTACCCGTGTATGTGGCGCGGCGACGCATGATGAAAATGGACCCGCCGACGATTTATGCCCCCGAGGAGACTGTGGGATACCTCGATCGGCTGCTGCGAATCTGGGAGCGCCTGGACCGCGGCCGGATGCGCTGCGAGCTGCGCGGCTTGAAAGCCGGCGATGAAGTCGAGCTTTCGCGAGAAACGGTCGTCTCCGTTTTTCCGACCAAGCACACGATCCCGTCGCTCGGCTACCTGGTTTGGGAACGGCGCAAGAAGCTGAAAGAAGAATTCCAGCAACTTTCCGGCAACGAGATTCGCGACCTGCGGCTGGCCGGCACCGAGGTGACCCGCGAAACGCGAATTCCACTGGTTGCTTTTCTCGGCGATACCGCACCGGAAGGACTGGACGTATTTCCCGCCGTCTACGAGGCCCAGATTATCATTCTCGAGCTGACGTTTGTTGCCCCCAGCCACCGCAAGGACAAGATCCACAAATATGGTCACACGCATCTCGACGACTTGATTGAGCGAGCCGATCGATTCAAGAACGACGTGGTGATCGCCTCCCATTTCAGCACGCGATACAACGCCGACAGAATTCAAAAGATCGTGGAGCGTCGCATTCCGGACAGCCTACGGGCTAAGTTGAAGCTGTGGTTGTGAGGAAGGGATCAGGGTTCAGGCACAAGACTGGCAAGTTTGAATAGACCTTCAATGGCACTTGGGGAATCGGTCGCTCGGTTTTTATCTCTTCTGATTTTCTCCCTGAACCCTGAACCATGATCGCTGGAAGGTTGTGAAAGAATGCGGCTACCGATCCAGTGTAGGGTGGGCCAAGTCTTCGCGGCCCACCATTTCCGCGAGAACGCATGGTCCTCGCTGGTGGGCCGCGAAGACTTGGCCCACCCTACACATTTTTTCACAAGCTCTAAACCTCTCCCTCCCTTGACACTTCGCCCGATACCCCCTAGATTGACCCGCCGCTGATGAACAGCTTTCAGGTTATTCATGTCTTGACGTTGGGATGGTCTGCCGCATGGCTGAGCCGACACGAGTAGACCTCAGTCGGGTCGCCCAGGATCTTCAGCTTCGGCGCGTTCAGGTGGAGGCCGTCGTCGCCTTGCTGGATGAGGGCAACACGATTCCCTTCATTACGCGCTATCGCAAAGAGCGAACGGGGGGAATGGACGAAGAGACAATCCGTCGCGTTCAGGATCGGGTCAACAACCTTCGGCTGTTGGTCGATCGCAAGGGCACTGTGCTGCGATCGATTGAGGCACAAGGGAAACTGACCGAGGAACTGAAGGCGGCGATCGAAGCGGCCGACAGTTTTCGCCGACTTGAGGATTTGTACCTTCCTTTCAAGCCGAAGCGGCAGACTCTGGCGACTCAGGCACGAGAAAAGGGTCTCGAGCCGCTGGCCAAGGCTGTGTGGCAGGACGCCGAAACCGCCCGTGACATCCAGGCCGCGGCTCAGGCCCTGGTGGACCCGGCCAAGGGACTCAACTCGTGCGACGAAGTGCTCGCCGGCATCGGCCACATCATCGCCGAGGATATTTCGGAAAACTACAACGCCCGCAGTGCGCTGCGGCGAGTCGTTTGGCAGACAGGTAAGATCAAAAGCGAAAAAGTTGAAAACCTGGTCGAAGAGAAAGGCAAGGCGTTTCGCGACTACTTCAGCTACAGCGAATCGGTGGAGAAGATTCCCGCGCACCGGATCCTGGCAATCAATCGCGGCGAGCACGAGCAAGCGCTGAAGGTGCGACTGGAGATCCACGAGGAGGCGGCACGCGAAGCAGTGTTTTCCGGTCTGCCACCCGAACCGCACACGCACATCGAGCGCCTGCGAGCCTGGGCCTGCGACGCGATCGACCGCCTACTGCGGCCCAGCCTGGAACGAGAAGTTCGCCGCGGGCTAACGGAAGAGTCGGAATCACACGCGGTCAAAGTGTTTGCCCGGAACCTGCGATGCCTGTTGCTGCAATCACCGGTACACGGCAAGCGCGTGCTGGCGATCGATCCGGGATTTCGCACTGGGTGCAAGTGGGCCGTGCTCGATGAATTCGGCAACGTGCTCGCCCACGACGTGATTTTCCCCCATGCACCGCAGACACAGCGGGCCGAGGCCAAAGAGAAGATCGTGGCACTAGCCCGCGAACACACCACGCACGTCGTTGCCATCGGCAATGGTACCGCATGTCGCGAGACCGAGGAGTTGGTGGCCGAGTGCATCGCCGAATCATTGCCCGACCTGCAATACACCATCGTGAACGAAGCGGGTGCAAGCGTGTATTCGACCAGCTCGGTGGGCCGGGAGGAGTTTCCAGACAAAGACGCGACCATGCGCGGAACCATTTCGATCGGGCGCCGGCTGCAGGACCCGTTGAGCGAGTTAGTCAAGATCGAACCGCAACACATCGGCGTCGGCCTGTATCAGCACGACGTACACCAGCGACATCTCAAGGAATCGCTTGGTGCCGTGGTGGAATCGTGCGTGAATTTCGTGGGAGTGGACCTGAACACGGCCAGCGTTCCCTTGCTACGTTACGTTTCCGGCCTCAACCAGCTCACGGCGCGGCGACTCGTCGAGTGGCGCCAGGCCCACGGGCCGTTCACGCGCCGCGAACAGATTAAGGAGGTACAGGGCATCGGGGACGCCGCGTTTACGCAGGCGGCGGGCTTCCTGAAAATTCCCGGCGGTGTCAATCCACTCGACCTGACGTGGATTCATCCCGAAAGCTATCCCGTGGCCGAAAAGCTGCTCGAGAAGATCGGGTTCACGCTGGAGGCGCTTCGGAATCGCGACGAGGTGGCGAAGCTTCGTGAAAAACTGCAAGCCATCGAGATCGAGAAAATTGCTCACGAACTCGAAGCCGGCCCGGCAACGATGCACGACATCGTCGATTCCTTGCAGCGGCCGGGCCGTGACCCGCGTGAAGACCTGCCGTTGCCGATTTTCAAAAAAGGTATTTTGAAAGTCGAGGACCTGATGCCCGGCCTGGAATTGCGCGGCCGCGTTCTTAACGTCGTGGACTTCGGTGCATTTGTCGATATTGGGCTCAAGGACAGTGGCCTCGTTCACATCAGCCAACTTTCGACGCGGTTCATTCGCTCGCCGTACGACGTCGTGACGGTCGGGCAGGTGGTGTCCGTGTGGGTCATGGCCGTCGAGACCGAGCGATCGCGCGTGTCGCTGACGATGATTGCTCCGGGAACCCCGCGACACCAGCCGCAAAAGCCGCCCCGCCCGACCAGGGAGCCCCGCTCCGCCCCGTCGCCGGCCGCACAGGCCGAAGCTGCTCAAGCGGCCTGTGCCGTGTCCGCACCGCCAGTTCAAACTGCACCGCCGGCCAGGCCGGCCCCGAGACCGCAGGCTCCGCACCAGCCACCGCAGCGGAAACCTCGACCGAAACCAGCCCCACCGCCATTGCCCCAATCCGTGATCGAAGGCAGCGAGCCGGCCCGAAGTTTTGGTGAGCTGAAAAGATTGTGGGACGCCCGGCGGAAGAGTTAGTCCGCTCCGTTCATTCCAGACTTTCCAAGAGCAGCTTCAGCTTGCGCACTTCCGTCTCCACATCGATCGACGTGCCTGGTTCGTCGATGATCTCCACAGAAATGAACCGGCCGTATCGGTAGCGCTGGAGCTGGGCAAAAATGCGGCTGTATTCGATCAGTCCCTGACCGATTTGAACCTGCATCTGGTTCGGCCCAGTCCCGGTGTCGCGCAGGTGAACGTGCTGGACGAACTGGAACACGTCGCCATATTCCTTGTTCTGATGTGGCCCGTTGATATAGTGACTCGGGTCCAGGGTCAGGCCGAGTCCGGGTACGGCCTGGCAAAGGGCGATCGCGCCCAGCGGATCTTGGGCCAACCGTCCCACGTGGTTTTCGATGCACAAGGTGATCGCCTCACGCGTGGCGATGGCGCTGAGTTCGCGCAGCCGCATGATCTCTGCCGCGATGTCGCTTCCGGCCGGCGCTGTTGGGACCGTGATGCAGGTGACGGTGAGCATCTTGGCGAGCTTGCAGACGGCCTCAAACTGGCGGCGGTATTCGGCCGGATCATCGGTCGCGATTCCGAGGTAAAAGGCGGCGGCACTCAAGCTCGGTCCCATGCGAATCCGCCGATGGGCCGCGGACGGGTCCTTTACGATTTCCGATGGGTTCAGATGGGCCCAGTTTTCGACAAGGGCGATCTCCACTTTGGAGAATTCCATTTCCGCGATCCTTCGCAACGCCACCTCCAGCGGCTGCGATGCGAAGCACAAGGTTGAACACGCAATGTGCAAGTGTCGGCTCCTTCCGCAAGTGGATTCCCGGTAGGCCCGAATTTTACCGCTTGTACGATTCTTGTCTACCCGATGCGGCTTTTTGTCGTCATGGGACGGTGACACTAGACAACCGAAATCATCTGCTGAATCGCAAGTTCCAGGTGCGGCCAGACCAGATTGGGAAACGCCCGGCGCCATTGGGATGAATCTAACGACGTATCGCGTGGCCTGGGCTCCGCGAAACACGCCTCTGCACGGCTGGATGGATTTAAGCTCGCTGAATCCAGTTTCAAACAAGCCGCCATGCGGCGACCCATTTCGAGCCGGGTCATCCGCTCTGGGCCACCGACGTGAAGGGTCCCCACAAAATCCGAAGACGCGATCGCCGCAAGTGCGCGGGCCGCAGTTGTCATATCCACCGGCGTGCGCCATTCGTCTTCAAAAAGAGTCAACGGCCTGCCTTCGCGCAGGGCGATCACCTGCTGGTCGAAGAAAGACGTTCGACCCACTAGCGACGGACCGTAGAGCAAACTCACTCGCGCGACCACGCCGTTTGGCGTAGCTTTCACGATCGACTCGGCATCCGCCTTGGTGCGGCCATACGCAGACAGGGGCGACGGGGCATCCTGCTCACGGTACCAACTCTTCTCGCCGTCAAAAACGAGATCAGTGGACACGTAGACGAATCGGCTCGAGTTTCGTTTCGCCAGCTCCGCCAGCACTGCGGTGCCTTGCACGTTTATCCGGCGGGCGAGATCCGGATTCTTGTGGCAATCCGCAACGCTCGCCATCCCACCGGCATGGATGACGGCATCGGGCCGCGCGCCATCGAACGCGGCGGCGACACAGGAGGGATCGCCAAGATCGACGGGACGAAGCGGCACTTCGCACACTGAGCCGGTTCGCGAGCCGCTCCAGGCGATAGTTTCGACCTCTGCTTGGGTCAGCTCCTTCAGCAAGTACCCGCCCAATTGCCCACTGGCCCCGGTCACCAAAACACGCATGAGAAATGTTCCGGTTAGAACCCTCGATATCTCCGAATGGAATTCATGTCCCGCAGCCGGTAGCCGATGCCGGCATAGTCGAGCAGACTGAGCAATGCCCGCAGGGCGACCCCCATGCCGTCGGGGCCGCTGAAGCCGCCGAACTGGCCGCCGCCCTTGAGATGCGGCTCCAGGTCCAGGAACACGCCGGGAACTCCCAGCCGTTTCAGTTTCTTTTCGAGCGGCCCAATGACGTCGCGGAAGTCGCGGAAGATCGCCTCGTGCCCGCTGTCGCCCTCGTCGGCGGGAACAAAATTCTTCAGCCTCTCTTCGTCGACGACGCCGGTCCACTGCAACTTCGGATCGATGCGGTAATCCTTGATGTGCATCCAGCCGATGCCGTGCTTCATGGCCTGATATTCGGCGACGACGTCGGCGGCCGGCATGTTCTGGGTCGACAGGTTGCCGCCGTCGAAGATGAGCTTCATGTGCGGGCTGTTAACGCGGCGGTGCATATCAGCCAGCGTGCGGCCGTTCTTGCCGACCAGATTGGCCTCGACCTCCAGCCCGTAAATGACGCCGGCGTCGCCGCACTTTTCGGCGATCGCGGCGAGTTGATCGCAAGCCTGTGGGACTTGATCGGTCGCTTCCTGGCCGCGCGGCGGGTAGAACGAAAAACCGCGCAGCAGCTTCGTCTCAAACGTGTGGGCCAGGTCGATCGCACGTGCCACGTCCTCTTTCAGGTACTTCTTAAACGGCACAAATGCGTTCTTGGTCCCATCGTCCACGTCGAGCAGTTTGACTTTTCCGATCGGCGATCCGATCGACGCCACTCGCATGTCGTAGACCTTGTGCAGCCGCAGGAGCTCGGCGATCTCCGGCTGCGTCAGCTTCATTACGTTTTTCACGCCCTGGCCGAGATCGATGAATCGCAGGCTGTAGTATTCCAACCCCAGCGCGGCGAACACGCTGAGCTGTTCCACCCCCCCTTTGGTGACCGCCGCCTCGTCCGCAAAGCCGCTGACGATAACTGTCGGCTTCGATTGCACTGCATTCTCCTGTTGCTTGAGCCATCCAATCGGTTCGAGCCGGCCATTGTGTGGGAGAAGCGATCTGGCATCAAGCTACGTGTAATGAATAATGAATAATGTGGGGTAGAACTGCCATGAACCGGTGGGAACGATTGAACCTTCAGATTGTGCGATGCGATATGTGTCCGCGGCTGCGCCGACATTGTGCGAAGGTTGCAGTTGATAAGCGGCGGGCGTTTCAAGATTGGACGTACTGGGGCAAGCCGCTTCCGAATTTCGGCGACTCCCAAGCGCGGCTGCTCATTGTGGGCCTGGCCCCCGCGGCTCATGGCGGGAACCGCACCGGTCGATTTTTCACCGGCGACCGAAGCGGCGATTGGTTGTTTCGCGCGCTGTACCGAGCCGGTTTGGCCAGTCAGCCCACTTCGGTCGCTCGCGACGACGGCATGAAGCTAATTGACTGCGCGATCACCGCGACTTGCCACTGTGCTCCGCCGGGGAACAAGCCAAGCCCGCGCGAAGTGGCCAATTGCCACGGGTGGTTTCAAGAGACGATCGACCAATTGCCCGTGCGCGTGTTTTTGGCGTTGGGTCAAATTGCGTGGCGATTAGTGGTGGAAGAAACGGGGCGACGCGGCTGGCTGGAAGGTCGAACTCCGAAGTTTGGCCACGGCAGCACGGCCGCGCTGGTGGGCGGGCGCTGGCTCGTCGGCAGCTATCATCCGAGTCAACAGAACACGTTCACTGGTCGGCTGACCGAGCCCATGTTCGATCGCATATTTGAGATCGCGCGCGAGAAATTGGCGATTGATCGGCCCGAAACTGACCTTGCATCGATGGTCTAATGGCCAAGACGCAATTCCGCCACGTCGGCAGTCGAGACACCGTGGCGACTCTTGCTCAGATTCCGCCCGATGTCAGCAGCAGATCGACCACGGCCGCCGAAATGCTCTCGAGGATTACTGGTGGGCTCAAGAGGTTGTTGTTGGCGCCGTTCATGCCGCTGGCCAATTTCACCTTGGCGACGCCGTCGCCCGCGAGGCCCTTCTTCACTTTGCCCGTGAGCGTGCTGACACCTGCCACCGTGTCGCGCAGTCGCAGGTGCAGCGGGTCGCCGTTCAGGCCAATGGCCATTTCCATGGCACCGCCGCCCGCCAACTTCAGCGATATGGAGTCGCCATTGCTGTCCAAAAAACGGAGGCTCGTCCCGCGCGCGATCCCGACCACGCAGTTGTCGCCGGGGGTCCCGTCCATGTTGCCGTCAAGCTTGTTGCCGGCCAGGTCGGTCAGGTTGCCGGTTCCGAGCACGGTCAGCTTGTAAATCGTGCGTTGCTTGAGCAGGGTGACGGGTGAAAGTCGGACTGTTTGCGTGGCGGCATCGTATAACGCCGCGACCAGTGCCACGTTCATGTCGTCGGCCGTGCCTATCTTGCGGTCCTTGCCGGCACTGGCGAGTGCGTAATTGCCCACGGTGGCGGCGCCGACCGGGTCTAGGGCCTCATTCGCTTTGAGATTCAGGTACAGAATACTTTTGCCGTAGGTCACGAACTGCACGTCGGTGATCCGAGGCCCTTTCAAGTCCGTGACCGTCACTGTCATGGAATCTGTAGCCGATGCACCTAGGCTGTCGGTCACCGTGAGCGTCAGCGTGTGGAGGCCGTAGCTCAAATTCAAGAGCGGTGCTGCTTGGGTGGAAAGCAGCACCGCACCTTCCGTCCATTTGTACGTGATCGGATTCCCGTCGGGATCGCTGCCACTGCCGGTCAACGTCACGGACCCGCCGCCCGAAAGCGTTCCATCGACGGTTTGATCGGGGCCGGCGTTTGCAGTCGGGGGACGGTTGACGTTGTTCACCGTGATCGAGACGCTTTTCAGATCCGATCCGCCGTTGCCGTCGCTGACGTTGAACGAAACGGAGTAGTTGCCCGATTGGCTGAAAGTGGGGGACCAGGAAAACGATTGCGTCGCCGAATTGAAGCTGGCGCCGGCGGGCAGGCCGGTCGCGCCGAAGGTCAGCGTGTCGCCGTCCACGTCCGTGCCGCTCACAGTGAAACTTAGCGATTGACCCTCGTTCACACTCTGATTGCCGGGCACGCTGAGCACCGGCGGATCATTCACGGAATTGACCGTGATCACGACGGAGGCGACATTCGAGTCCAACAGCCCGTCGTTCGCCTTGTACGTGAAGAAATCAGTGCCATGAAAATTGGCATTCGGCGTGTACGTGTACGACCCGTCGGCGTTCAGGGTGAGTGTGCCGTTGGCGGGGCCGCTGACCAGGACGCCCGAGAGCGAATCGCCATCCACGTCGCTGTCATTGACGAGCACGCCGGCCGCGGTCACGGTGAGAATTGCGTCTTCATCAATGGTGCCGGAATCATTGACCGCGACCGGCGCGTCGCTTACCGCGTTCACGGTAATAGAGACTGAAGCGACATTAGAATCCGCCAGGCCGTCGTTGGCCTTGTACGTAAAGGAGTCGGTGCCGAAAAAGTTCATGTTCGGTGTGTAGGTGAACGAGCCGTCTGGGTTCAAGGTCAACGTGCCGTTGGCCGGCCCGGCCACCAGCACCGCACTCAACGTGTCACCTTCCACATCGCTGTCGTTGGCCAAGACGCCCGGTGCGACAACGGTCAGTGTGCCGTCTTCGTCCACGCTTGCCGAATCGTTGCCGGCGACCGGAGCATCGTTCACCGGGTCCACGGTGATCGTGACGTCGGCCACATTTGAGTCGAGTGCACCGTCGTTGACTTTGTACGTGAAGGAATCGACGCCGAAGTAATTCGCGCTGGGCGCGTACGAGAGCGACCCGTCGGCGTTCAAAGTCAGTGTGCCGTTGGCCGGGCCAGAAACCAGAATCGCCGCCAGAACGTCTCCGTCGGGGTCGCTGTCGTTGCCAACGAGGCCAGGGGCAGTGACGGTGAGCGTGTTGTCTTCCGCAATCGTGTAGCCATCGTCCGCGGCCACAGGCACGTCGTTTAGGCCGTTGACCGTTATGCTCACCGTGCCAACGGGAGAATTGGCCGATCCGTCGTTGGCGCGATAGGTGAACGAATCGCTGCCGAAGAAATTCGCGTTCGGCGTGTAGGAAAATGACCCGTCGGCATTCAACGTAAGATTGCCGTTGGCCGGCCCGCTCATCAAAGCAGCGCTGAGCGAATCGCCTTCGACGTCGCTGTCGTTAGCCAGTACACCCGAGGCTGGGACGTTCAGGCTGTTATCCTCGTTGACGCTGTAGCTGTCATTCGCCGCGACCGGGGCATCGTTCACTGGATTCACCGTGATCGTGACCGTGGCGACGTTGGAATTGGCTGATCCGTCGGAAACCCGGTAGCTGAACGAATCGCTGCCGAAGAAGTTCGCGCCGGGCGTGTAGACAAACGATCCGTTTGCGAATAGGGCGACCACGCCGTTGACAGATCCGCTGACCAGCACAGCGCTGAGCGGATCGCCGTCGATGTCAGTATCGTTGGCCAGTACGCCGGGCACGGCGACCACGAGCGTGTTGTCTTCGTTCAGGCTGTAACTGTCGTTCGACGCGGACGGCGGATCATTCACGGGGTTGACCGCGATCGTGACCGTGGCCGCGTTCGAGTTCAGCGAGCCGTCGAAAGCCCGGTAGGTGAACGAATCGCTGCCGAAAAAGTTCGCGGTCGGTGTGTAGGTAAACGATCCGTCGGCGTTTAGTGTCAGGCTGCCGTTGGCGGGTCCACTGACGAGTACTGCGGAAATGGGATCGCCTTCCAGGTCGCTGTCGTTTCCGAGCACGCCGGGGCTGGACACCGTGAGCGTGCCGTCTTCGTTCGCGCTGTAACTGTCGTTCGCGGCCACCGGGGCGTCGTTCACCGCGTTCACGGTGATCGAAACCGTGGCGACGCTGGAACTGGCCGAGCCGTCGAAAGCACGGTACGTGAACGAGTCGTTGCCGAAAAAGTTCGCGTTCGGCGTGTAGCTGAGGGAGCCGTTGGCATTCAGCGTCAGCGAGCCGCTGGCAGGGCCGCTCACCAACACTGCCGAAAGCGAGTCGCCGTCCACGTCGCTGTCGTTCCCGAGCACACCGGGTATTGCGACATTGAGCGTACTGTCTTCGTTTACACTGTAGCTGTCGTTCGTCGCCACTGGGGCATCGTTTACTGGATTGATCGCGATCGATACCGTCGCGACATTGGAATCGAGCGAGCCGTCGTTGGCTTTGTAGGTGAATGAGTCGCTGCCGAAAAAGTTCGCGTTCGGCGCATAGGTGAACGACCCGTCGGCGTTCACGGTCAAAGCCCCGTTCGCCGGCGCACTCACCAGGACAGCCGTCAGCGAATCGCCATCCACATCGCTGTCGTTGCCGAGCACGCCGAGGGCCGCGACATTCAACGTAGCGTCCTCGTTGACGTTGTAGCTGTCGTTCGACGCGACGGGCGCGTCGTTCACGGGATTCACCGTGATCGAGACCGTCGCCACGTTGGAATCGGCCGACCCATCGGTGGCCTTGTACGTGAACGAATCGCCACCGTTGAAATTGACGTTCGGCGTGTATGTAAGCGACCCATCGGCGTTCAGAGTGAGCGATCCGTTCACCGGGCCGGTCACCAGCACGGCGGTCAGCGGATTGCCGTCCACGTCGCTGTCATTGGCGAGCACACCGGGAGCTGCAACATTCAGCACGGCATCTTCATTCACGCCGTAGGCGTCGCCTGTTGCAGTCGGCGCGTCGTTCACAGGGTTTACCGTGATCGACACGGTGGCGACGTTGGAATTGGCCGAGCCGTCGTTGGCTCGGTAAGTGAACGAGTCGGCGCCGTTGAAGTTCGCGTTCGGCGTGTATGTAAACGAGCCGTTGGCGTTCAAGGTCAGGCTGCCGTTCGAAGGGCCGACGACCAGATTGGCCGTAAGCGGATCGCCGTCTACGTCGCTGTCGTTGGCGAGTACACCGGGTGGCGCGATGATGAGGGCGTTGTCTTCGTTCACGCTGTAGCTGTCGTTCGCCGCGATCGGAGCGTCGTTCACCGCGTTCACCGTGATCGTGACCGTGGCCGCGTTGGAATTGGCCGCGCCGTCATTGGCCCGATAGGTAAAGGTGTCGACGCCGTTAAAGTTCAAGCCCGGCGTGTAGCTGAACGATCCGTCGGCATTGAAAGTCAAGGTGCCGTTGCCAGGGCCGGAGACCAGAAACGCGGTCAGCGAGTCGCCTTCCACGTCGCTGTCATTGACCAATACGCCAGGAGCGACGATCGATAGCAGGCTGTCCTCGTTCACGCTGAAGCTGTCGTTCGCCGCGACCGGTGCGTCGTTCACCGCATTCACCGTGATCGAGACCGTCGCCACGTTGGAATTGGCCGTGCCGTCGTTGGCGCGATAGGTGAACGAATCGCCGCCGAAAAAGTTGGCATTCGGCGTGTAGCTGAACGAGCCGTTGGCATTCAGCGTCAACATGCCACTGCTCGGTGCACCGACCAGAACGGCAGACAGAACGTCGCCGTCGATGTCGCTGTCGTTGCCGAGCACGCCCGAGGCAGACACGTTGAGCACGGAGTCTTCGTTCACCCCGAAACTGTCGTTCGCGGCGACGGGGGCGTCATTGACCGGATTGACCGTGATGGTCACCGTGGCAATGTTCGAATCGAGCAAGCCATCGTTGGCCAGGTACGAGAACGAGTCGGTGCCGTTAAAGTTGGCGTTTGGAACGTAGATGAACGATCCATTCGCGTACAGGGTCAACGATCCATTCGCCGTGCCGCCGATCAGGATGGCGGTGAGCGGGTCGCCGTCGACGTCGCTGTCGTTGCCGAGCACGCCAGGGGCCGCGACATTTAGCGTGGCGTCTTCGTTGACGCTGAAGCTGTCATTGGCCGCTGTGGGGGCGTCGTTGATCGGATTCACCGTGATCGTCACGGTGGCCACGTTGGAGTTTGCGGTCCCATCGTTGGCTCGGTACGTGAACGAATCGATACCGTTGAAGTTCGAGTTGGGTGTGTAGTTGAATGATCCGTTAGCGTTCAAGGTCAATGAGCCGCTGGCCGGGCCGCCGACCAACACGGCCGTCAGCGGATCACCGTCCACGTCGCTGTCGTTTCCGAGCACGCCGGGCGCCACGGCGGTGAGCGAGCCATCTTCATTCATACTAAAACTGTCATCGGCTGCGACCGGTGCGTCGTTCACCGGATTGACCGCGATCGACACCGTGGCCACGTTGGAATCGGCCGTGCCGTCGTTGGCCTGGTAGGTGAACGAGTCGCTGCCGAAAAAGTTGGCGTTTGGCGTGTAGGTAAACGATCCGTTGGCATTCAGGGTCAAAATGCCGCTGGCGGGGCCGGCAACCAGCACGGCCGCGAGCGGATCGCCGTCCACGTCGCTGTCATTGCCCAGCACGCCCGGGGCGGCGACGGTCAGGGCGTTGTCTTCGTTCACGCTGTAGCTATCGTTCGCCGCAACCGGTGCGTCGTTCACAGAGTTCACTGTGATCGAAACCGTGGCCACATTGGAATCGGCCGTGCCGTCGTTGGCCTTGTAGGTGAACGAGTCGTTGCCGAAATAGTTCGCGTTCGGTGTGTACGTGAACGAGCCGTTGGCATTCAGCGTCAATGAGCCGCCGGCCGGGCCGCTGACTAGGGTTGCCGTCAGCGGATTGCCGTCGACGTCGCTGTCGTTGACCAAAACGCCGGGTGCGGCCACATTCAACGTGGCATCTTCATTCACGCTGTAGCCGTCATTCACGGCCACCGGGGCGTCGTTCACCGCGGCCACCGTGATCGAAACCGTGGCCACGTTGGAATCGGCCGTGCCGTCGTTGGCCTGGTAGGTGAACGAGTCGCTGCCGTTGAAGTTGGCGCTTGGCGTGTAGGTAAACGAGCCGTTGGCATTCAGGGTCAAAGTGCCGCTGGCCGGGCCGGCAACCAGCACGGCCGCGAGCGGATCGCCGTCCACGTCGCTGTCGTTGCCCAGCACGCCTGGAGCGGCGACGGTCAGGACGTTGTCTTCGTTCACGTTGTAGCTGTCGTTCGCCGCAACTGGTGCGTCGTTCACAGAGTTCACTGTGATCGAAACCGTGGCCACGTTGGAATCGGCCGTGCCGTCGTTGGCCTTGTAGGTGAACGAGTCGTTGCCGAAAAAGTTCGCGTTCGGTGTGTACGTGAACGAGCCGTTGGCATTCAGCGTCAATGAGCCGCCGGCCGGGCCGCTGACCAGGACTGCCGTCAGCGGGTTGCCGTCGACGTCGCTGTCGTTGACCAAAACGCCCGGTGCGGCGACGTTCAGGGCGTTGTCTTCGTTCACGTTGTAGCTGTCGTTCGTCGCAACCGGTGCGTCGTTCACAGAGTTCACTGTGATCGAAACCGTGGCCACGTTGGAATCGGCCGTGCCGTCGTTGGCCTTGTAGGTGAACGAATCGCTGCCGTTGAAGTTGGCGTTTGGCGTGTAGGTGAACGAGCCGTTGGCATTCAGGGTCAAAATGCCGCTGGCCGGGCCGGCAACCAGCACGGCCGCGAGCGGATCGCCGTCCACGTCGCTGTCGTTGCCCAGCACGCCCGGGGCGGCGACGGTCAGGACGTTGTCTTCGTTCACGCTGTAGCTGTCGTTCGCCGCCACGGGAGCGTCATTCACCGGGTTGACCGTGATCGTGACCGTGGCGAGGTTGGAATTGGCCGCACCGTCATTGGCCCGGTAGGTGAACGAAACCACGCCGCTAAAGTTCGCGTTCGGAGTGTACGTGAACGAGCCATCCGCATTCAGGATCAGGGTGCCGCTGGCCGGGCCGCTCACCAGGAAGGCACTGATCGGATCGCCTTCCACATCGCTGTCGTTGCCCAGCACGCCCGGGGCCGAAACATTGAGCGAATTATCTTCGTTCACGCTGTAGCTGTCGTTCGCCGCGACCGGGGCGTCGTTCACCGAGTTGACCGTGATCGACACCGAGGCCACGTTGGAATCAGCCGCGCCGTCGTTGGCCTTGTACGCAAACGAATCGTTGCCGTTGAAATTCGCGTTCGGCGTGTAATTGAAGGAACCGTTCGCGTTCAGCGTCAGTGTTCCGCTGGTGGGGCCGGAAACCAGCACGGCCGCGAGCGGATCGCCGTCGATATCGCTGTCGTTGCCGAGCACGCCCGGGGCCGAGACGTTCAGCGGCACGTCTTCGTTCGTGCTGTAGCTTTCGTCCGCCGCCACCGGGGAGTCATTCACGGGATTGATCGTGATCGAAACGGTCGCGACGCTGGAATCGGCCGTGCCGTCGTTGGCCTTGTACGCAAACGAATCGCCGCCGTTGTAGTTCGCGTTCGGCGTGTAGGTGAATGACCCGTCGGCATTGAATGTCAGACTGCCATTGGCCGGGCCGGTGACCAGGACCGCGGTGATGGGGTCGCCGTCCACGTCGCCGTCGTTGCCCAGCACACCCGGGGCCGAAACATTGAGCGAATTATCTTCGTTCACGCTGTAGCTGTCGTTCGCCGCGACCGGGGCGTCGTTCACGGAATTGACCGTGATCGAAACGGTCGCCACATTGGAATCGGCCGCGCCGTCGTTGGCCTTGTACGTAAACGAATCGCCGCCGAAAAAGTTCGCGTTCGGCGTGTACGTGAACGACCCATTGGCGTTGAGCGTCAGGGAACCGTTGGCCGGGGCAGCGACCAGAACGGCCGCGAGCGGATCGCCGTCGATATCGCTGTCGTTGCCGAGCACGCCGGGGGCGGCCACCGTCAGCCCAGAATCTTCATTGACGCTGAAGCTGTCGTTGGCGGCAACCGGTGCGTCGTTCACCGCACTGACCGTGATCGTCACGATGGCCACGTTGGAATCGATTGTGCCGTCGTTCGTTTTGTACATGAACGAATCGGCCCCGAAGAAGTTCGCGTTCGGCGTGTAGCTGAACGATCCATCGGCGTTGATCGTCAAGGTGCCCCGAGTGGGTCCCACAAACAGCACGGCGCTGAGCGGGTCACCGTCGACGTCGCTGTCGTTGCCCAAGACGCCGGGGACCGCCACGTTGAGCGTGCTGTCTTCGTTCACGATGTAGCTGTCATTCACCGCCACTGGAGCGTCGTTCACCGGGCTTACCGTGATCGTGACCGTCGCCAGGTTGGAACTGGCCGTGCCGTCGTTGGCGCGATAAGTGAACGAATCGTTGCCGTTGAAGTTCGCATTCGGCGTGTAGGTGAATGACCCGTTCGCGTTCAAGCTCAGCGACCCGCTGGCCGGTGCGCCGACCAACACAGCGGTGAGCGGATCGCCGTCGACATCGCTGTCGTTGGCGAGCACTCCGGGTGCCGTCACAGTCAACGAGCCGTCCTCGCCCACGCCGAAGCTGTCGTTGGCCGCGACCGGCGCGTCGTTCACCGCGTTGACGGTGATCGCGACTGTCGCAAGGTTCGAGTCGACGGTCCCGTCGTTCGCTCGGTACGTGAACGAATCCGTCCCGTTGAAGTTCGCATTCGGCGAGTAGCTGAACGAACCATTCACATTCAGAATCAAAGTTCCGTTCGACGAGCTGCTCACGAGAACGGCCGTGAGCGGGTCGCCGTCGACGTCGCTGTCGTTAGCGAGCACGCCGGGAATCGCCACGTTGAGCGTGCTGTCTTCATTGACGCTGTACGCGTCGTTTGACGCCACCGGAGCGTCGTTGACCGGATTCACCTTGATCGAAACGGTCACGATTCCCGAATTGAGCGATCCGTCGTTCGCCTGGTAAGTGAACGTGTCGGAACCGTTGAAATTGGCGTTCGGCACGTAATTGAACGATCCGTTGGCGTTCAAGCTCAATGAGCCGTTGACCGGGGCGGTGACGAGCACCGCCGTGAGCGGGTCGCCGTCGATGTCGCTGTCGTTGCCGAGCACGCCGGGTGCGACCACCGAAAGCGTGCCGTCTTCGTTCACGCTGTAACTATCGTTTGCCGCGACAGGTGCGTCGTTCACCGGATTGACCGTGATTGTGACCGTCGCCACGTTTGAATTGACAGTGCCGTCGTTGGCATTGTAAGTGAACGAGTCGGTCCCATTGAAGTTCGCATTGGGGACGTACAGGAAAGACCCGTTTGCGTTCAATGTCAATGCACCGTTTGCCGGGCCTGCGACGAGAATCGCCGTGAGCGGATTACCGTCTACGTCGCTGTCGTTGCCGAGCACGCCGGGGGCGGCGATGCTGAGCGAGTTGTCTTCGTTGACGCTGTAGCCGTCGTTCGCCGCCACCGGTGCGTCGTTCACCGCGTTGACCGTGATCGACACCGTGGCCACGTTGGAATTGAGCACGCCGTCGTTGACCCGGTAAGTGAATGAATCGTTTCCGTTGAAGTTCGCGTTCGGCGTGTAAACGAACGACCCATTGGCATTGAGAACCAGCCCGCCGTTGGAAGGGCCGCTGACGAGGGCGGCCGTGAGCGGGTCGCCGTCCACGTCGTTGTCGTTCGTGATCACGCCGGGGGCCGAGGCCGTCAAGCTGCCGTCTTCGTTGACACTGTAGCTGTCGTTCGCCGCGACCGGTGCGTCGTTCACCGCGTTCACCGTGATGGTGACCGTCGCCACATTCGAATTCGCCGCGCCGTCGTTCGCGCGGTACGTGAACGAATCCGTGCCGTTGAAATTCGCGTTCGGCGTGTAGACAAATGAGCCGTTCGCGTTCAACGACAGCGAGCCGTTGCCGGGACCGGCTACCAGCAGCGCAGTCAGCGGGCTGCCCTCCACGTCGCTGTCGTTGCCTAGCACACCCGGGGCCACGATCGTGAGCGTGTTGTCCTCGGTCGCGTTGTAACTGTCGTCGACCGCAATTGGGGCGTCGTTCACGGCGTTGATCGTGATCGTAACCGTGGCGACGTTGGAATCGAGCAGGCCGTCGTTGGCCTTGTAAGTGAATGAATCCGTGCCGTTGTAATTCGCGTTTGGAGTGTAGGAAAACGAACCGCTCGAATTGAGCGACAGACTGCCATTCGTCGGCCCAGTGACCAGAATCGCCGTGAGCTGATCGTCTTCGGGGTCGCTGTCGTTGCTGAGAACGCCGGGCAGCGTCACGATCAGCGTGTTGTCTTCGTTGACGCCGTAGACGTCGTCTGACGCCGTCGGGCCGCTGTTGGTCGAATGAACGTCGATCACAACCGTAGCGACGTTGGAATTCAGGCTGCCGTCGCTGGCGCGGTAGGTAAAAACGTCGAGGCCGTTGAAATTGAAATTCGGAACGTACGTGAACGAGCCGCCTGCATTCAGCGTCAAGAGGCCGTTGCTCGGGCCGGTAACAAGTACCGCGGTGATCGGATCGCCGTCCACGTCGGTGTCGTTCGTGAGTACTCCCGGCGTGGGCACGTTCAGCGTGAGGTTCTCATTTACGCCGTAAGCGTCATCGACGGCGGTCGGGGCGTCGTTCACGGCGGTGACCGTGATCGTGACCGTCGCCAGGTTGGAACTCAGCGGCCCATCGCTGGCGCGGTAGCTGAATGAATCGGTCCCGGTGAAATTGGCGTTCGGCGTGTAGTTAAACGAGCCGTTGGCGAACAGCGAAACGCTGCCGTTGGCCGGCCCGCCGACGAGAATCGCCACTAGCGGGTCGCCCTCGACGTCGCTGTCGTTGACCAGCACGCCGGGAGCGCCCACGGTCAGCGTGTTGTCTTCGGCAACGACATACGAGTCGCCGGCCGCGACCGGTGCGTCGTTCACGGCATTCACGGTGATCGTCACCGTGGCCAAGTTCGACTGCAGCAAACCGTCGCTGTTTTGGTAGGTGAACGAATCGTTGCCGTTGAAGTTTAGGTTCGGCGTGTAACTGAAGGAACCGTTGGCGTTAAATGTCAGCGAGCCGTTCGCGGGGCTTGAAACCAGGATCGCCGTGAGCGGGTCGCCGTCCACATCGTTGTCGTTGCCGAGCACGCCCGGCGCGGCAACATTAAGCGTGTTGTCTTCGGAAACGCCGTACGTGTTATTGACCGCCGTCGGGGCGTCGTTGATCGGGTTCACGGTGATCGTGACCGTAGCGACGTTCGAGTTGGAAGTTCCGTCGCTGGCCTGATAACGGAACGAATCGGTGCCGGTGAAATTCGCCGAGGGCGTGTAGCTGAACGAGCCGTTCGCGTTAAGCGTTAGCGAGCCCTTGCTCGGTCCGCTCACCAGCACAGCCGTGAGCGGGTCGCCCTCGATATCGCTGTCGTTGCCCAGAACGCCCGGAGCCGAAACAATCAGCGTGTTGTCCTCATCGACGCCGTAGCTGTCGTTGCCCGCCACCGGAGGATCGTTTACCGGCCCCACGGTGATCGCGACGGTCGCGACGTTGGAATTCAGCACGCCGTCGTTGGCCCGGTAAGTGAACGAATCCGGGCCGAAGTAAAACGGAGTTGGCGTATAAACGAATGAGCCGTTGGCGTTAAACGTCAGTATGCCGTTCAATGGGCCGGATACGAGCACCGCGGTCAGCGGGCTACCTTCCACGTCGGTGTCATTCGCCAGCACGCCGGGGGCAGATACGGTGAGCGTGTTGTTCTCTGCCACGCCGTACGCGTCATTGCCCGCACTGGGCGCATCGTTGACCGCGTTCACCGTGAGAGTAACTGTCGCCACACCGGAACTGACCACGCCGTCACTGACCTGATAGCGAAACGAATCGGTTCCGTTGAAGTTTGCATTGGGTGTGTAGCTGAAGGACCCGTTGGCGTTCAGGCTCAGCGATCCGTTCGTCGTGCCGCTGACGAGAACTGCCGTGAGCGGATCGCCGTCGACATCGAAATCGTTGCCGATCACGCCTGGTGCGGAGACGTTCAGGGTATTGTCTTCATTAAGACCGTACGCGTCGTCGGTACTCACCGGGGCGTCATTGATAGGATTGACCGTAATCGTGACGGTCACGGTGTTCGAATCAGCCACGCCATCGTTAGCCTTGTAGGTAAACGAATCGTTGCCGCTGAAGTTGGCGTTCGGGGTGTAGGTGAACGAGCCATCGACCGCCAGGCTGAGCGAACCGCTGGCCGGACCGCCGACAAGCACGGCCGTGAGCGGGTCGCCGTCCGCGTCAGTATCGTTGCCCAAGATGCCTGGAGCCGTAACGGAGAGTGTACCGTCCTCGTTTACGAAGTAACTATTCGCCGCTGCAACCGGGGCCGTATTGCTCTCGTAACGGGCCAGTGCAAAATCCTGGTTGCTGCCAAGCGAGCGGCCGGCGGCGACGATCTTGCGATCCGACTGGATGGCCAGCGCGTACACTTCATCGGTACTGGTACCGATCGTCGTGATCACTTTTCCATCGGTGTCGAATCCCGTGTCCAAGCTGCCGTTGCTGCGGTATCTCACCAGGGCAAAGTCATAATTTGCACCGTTATAAGCCCGGCCCGCGGCCACGAGCTTGCCGTCGTTCTGTAATGCCAGGGCATAGGCCTCGTCCGTGGTCGTGCCGATCGTTGTGGTGACCTTTCCGTCCGAGTCAAAAGTGGTGTCCAGGCTTCCGTTGCTGTTGTAGCGAACCAGGGCGAAGTCCGTCGTTGAGCCGATTGTGGCGCGGCCCGCGGCGACCAGCTTGCCGTCGCTTTGCAACACAAGTGCATAGGCCTCATCCGTGCTCGTGCCGATCGTCGTGACCAATTTGCCGTCCGTGTCGAAGCTCGTGTCCAGGCTTCCGTTGGCGTTGTAGCGAGCCAGGGCAAAGTCGTAGTTGCTGCTGTTTCGGGATCGTCCGGCCACGACAATCTTGCCGTCTGGCTGAATCACCATGGCATACACATCGTCATTGCGGCTTCCAATCGGCGTGGTCACTTTGCCGTCGGTGTCGAACGTCGTGTCGAGGCTTCCGTTTGAGTTGTAACGGACGACTGCGAAGTCGTAGTTGCTCATGCGGGCGCGTCCGCCAACGACAATTTTGCCGTCCGGCTGAATTGCGATGGAGTACGCCTCGTCGGTATTGCTGCTCGAGATCGTCGTCGTCACCTTGCCGTCGCCGTCGAACGTAGTGTCAAGGCTGCCGTTGGCGTTGTACCGAGCCAGGGCAAAATCGTAGTTGCCCCCAATGCTTGCCCGGCCGGCCACCACAATCTTGCCGTCGGGCTGAATGGCGATGGCATAGATCTCGTCGGTGCTTGTGCCAATCGGCGTTGTCACTTTGCCATCGGTGTCGAATGAAGTGTCGAGGCTGCCGTTAGTGTTGTAGCGTGCCAGGGCGAAATCGTAGTTGGAACCGTTGGACCGGCCGGCGGCGATGATCTTTCCGTCGGATTGGATGGCGAGCGCACGAACTTCGTCGGTGCTGCTCTGGATTGGAGTCGTAACCTTGCCGTCGCTGTCGAAAGTGAGATCGAGATCGCCGGCGTTCATGAGCCAACGATCTTCGAGAACCTCAAGGCGCGGCCGGTCGGACTGGCGATCCGGTTTGCGCAGCCGCAACTCATGCGATCTGGTTTTTCGCTTGACCTTTGACTTCATGCCTGACCGACGACGATTCTCAGATGTTGATTCGACCTGGTGCGGTAGGCCGTTCCCGTGGGGAGGAACTCAGGGAAGCCGCAAATGCGGAGGGAACGCATCGGATGTTGCGGCAAGGCAACTATAGGTCACAGATTCTGGCGTGTACAAATTACTACCGCAGCCACTTGGGCGGCAGCCAAGCTTTCGTCCAAGGATTGTCGTTTACGGCAGGGGCGTCCGTGGAGGAATCGGGGGCAGATTGGTCGGATCGTTCCGAATCTGCGACCTGCAAGATCTCTTCCTCGACTGAAACGTCGGACTGACCGTCCTCAGCATGGTTCGTTTGAGTTGGACTCCCCTTCTGAGGTGGATTCTGGATGTGCGGCAGAGTCCACTTTACATGGTGATTTCGGTTCTTGTTGCGTGCCTGCGCAGGATTCTCATTGGTGCGCGGAGCCTTCTCAACACTGGGCTGGCCCATTTGTAGCAGTTCGAGTTTTTCTTCCGATTCCCGTTCTGTCGCGGCGAATGGGTTCTCTGAGGAACTCTGATCGTTGATTTGGGCGAGTAGTGCCCGGGCGTCCTTGAGGTTCGGAACAACTGCCACGGCACGATCCAGGTGATTGCGGGCCTCGGCCGTTTTACCCGCCTGCAGGAGCATGACGGCAAGGTTGTAGTGTGCGGGGCCGGGACCAACGGCATCACGAAATTCCTTCCAGGAATCCTCGTAGTTACCCGATGCGGCCAGGACCATACCCAGGTTGTTGTGATACTTCGTCTCCTCCGGGTCCAACTTCACCGCCATCTTGAGCGACTCGATGGCACCGGACCAATCCTTCTGGTCCGCGAGCAGCAAGCCCTTGTCGTTATGAACGGGGGCACTTCGCCGGTGCAGCCTTTCGGCATTTTGGTAGACCTTGAGAGCCGCGTCGGGCCGGCCCAGCATTCCATAAACGCGGGCCAGCGACAGTGCGGCCTTGAGCGACTTGGGATCCATCTTCAATGCTTGTTCGTACTGCGATTGAGCACCGGCCAAGTCTTCACTGCCTTCAAGCAATTCGCCCATGGCCATCGAGACTCGTCCACGAGATTCCGCCGATTTGTAATCATTTTGCTCATCGGAGTTGAGCGGGGCGTGCTCGGTCTTGCCGGCAGTCTTCCGGGTTGTTTGGTCAAGCTTGAATTTTTCCAGACCGTAGCGCGAAGGATCGATCTTGGTGCTTTGAGTCGTGTTCGGCTTGTCTCGCGAGTCCAGGTTTGAGCAACCCGGCAATCCGATAAGGCAAGCGACAACGAGAATCGACGCGGAACGAACTAGGACTTGGAATCTTCGCATGCCGCAATCCTTGGACAGGTCAGCGAGAATCAACCACCGGCTAGAGATCGCCAAAAAACCTCAAAGAGGCCTCGGTGATAAGATCCTCACTAAGATCACACTCCCTACAACGAAATCGGCAGATTGAATCGACAATCTCAAGAAGATCGCGAGGATCGGAAGAACGCGGTTCTCGACCCGCCCCGTAGTATTTTCCATAAAGGAATTCCACGACCTCGGGCTTGAATACCATTCCCATTTTGTCGCAAACCATTGTGAATATGCTGGTTAGCGTCTGGCGGTCGGGGCTGTTGATGCTTATTTTGTGTCGAATTCGCCGCAGAAAGGCGTCGTCGACAAGCTGTTTCGGCTCCAGGTTGGTTGAAAAAAGAATTAACTCTTCAAATGGCACGGCGATCTTTTTGCCTGTCGCCAATGTGAGGAAGTCGTGACGCTCCTCAAGCGGTAAGATCCAGCGATTCAATAGGTTACGCGGGCTAACGATCTGCCTTCCAAAATCGTCGATCAGCAACACACCACCGTTGGCCTTCACGTGAAGTGGCGATTGGTAAATGTTGCCAGTCGAGCTGTACCGAAGGTCGAGCATCTCCAGAGTTAGTTCGCCGCCGACTATCACGACCGGTCGGCGAATACGAATCCATCGCCGGTCGAAAGTTTCCGCCGGAGACTTGAGTATTTTTTCTAATTTTGATCGCTGGTCGGTTTCAGGCTGCATCACTGGTTGGTGGATGAGCGGATCGAACACGGTGATCACGCTGGTCTCGGCCACGATCGCGTGCGGAATCCAGATTTCACCACCGAACCTGTTGAGGAACTCGCCGAGAGCCTTTGAAATCGCCGTCTTGCCGCTGCCGGGTGGCCCATAGATCAGAATCGATCGGCCGCTAACCACGGCCGGTCCCAATTCTTCGAGCAGTGCGTCGGACAAAACGAGGTGCGTGAGCACCTGGCCCAGAGTCTCGCGATTGCACGCGATGCCCTTCACGGACTGCAGCCGCGTTTGATGCGTGTACTGGTCGAGTGTCACGGGGGCTGGGCCGATGTACTGGCAGGCGGCCATGGCATCGCGAGCTCGACTGCGGCCGGCGTCAGTCAGCGCGAACCGATACGAGATCGGACCCATCAAGTCGCCGCCGCCGACCTCGATGAGTTTTTGATCTTTGAGGTGGACCAGGATCGGCTCCAGAATCACAAACGGCAGCCCGACGTCCTGCGCCAATTCATAGCCGACCCCGGTTCCTCGAACCGAGAGAAACTTGAGCACGAGTTCCGCCACGGCGACCGAATTCAGGCCAGTCTCTTCGAGGGTCTTGGGACAGGGTGGGACCGGCACTTTGTTTTCGGGTTCGACGCTGGGCGACGCTGCCTTTTCAACCACGTTGGGCGACGGAGCCGGTTTCCCGCCCGAGAACAGGCCTCCAGATAGTTGTCCCGATCGCAGGCTCGAAGTCTGTTCCGCCAGCAACGTGTTCATTGTCTCTCCTTATTGACTTCCGCTACCCGTGCTGCCACTGCCATAACTAGCACCAGACCCGGAACCAGATTCCTTGCCAGTTGCGTCCTTCTTCTTCGGTTCGGTCAAGAGCTTGACTGCGTTCTGGGCCTCGGTGCCGCTCACGACAGTTGGGGTGACGCGAGCCACAGCCACCTCGAAGGTAACCTCTTCCACATCCATGATGTCAATTTCCTTGCGCACTTCGTCGATGCGCAGGTCGGTCTCGGCCAAGCTGGGAACTCGCTGCACGAACACCGTTTGGCCCAGGGCAGGAGACTGGCCCACGAGATCGCTGAGTCGTTTTCGGCCCATTGAATTCAGCTTGCCCGTGCCGCTTTCAAAGTGGTAATCCCACAAAGTCGTGAGTTGTTGCCGGGCGTTTTCCGTTTGAATATCAAGCGGTTGGCGAGCGGAGTGCATGGCCAGAGGAGCGTACGGCCACGGCCAATTATTATTCACGTGGTATTCGTACGCGAACTCTTCCTGGGTGTCGCGCCAGAAGTGCTTCACGTCCGACAGCCATTCCTGGTATTCGGGCGACATTTTCTCTTCAAGCGTCTTGCCAACGTTTTGTGCGGCACACGCTGCCTGGCGCAAGTGGGGAGGCGAGAGGGGATCGGTGCCGAGTGCGTTGCACCCCGTGAGCCCCAACGTCCAGACGACGGCCCAATGGAAACTCTTCCTTGATACTGCCTTCATGGTCGAATCCTTTCTGAATATTCGAACGTTTACCCGCCGCCGGTGGCGGTGTCGAGATTTCGCGCGATCATGATGCCGGCTGGTCCAACCAGCACGACAAAAACGCCGGGGAAGATGAACAGAATGAGCGGGATCAAAAGTTTCACCGCACACTTCTGCGCCCGTTCCTCGGCCTGCTGCTTGCGCCGCGTGCGCATCGAGTCGGCCTGGACTCGCAATGCCTGGGCGATGCTTGACCCGAATCGGTCGGCCTGGATCAAAATGGCCGATAGACTCCGCAGGTCGTCGACGCCGTTACGAACGCCAAGATCGTGCAGCACTTCACGACGCGGACGCCCCATCTGAATTTGTAGGTTCGCCAGATCCAGCTCGTTGCTGAGCACATGGGCACGCGAGCCGATCTCTTCGCTGACGCGGCGCATCGCCGCGTCCAAACCCAGTCCAGCCTCCACGCAAACGACCATGAGGTCGAGTGCGTCGGGAAGGGAGAAAAAGATCGCGTCCTGCCGCCGCTTGCGTAGCCAGGAAAGAACTATGTCCGGCAAATAGAAACCGGCGCCGGCACACATGCAGGTCACGCCCCAGAACTTGAGGCTTATCCCATTCGACTGCAAGTAGGTGAACGCGCCGATGACTCCACCGACTAACGTGAGGACCAGTTTGAGTCCCAAATAGACCGGCACCGCGTTATCGCTGCGCCAACCGGCCGTGGCCAGTCGCAGTTTTAGTTGCGACTGTTCGTATTCGCTCTTGGGCATGAGTGGCTTGGACAGTGCCGGCGCTGCCAATTCCAAAATTTCCTGCATGCGATTCTGCTGCTTCAGCACGGTCGGCTCGGCTTGCAATCCGCCCCCCAGGCCAGCCGGATTCAGCCGCCTGAGTCGGTCGAGCGGCCGTTCGTCGCGGTCGGCCAAGAGCGAAATTGCGGCCCAGACGCCAAAGAGAATGACGCCAAACACGGCGACCGGTAGCAACCAGCTCGCGCCGCCCAAGATTTCCCCGAAAATATTCATACGCGAATGTCCACGATCTTTCGAATGGCAATGGCACCCAAAATCTGCATGACGCCCGCACCCATCAGCATCTTGAATCCCAGCGGGTCTTTGAAAAGCAACATCACGTAGTTCGGATTCAGCTTCAAGAGAGCGAGCAAGACGAGTATCGGCAGTGCATTCAGGATGTAGCCGCTCAATCGGCCTTCGGCCGTGAGGGCTGCCACCTGGCCGTACAATTTGAATCGTTCACGAATGACGTAGCCGAGCTTGTCCAAAATTTCCGCCAAGTCGCCGCCCGTCTGACGCTGAATGGCGATGGCCGTGATAAAAAAACCAAGATCGATGTTCGGCACACGCTCGCCCAAGTTTCTCAGGGCGTCTTCCAGCGGCACGCCGAAATTCTGTTCGTCGTAGGTTCGTTGAAATTCGGTAGCGATCGGCGTCGGCATTTCCTGACTGACCAGTTGGAAGCCGGACGCCAGGCTGTGCCCCGCTCGCAACGCCCGCGCGATCAGTTCGAGTGCGTCGGGCAACTGAGCACCGAACTTCTTCAGCCGATTGCTGCGTCGCATCGTGAGAAAAAACGAAGGCAACAGGCCTGCCACAGCCCCCAGTGGAACTAATGGTGCCGGGAACCGAAACACGATGGCAACGACCGAGCCGAGTACCGCCGCACCGGCACAAATGAGCATGAAGGTGCCCACGCCGATATTCATGTCCGCCTGCACGATCAATTTTTGAATGTGTGCTGTGGGCGATCCCATTCGGGAGAACATCCCCGGACCTTTGGGGACCTCGGCCTCGATCGGTTCACGCAGCAAGCTGGGTGCGTCGGTTTCGATCGGCTTGTTAAACGTGAACGTATCCAGCCGGTCCGACAGCACCTGGTTCTCTTTTTGGTCGCGCAGCATCGTCGCTACGGCGATGACCGCGACGGTAACGCCGACGAAGATCGATCCAACTATGATCCAGAGTGCCATGTCAGTCCTTGAGCAGGATTCGTTGCTGGAACAATTCGAGCGGCAACTTCACGCCGGCTGCGGCCAGTTTGTCCATGAATCGTGGCCGGATGCCGGTCGCCTCAAAATAACCGTGGGCTCGGCCGGTCGGGTCGATGCCCTGCTGCCGAAAGGCGAAGACCTCGTTCACCGTGATAATCTCTTGCTCCATGCCGACAATTTCGCAGATGGAAGTGACCTTGCGCGGGCCACCCTGCAGACGGTTGACCTGGATAATGAGGTCGACGGAGCTGGCGATCTGTTGCCGCATCGCGCGGATGGGCAGCTCAAAGCCGGCCATCATCATCATGGTTTCCATACGAGACAGGGCGTCGCGCGGCGTATTGGCGTGCAGCGTGGTCAGAGATCCTTCGTGGCCCGTGTTCATCGCCTGGATCATGTCGAGCGCCTCGGCGCCGCGGCATTCGCCGATGATGATTCGGTCGGGCCGCATACGCAGGGCGTTTCGCACCAGATCGCGCGACGTGACTTCGCCGCGGCCTTCGATGTTCGGCGGCCTGGTTTCCAGCCGGACCACGTGCTGCTGCTGAAGCTGCAATTCCGCCGCGTCTTCGATCGTCACAATTCGCTCGGTGCCGGGAATGAAGCTCGACAGCATGTTGAGCAGCGTCGTCTTACCGGAGCCGGTGCCGCCGGAGATGATCATGTTGAGCCGGGCCTTGCACGAGGCCTCGAGCAGCGCGATCATCTCGCGCGTGAATGCTTTGAAATTCAACAGGTCTTCCAGCTTGAGCGGTTTGGAACCGAATCGCCGGATCGAGACGCTGGGCCCGTCCAGAGCCAGCGGCGGGATGATCGCGTTCACGCGCGACCCGTCCTGCAACCGGGCATCGACCATCGGAGAAGTTTCATCGACGCGACGGCCCACTTTGGAAACGATGCGGTCGATGATTTGCATCAGGTGGTTGTTGTCGCGGAAATTGACTTCGGTTCTCTCCAGCTTGCCGCGACGTTCCACATAGATGCTTCGCGGCCCGTTGATCAGGATGTCGCTGATCGTCGCGTCTTTGAGCAGAGCTTCGAGCGGCCCGAGGCCAAACGTCTCGTTAAGCACCTCCTCGACCAGCCGATCCCGCTCCGTGCGGTTCAGCATCGGGTTTTCGGTATCGCACAGGTGCTCGACGACGAGCTTAATCTCGCGGCGCAATCGCTCGCCCTCCATCTCGCCGACCCGCGACAGGTCTAGCTTGTCCACAAGCTTGTTGTGGATCACGCGCTTGAGCGCCTCGAATGCCTGGACCGGGTCGTGCGGCGTCGGGCGCAGCCGGGTCTCGGAGAAGCTCGACGCAGTAGGAGGTTGACTCAATAGGCTCATGGCGTTCTCTGTTCTAGTTGCCGATCGGTGGTACTGGTTCCGTGTCGATTTCAGGCACTGCCGCTAAACATGGCGAAGAGCCCGCGGCGTTTGGCGGTGCCGTTGTGCAGTCCTGGGGTCGCACCGCCGGCCAGTGCATCCGCGAGCTTGATCAGCGTCACGGCCAACTTCGCCTTGGGGGCGTGCGTCACGAGCGGCACTCCCGCCGTGCGAGCAGCCACCGAGTTTTGCCAGTCGTTGGGGATCTGCCAGAAAATCTCGCGGCCGATCGTTTCTTCCGCCTTCTCAATCGGGATGTTCAGGTCCTTGGCCCCCACTCGATTCAGGACAACCTTTACGCTGTCCCGCAAACTCTCGACACCGTCGAAGGCCTTGAACAACCGGCCCAGGTTCCGCAGGCTCGACACGTCTAACTGGGCAACGACCAGAATCGTGTCGGACACTTCCATGGCCGTGATATCCGTGTCGCGGAATCCGTTGCTTAGATTCAGGATCACGTGCGTGAAGGTTGCCTTGAGCAATCCGATCAGTCGCTTCAAGCTATCCGGGTGTACGCGGGCTACGTCGGCCACGCTGTTCGGGTGCGACAGGAACCACAGGCCGGATTTGTGCTGCACCAGAGATCGCTTGAGCAGCGTAAAGTCGAGCCGGTTGATGTTCTCAACCACATCGATCAGCGTGTGCGTGTGAACGAGGTCCAGGCAAACGTCGGCGTCGCCCATCACCATATCGAGGTCCACGAGCACGACGCGCCGATTCGCATCGGCGGCCAGGGCACACGCCACGTTGACTGCGACCGTGGTTGAACCGACGCCTCCGACCACGCCGGCCACCGAGATCACCTTGGAATTCACCGGACCACCGGTGGGCCGACCTGGACATTGGCGAACCCGGTCCAGGGCCGGAAGGATGTCGTCGAGCTGGAGCGGTGTGGTCAGATATTCATGGGCTCCGGATCGCATCGCCAGCAAGATTCGCTGACTGTCGCTGTAGCCGGAGGTCACAAAGATACGGGATTGCGGGTGAGTGCGAAGGGCCTGAGCTACCATCTCCAAACCCTTGTTCGTGTCGCTGTCGATGTCGATGATGACGATGTCGGGAGTGGCTTGATTCAGGATTTCGGGAAGCTCATCGTAGTTCGCGCACTCGGCCTCCACCCACACCGGGTCCAGGCCGGTGAGGATTCGTTTCAAGTCCTCCCGAGTTGCGGTGCAGGGATCAACCAGCACCAACCTCAACACTGACTGCATAAAGCAATCCCCCCCTCAATCAACTACCGGCCAGCGTCGTATCCGAGGCGACCGATCAGGCCAGGCATACTTCCGGGTCGCTGGGCTTGCGGCGGCAGGTCTTTCCGCTGGGGCACCATGGTGGCCCCGGCTTGGATCACCGCTCGTTTCGCCGGCGGTTCATCCACCGTTTCCTTGGTCCGATCAATGGTTCGATCCGCCGTGGGTTTTTGGCCCGGGACGTGGCCAAGGTCCAGACCCAGGGCGGCTCGTCGAGAAGTCTCGCATGGTGTACATGGAGGCACCTCGATGTTGCCTTTCAAGAATAGTTCACCATTTGAAGGATGGGTGGATTCACTTGACGGAAAAGCACAAGGTCGTTGGTTTGGGCGTAGCGGTTCGACCAATTCTGGCGTAACCATGATGATCAGTTCCGTCTCTTGCTCTTCGTATTCGACGGTTCTGAAGGCTGTCCCGATGATCGCCAGGTCGCCGAGAAACGGGATTTTGTTCGTCGTACCACTGACGGACGTGCGAATCAAACCGCCCGCAACGAATGTTTCGCCTGTGTTCAATTCAACGGAAGTGTCAATTCGTCGCTGAATGATGCCTGGGATTTCGAATCCATTGAACGAGACGCCGTTGGCGTAGTCGAGCTGGCTCAACTCGGGTCGCACTTCGAGTCGGATGCGGCCGCTGCCAAGTACCACGGGCACGAAATCCAACCGGTTGCCGTATTCTCTGAACTCGACCGTAAACGTGCCCTGCTGGCCGGGCACGACGATGGGGAATTCGCCACCAACGATCATGCTGGCGGCACGTCCGGAAAATGTCACCAGCGTCGGTTCGGCGATGATCTTGGCTAATCCTTCTTCTTTGAGTGCCCGCATAAACCCGCGGAATTCGTGCCGCGTGCCGAGCTTGCCGAACAAGATGTTGCTCTGGTCGTTGAAATCGAATCCGAGCCCGGTGCCGCTGGTTGAATCGGCCGTCCCCGTTAACAAGCCGCCCACCAGACTATCGATGTATCCGGTCCGGCCACCGGTGGTTGTGCGGGCGGAAAGGAAGTTGAAGCCGAGCGCTCGAAGCTTGGTGCGATTGACCTCGGCGATCATGACCTTTAGTTGCACCTGTTGCGGACCGACCGCTTTGAGTCCATTGGTTACGCCGCCCGGATAGAACTTCTCGGCCAGGTCGAGGATGTCGCTGATTTCCTGGGCATTGTCCACGAAGCCGACGATCGCGACGCCCCCTTCGCCCGCGGGAACGGCGCGGACGTTTGTGTTCGGGAACATATCTTCTATCGCCCCTTGCAGCGGACCCGCGTCGAGCGTGATGTACACGTCAATGCGGTGTGCACCGTTCTTGATGTCGGTAAGCATGAGCCGAGCAACTCCCGGCTTCAGGGCAGTCGCCGTCACGAATACCTCTTTCAAATCCCGGTCATTGTGCTTGGCCTCGATCAGGTCTTTCTGGTCATATTGCACGCGTTTCACCGGCTCTGGAATCCTGACCGTCTTCGTCTGACCGATGACGAGGTAGAGTTTCCGGCTATCGACAACCGCCGGTGCTTCTTGGGCCGGTGAGACGGTCGCAAACTCGGAATTGGATTCTTGACTTGCCAGGACTGGACCAGCGTCAGCGCGGGCGACGCGAACGCCTTGGACCCGGACCGCGTTGCGAGACCGGGGCGGCATTGCGCTCTCTTGGGCGTTCGCGGTGAAAATGGAATTGATCGAACAGACCAGGACTACGGAGACAAACCACGCTTCCTTGCTTTTCATGTGCCGGTGCATCCTTACACCTCATTCGGTTCTTGGGTTTGTAGGACTTGCCTTGTCGAATATCGAAAGAGACCCGTCCTCAGAGAAAACGGGTCTCTGATCTTTCGTCGTTTCAACGAATCACTTCTGTGACGTTAGCCGACGCGGGTCGGCTAGATCCACGGACTCAGTACTAATGTCATTGCCCTTGATGTATTCAATTTCGTGCTTGTTGTGCACCGGTTCCGGAGTTGGCTCTGGCGTGGCCTCCTTGGGCCGCTCTTGCAGGCCGAGCATAATGTCGAGACTATGCTCGTCCATCTCCTGGACCGTTTTGTCACCTTTGCCTCGCAGGCTCAGCCGGTATTTTCCGCCCTTCTGGTTCGCCGCCATGAGACGTCGGTTCAAAACCGAATTCAGTAGGAGCGTATAGTTCTCGGCCCGGTGCGATTTGCTTTCCTTCGAAGAGGACGTTTCGTTGTCATCCCGTTCGATGCGCTGCCCGACAGCCAGGACCTTGACATTCTGGAGCAGCAGCTTGACCGAGATGCTGCTGAGATCGGGGTTCATCGGCAGCCAGTACACATCCACGTGGTCGCCGGGATAAATCAGACCGGTCATCCCGCCGGCTTCGTCGTCAACTTTCACGGTTTGCGCTACCATGCCGGGTTGCAGTGCTTCCGAGAGCGCGGACAGTCCGCGGCCAAGTTTTGCCTCCAGGACGGGCTCGCCCTTGTAAATCGGATAGCGCACCATGTGGGTAGTCACCTCGGCAACCGTGGCGAAGGTTCCTTCCGGCAGATCTTTTTCGGCGATCTCAACAACTTTGATTTTGTCCTCGCTGACCTGAGTTCCGACCTCCAGGTCGGCCGTCGCGACGACGACCGGCTTTCTGGGTTCAACCGGGGCGACGGGGCCCGATTGGTTTCCGGTCAGATGCTTGGCAGTGGCAATGGCCGCCACCAGACCGCAGCCGCCGGCGACGCACAACAGGAGCAGGGATTTCGGCTTCATGGCTTCCTCTCACTTTCCCAATTTTCGATTCCACTGTTCAGTTCCATTCCCGCCGCATAACGCTTGAAGCCGTTAGGTTCTTTCCCCCCAGATAAATCGGCACTGGGAGCCAAGTGACGTTGTTGAATGAAACTTGGATCGTAACGGTTACAGGGGAACCTTCGGCTGCACTCGACGGAGGGTCTGGATTCATTGTAATTGTAAAAACGCTTATTCCGGCCGCGTTCAACGAAGCGGTTGCGCGGTCTGTAACGTCTTGTTTGGTTGTGCCGGCCAGGACGGCCACGCGGCACGATTCGCGGGCCGCCGAAACCAGGGTCTGTTGCACCATGATGGCACGACCAAACTCCACCAGCCCCAACACGACCGCAAACAAGAGCGGGGCAATCACGGCAAATTCCACCGCAGCGGCACCACGACGGGTCCGCCGCACTCTACGACGATCAATTTGATCAGCAGCACAGTTCATAGCAGGCCCAAGTAGAAAAAGTAGGCGACCGTGCCGATGGCCAGCGGAATGCCGTACGGCAACAACATCGCCGTCGGTTTCCGGGCAGCAGCCAGTTCTGCCAGGTGGTTCGGATTGCGGATGGTCAACAGCTCGGAAGTGACCAACTGAAATCGCTCAAAACTGTTTTGGGCAACGCTCCAATCATGGGCTCGTAGGCTGCGATAGCCAACGAGCAACAGTGCCAGCACGCCACCCACCGCGGCCGACACACAGAATGCCCCGAAGGTAATCGACGCACCCATCCAGGCACCGACGCCGGCAAACAGCTTCACATCGCCGGCACCCATTCCGCCAATCACGTACGGCAAGAGCAGCAATCCAAGGCCGACGGCGCATCCGAGCAAACTGTTGCCCAGGCCACTGAAGCCGTGGGCAACCAGGTGATACAGCCAACCGCTAATCACGAAGGGAAACGTGATCCAGTTCGGGACCTTGAGTTTCCAGCCGTCGATCACGGCCGCTACGGCCATGGCGATCGATACGAACAGGACAACACCAAAAGGAGCATCTTGAGCAAAGCTTGTCATGGCAAAACTCCTCCAATTCCGAGATTCGTTAACAGGATGGCACGGCTCACATCCAGGCTCGCCGCACCACTGATTTTGTTTGGCCTCTCACCGCGAGGCCCAAGCATCTGAAACTCTCCGGCAACTCACGGCGTCGACTCGGGACAAGTAAACAAGGCCGACAACACGCATCCGCTCACGCCCGAAACCAGGTCATCAACGAGCTGCAAACCACGGTAAAAGCCGCGGTCAGCAGCATGATGGTCTGAAAAAACAGGTCTGCACGTTCTGGCGTCAGCAGCGGAATCATGTAATTTTCCTCCTCTCCGCGGGCTTTCGACGGATCGTTATGATCATTCGGCGGCCCCGTGCGAGAAACTTTCGCATCAACAAACGTGGCGACGAGCCGCTCGTCGAGAGCCGGGCACGTCGCCACGTGGTTCGTTTGGGGTTAAACTTCCTCCGCAATTCGCAGTCAACCACGCCCCAAAAAGGGCGAGCGGAAAACTACGAAGTGGGCAGCTTGCTAGCAACGTTGTTGAACGTAGCGGAAGTACGGGTTCCCACGGTCTGAATTGCCGTCAGGGCGACGATCACGATCAGCGCCAGCATGACTGCATATTCAACGGCCGTCGGGCCATCTTCGTTAACCAAGAACTGCCGGACCTTTTGAATAAAACTGCGCATCTCAATCTCCTTTACTTGAAGTTGGAGGGCCGCCATACAATTAGCGACCCTCGCGGATAACACTTCTCTTCAACCCGGTGGCTTGGAGAGTTGATGCGCAGCCAAGTGACCGGCATCGCATTCTCCACGTACTCTCTGCCTGTCCACCCCTTCGGCAGCCCGATTACCACTATCCTGCGGCTCGTGGCTTTGCGTACCCCGGCGAACCGAGGCTAGCCTTTATCGAGGATGAAGAGCAACAACTCGGAGGCACTTACCGTAAAGTGCCTCACCACACAGAGCGACAACCGCAAAAAACGCTCGCGAGCCGTTCATCACGGATCACCACTCCGAGTGAAACGTAGGTCACGGAATTCTGACTGTCAAACTGGAACCGACCGGGCAAAACCGCTCGCGCCGGGCGGCTCGTTCGATTGAAGTATGGGATTGCTTTGTGCCTGATGTGATCGACTCGCGGGGAGAGCATTCGGCAAATCCACTACCAGCCGGATGACTCGGTGCCGGGTCGTGTTTCCTACAATGGGCTTCGCCCGCAGGACTCGAAAACTGCCTGATTCCTTGCCCCATTACATGAGTTTTGGCTAACTCCCCATAATTAGCTGTCCCGATAAAAAGAGCGATCTGTGCGTCAACTCACTTTGTTGCACACAGGTTCGACTGACCGAGAAAGACTCCCGACTTCTGCGACTTTCCGCTGTGTTGGGGCCTGTATCCGCGGGCCCGATTCCGTTGACTCCAAACTCTTTCATGGAGGACGAGATTAATGTTTTCACGTTGGCACAATTTAGCCGCGGCTGCCGGGGCAATCTGGCTTCCCCTCGCCTTTGCCCAGGCCGCTCCACGATCCGACGATTTGCACTGTACTCGACCTGCCACCTGTGCTCGCTTCCACGAACGCACGATCACCGACGAACAAATCGAGTTCGATCAAGACAACTGGTACCGGCGTTATTATGGGAACACCCTGAACGAAACCACTTCGAACGATGCGTCCGCTCCACGGTCGGAAGATCCTGAAAACTACGGCGCGAATGGCACGACAAGCAACGACGATGAGTATGACAGCCAATTCGCTCCAACCTTCGATGAGTTCGACAACACCACGAACAACTCCTCGGATATTCAAACGCGATTGCAGAACACCAAGACTGAAGTTGACAGTGAAGGTCGCTGCAGTGACCCGACTTGCCCCTGCCACACCATCATTGACTTGGACAGCGATGAAGAGTTCGCAAACGACGCTCCACCATTCAGTTCACAACCCGCGCAGCGTCCGATCGCGATTCTCACCGGGACGATCGAACCGATCTTCGATGACTCTGAAGAAGAAGCAATCAATGCCGACATCCCTGAAGCCGGCAATTCTACAAATGAGTCGACGATCCCCAACATTGACGAACCGACGAGCGACGATGAGACGCTAGGCGACGATTCCTTCGAAGCATTTGGTGATTCAGAAGTCAGCCCCTCGAGCGACCCGACGAATTACCACATGTTCTATCCTGGCTGTGACTGGAGCGCTTATGACCCGTCGGTTAGGGATTCGGGGGCTTCTCCGGAAACGGCCGAACTACTAGCTGAGCAGACCGAACCGGCATCTTCGCAATCAAGCTTTGTGCCTGGCGCCGATACGCTTCTGCTCCTGTGGTTCTAGACGAAACTGGGGCATTGTTTCCTGTTGGCAAGAACTATGGATTGGCATCGCTGAATCACTAGAGTCGCGTTCGCTTGAGGACGGGCAGCTCGCAAGGGCTGCCCGTCTTTTTTGGTATATTCCGACTTCGCCCACCTTTTCACCATCATTCTCCACATTTGCAAACATTCCTTGCTTGCTCGCCTCTGGGGTGGCCTTTATACTCTTTCTGACCACTCACTTTCTATCAAATGCTCAAGGCGGAATGGCACCCAGCGGGTGGAAGTTTCAGGAGGTCGAAATCGCCTGGAAACACGACTTCCAAGGGGTTAGCGAGCAAACATACTTGTAGCTTTCGGCTTGATACCCCTGGAAAATCCTCAACAATCGCGCGCTGCGATACTTTGAGAGCGTGAATTTCACGACAAGACAGGCGACTGAACCAAATAGGCGAATTAGATGCAGTTTCGCGCTGGCGGAATGCGCCGATAACTGATTAGAATGTGCGTCGGAAAGTTCAGCCGGGTAAGCATTTGCCCTGTTTGTACCCTTTCGCTTGGAGTCAGAACATGTCAAGCGTGGCAAGAATCCTTGGTTCGTTTGGTGTGATCGGTATCCTCATACTTATTGGGGTCCCAGCTCCTGCGAATAGTGGCGAGTCCGTTGGGACTCTCGCAGTAACGGTTCACACCTATAAAGCACCCGATGGGCAAACCTACGCGGCGATCATGGTCAAGCCAGAGTTGGCAAGTTCACAGACCGCACCCCGCGACATTGTTCTACTGGTGGATACCTCGGCAAGTCAGATAGGCGATCATCGCACCAACGCCTTTGGCCTGGCAGCCAAGTTCATCGCAACTTTAGGCAAAGAGGATCGCCTGCAATTAGCCGCGATTGATGTGGCCCCTCAGGCATTGACTAAGGGATTCGCTTCGGCCAAGTCCCCGGAAATGACTGCGGCATTGAAAAACCTGGAACAGCGAGCACCACTAGGTACTTGCGATCTTTATGCGGGAATCGTCTGGGCGGCCGAGTGCCTTGCCGAGCGGCCCGGTCGTTCCGCAGCGATTGTGTACATCGGTGACGGCGTGAACACGGCCGGAATGTTTGGTAATGAGAAGGTTGCCGAATTGACCGCCCAACTTCGCTCAAAACAAATCCCCATCCACACGGTCGGCATCGGTCCGGACGTGAACGACACCTTGCTTGAACGATTGGCCGCCGAGACTGGCGGTCGATGTGTCACAGCTAAGGCCGAAGGATCCTCAGTGGTCGGCTTGGCTGCGGGGCTTGGCGAGGCAATTCAAGCCTCCATTCTCTATCCAAAATCGATCAAGCTGTCTGAGAACAATCTCGCGCTGCTTCCGAATCCGGCTCCACCGCTTCGGACCGACAGTCCGGCACTTTTCCTGACCCGTGGAACGCTCGGTTCGAGTCTCACCATTTCGCTGGACGGTCAGTTGGAAGGAAACCGACTTCAGAAGGAATGGACCGTAAACCTGACGGGCCATTCGGAAGACCACTCGTACTTGCCCGACCTGTGGGCGCAGTGGCAGAAAGAAAAGTCCGTGGCAGCCCCGGGCGACGCGCGAGAGAACTTGCGGCTCGCCCAGGCCGACCACGCTCAAAACGTGTCCAACCTCGTCATTCTTGGCGAAATCGCTGCACGGCGGGGCATGTTCGACGAAAGCGAGAAGTTCCTGCAGGAAGCCTTGAAGCACGACCCGCGCAATCTGGAAGCTAAATCACTCCTGCGCGGAATCACGGCCCGAATGAAAGAACTCGCTCTCGCCCAGAACCCGGCGGCGCAACCACAACCACCGGACGAAAAGCCCCAAGCCGACGCCTCCGAAGACCCGCAGAAGGCGAAAACTCCTGAACCCCGTGCGGAAATCGCTATTGCTCAGCAACGCGAACAAGCGGCCATTGAACATCTTCGTGTCCAGACTAATGCCGAACTGGATGAGGCCCGAAAACACATGGGAAGGGAACCGGAAAATGCCATCAATTTGCTGAAGAGCGTCACGCTCCTGCGAATTGACGCCGCCATCGATGTCCCCGATTCCCATCGGGCAAACTTGCGTCGCCAAGTGGAAAGCACGCTGCGACTGGCCGCTCGCGACAAGGAGCGAGTCGATCTGGACCGGGCAGCCAACCTTCGCCGGGATGCCGAAAATGCTGAACGCATACGAAATAACCAATTGCTCAGCGATAAACAAAAGGATCAAAGCCAGCTCATGGACCAGTTCTGGGCCCTGATGCAGGAGCGGTCCTACCGTGAAGCCCTGTCGGTTGCTCGCAAGGTCCGAGAGAAAAACTACGGCGATCCCTTACCAGAACTGCTGGTATTCGACGCCCAAACCACTGTCAACTATTATGAACTGTTGGAACTGCGAAAAGTTCGCGAGCACCGAATCTTGCTCACGCTGCTTCAGATCGACAAATCACACATTCCGTTCCCGGACGAGCCGCCGATCGAATACCCCGATGCGACTTGGTGGGAAGAAATGAGCAAGCGCCGCAAGAAGTGGTCCCGCGTCGATTTGACAGTGCCCAGCAAGGCGGAAGAACTAATCAATGAAAAGCTGAAGGATCCCGTCACACTGGAATTCGTCGAAACGCCGCTCAGCGACGTGATCGATTTCCTTAAGGACTTCACCGGTGTGAACATCGTCTTGGACAAGCCGTCTCTCGAAGAGGAAGGCGTCACCAGCGATACCCCCGTGAGCATTCACGTTCAGTCGATTGCCTTGAAGAGTGCTCTGAAGATCCTGCTCGGTCAGTACAACCTGACGTACCTGATCAAGGACGATGTGCTGCAGATCACCAGCCAACTTGCCGCGGGCAACGAACTTGTCCACAAGGTCTACCCTGTGGCTGACCTTGTTATCCCGGTCGGCATGGGTGGCATGGGTGGCGGCATGATGGGCGGCATGGGCGGCGGCATGGGCGGTGGAATGGGTGGCGGAATGGGTGGCGGCGGAATGGGTGGTGGAATGGGTGGCGGCGGTGGCGGTGGCGGGTTCGGCGGCATCTTCCGTAATGTTCCAAACCCAGGCGGTGGTGGCGGAGGCGCCGGCGGGCTCGGCGGCGGTGGACTCGGTGGAGCAGGCGGTGCTGGTGGCGGGCAACAGGATGACCTGAGCGACGAACTGATCGATTTGATCAAGGACGCGATCGCACCCGAAACGTGGGACATCCGCGGCGGTCAAGGCTCCATTCAGTACTATCGCCCGAACCCGGCATTGATCATCCGACAGACATCAGAGATTCATGGCAATGTGGGAGATGTTCTTGATCAGGTGCGTGGCGGTTCGTCAGAAAGGAAGCCACAGCGCTCACTGGGACTTAGAAACCTAAACCCTTAGCAGCCGGGCTCGGTAACGAGGACGACGAGCCGAAGGCCCGGCAGACACAAGCTAAGGAAAAGCAGAGTCCTCAGAAGACAGCTCCCAACGCAAAGAAGGCCGGCACGGTCGACCCCAACAAATCGTGGGACGAGCATTTCGCCACTCACAAAGAATCGCCGGCGGCCGTTCGGGCCGCCTTGGAAGCACTGGTTAGGTCGAAAAAATACGATCACGCTGCTGGACTTCTAAAGGCGGCTATCCGAAACGGCATCGTCGAACCGTGGATGTACGAAGCCCTGGCCATGGTTCAAGATGCTGCCGGTGAGGACAAAGAGGAAATCAAGCGAACGCTCCTGTCCGCAGCCGATGTCACCTCCGATTCTCCGGACTCTCAATACCGCGTCGCACGCCTGTTGGTCCGCCACGGCATCAAGGAAGCGGCAATTCGGCTTTATCGAGAAATTGCTGAAAAGGCCCCGCTGGCCCCCGAACCATACGCTGAGAGCCTGGAGGTTGCCGCCGAGATCGGTGACCTGCGCACGGTTAGCTGGGCTGCCAATCAAATCCTGAGCCAGGCATGGATCGGCATACACGAAGACCTACACAAGAAGGCGAAAAGTCGCGTGGCGGAGGTGGAGCGACGCATTCGCATCGAAGGTCGCACAAAGGAAGCCGATGAACTTGCCAGTCTCGTGCGCGCGGCCGACACTCGCGATTTGGTCATCCGGGTCACGTGGCAAGGAGATGCCGACCTGGACCTGAAAGTGCTTGAGCCATTGGGGACCGTGTGCTCCGCTCAGAATCGCATGACGCCGGCCGGCGGAGTACTCGTTCAAGATAGTTTCGGCAAGGATCCTGGATCCTCGAAGAACCCGGCTGAACTCTACATTTGTGCCCGAGGCCTGCCGGGAAACTACGAAATACGCCTGGAACGTGTCTGGGGCAATCCGCTGGGCGGACGAGCGAAAGTTGAGATCACCTACAACGAAGGGACCGCTAGCGAAAAACGGGAAAGCCATTATGTGCCTGTCACCAGCACCAAACCGGTCGTGGCAAAGCTGGAGCTAGGCCGCCGCACGCAATTGCTTGCTATCCCCCAGTTCGTCACGCCGCCGGTAAGCCCCGAACACGCCCTTTCGCCTTATCAGCAACTCGTCGCCTATGCCGATGAGCACAGCCGTCAAAACGGCTACGACGGGCCACAACAGCTCTTTCAGTTTGGCCGAGTGGGAGGCGGTGCCGTCGCCTTCAACCCACAGATCCAGCAGTTCTTCTTCGGAGCAGCGTTGGGAGTTCAAGCGGTCGTTTCAGCGGATCGTCGTTACGTGCGACTGACAATGTTTCCAAGCTTCACGGCGCTTGCGGGTGAGAAGCGATTCACGGTCACGGGCGCTGTTGGCGGTGGGGGCTTTTTCCCATAGGCTTTCGTTTGCCACATTCATTTCGCAACTCTCGCACTCCGTCGTCGCTGGGGTCGCGAGTCTGATTCGAGAGATAGCGAATCGGATACACCCATTCGGAGTTTCTCCACGGCCAACGCAATCATCGCCGCATTGTCTGTACACAAGCTCTGGGGCGGAATGATCAGTTGAATCCCCTCCTCGTTGGTCATTTCAGTAAGTAACTGTCGCAATCGTCGGTTGGCGGCGACGCCTCCGCCCACGCACAGACGATTGAACCGCTGCTGTTGCACCGCCTGACGTGATTTTTCTACCAGAACTTCGACTACCGCCTCTTGAAAACTCGCCGCCCAGTCTGCAAGTTCTTGCCCGGTTGGCTGGATCATTGAGTTTAGATTCAAGGTCGTGCCCGGACTTGGTCGCCCCTTTTCGCCCGCAGGAACAGGCGAAGCCAGGCCATACAGCACGGCAGTCTTCAATCCGCTGAAGCTAAAATCAAGCCGCCTTTCGAGCAAGTACGCGCGCGGTAAGCGGTGAGCCTTGGGGTTGCCACTTTCCGCCGCTTTTTCAATGAATGGTCCGCCCGGATATCCCAAGCCCAGTAACTGAGCGACCTTGTCAAAGGCTTCGCCAGCCGCGTCATCTGTGGTGGCACCCAACAGTTCAAACTGCAACGCCGAATGACAGGCATACAGGCTCGTGTGCCCACCACTCACGACTAGCCCCACACACGGGAAAATTTCGTTGTTCGGATTCGCACTTGGACGCTCCAATCCCAGAGATCGATCCGGCCACAGGCTCGGCCTGCATGCGTAGATGTGTGCCTCGAGATGGTTCACGGCAAGAAATGGAACGTCCAAAAGCATGGCCAGACTCTTAGCGGCTGTCAGTCCAATCGCCAATGACCCTGGAAGACCGGGTTCCGTCGTTGCCGCCACAGCCGCGATTTCAGCTAGTTCAATTCCCGATTGCGTCAGCGCCTCATGGATGGTCGGCAGCATCTGTCGCACGTGGGCCCGCGCCGCAATTTCGGGAACAATGCCGCCGAACTGATCGTGCAGCGGATGCTGAATTGCCACGATGCTCGCCAGGATGCGTGGCTCGTCTGTTACCACGGCCACGGCAGTCTCATCGCACGATGTCTCGATCGTTAGTAGCTTCATGGCGCGAAAAAAAGACCGGAGGCAATCCCCGGTCCTTGATCTGCACGTTGACGACGCACCCTCAAAAGACCGTCATCCCTTGCTGGCGGTTTTCCCTTTTTCCTTTACCTGCGATTGAATGTATTCAAGGGCTTTCTGGAGCTGCTTGTCGACAAACTCTTCCACCTCGCCGGTCTTTGTATCTGGCTTCGCATCCGTTGAGCCGTTCGATTTGGGTTTCAACACGTCGCGCTTCTGCCGCCACCGAAGATATTGCTGCATCTCAGGCATAGAGTACTCGATCTTCATTCCTTCATCCGGCATGACGCCCCATTCGTCCGTGTCCTTGGCCTTCTCACGACGGTGAATGTTGTGGCCGTTGGGTCGATGATATTCGGCGGTGGTCAGTTTCAGCGCACTTGTTCCACCTTCCAACTCGATGACGTTTTGAACGCTACCCTTGCCCCAGGTGCGTTCGCCGACCACTTTGGCCCGGCCATTATCTTGCAACGCGGCGGCGAGGATTTCGCTGGCACTCGCACTGAAGTGGTTGACGAGCACGGCGATCGGAAAATCCGTGTGTGTCCCGTCGCCGCTTGCCTTCCAGGGCCGCTCTTTCGTGTTGCGACCCTTGGTGCTCACGATCATGCCTTCTTTAAGCAACATGTCCGAAACCTCGATGGCCGACTGTAACAACCCGCCTGGGTTCGTTCGCAGGTCGAGCACGAGCCCGGTCATCCCTTGCGACTTCGCGTCGCGGATCGCCTTATCCAGATCCGCGGCCGTCGAGCTGATGAATGAGCTGATTCGGACATAGGCAATCTTGTTCTCTTTTTCGATGATCCAATCCCAACTGTCGTCTTGCTTGCGGGTGTCACCCAGCACGCTTTCCACTTTGATTTCCTCGCGAGTCAGCGTGATTTTCTGCGGTTCGGATTCCCCTTCGTGGAGCACGGAGATGGTGACCTGGGTGCCCGGCGAGCCCATCAACCTATTGACCGCTTCATCAATCGTGATGTCTTCCGTGTCATCCCCTTCGATCTCCACGATCTTGTCGCCCGCACGGATTCCCGCGCGATAGGCCGGCGTGCCGACCAGCGGACTGATCACCGTCAGTTGCCGCGAGCGGTCCAAGTTGATCTGTATTCCAATGCCGCCGAAATGACCCTGAGTCGTTTTCTCAAACTGACGGAGGTTCTCCGGACTGATGTAATCCGAGTAGGGATCGAGATTCTTGACCATTCCCTTGATCGCCCCTTCGAGCAAAGTCTTTCGGTCCACGGGCACCACGTAGCTCTTCTCGATGTGATCGAGCGCGTCGACCAGTACGCGATAGAATTCGTAATTCTCGTCGTCTCGTCCCGCCCCGGGAGCTCCCTGTAGGCACACGAACGAAATGATTACGACTAACAGAATGCTCAAGAGGTTCCGAAGTGGCATGTGACCATCCTCCACGAACAATCGACAAGAAACGACCAGACGAACGGCAGTCCGGCAGCGACACTGATCAGATTATACGTTTCGTTCCCAAGGCCAGCAACCAAGCACCCGCGCACAGGGTTTTTCGTCAGTTTCCTGCGGGAGTCTTGGCTTTTCTGCTTGCAGACTCACGGCGCAGTTCCGTCAACCATTGTGCAGCAGCCTTTTGAGTTTGCTCCGCGGCCACCTGATCTTCGATAAGTGAACGCGAACGCGCGAAACTCTCCAGCACGGCTGGTTCGCGCTTGGTCAGCACGACAACGTAGTACGTATCTTCCGGCTGGTTGGGCGCGACCGTTACCTCGCCTTCTTTGAGCCGGAAAGTATTGGTGCGAAATTCATCGCTGGGAAATTGCAGGCCAGGCAATTCCGTCGGCTGCACGCGGCCCTGCCGACCCATCATATTCATCGAGTAGAGGGGTGCGGAGGACCAGAGTGAAAGCGGTGGAATCGTGATAGTCTTTATTTCAGATTGCTGTTCTCGAAACTTGGTCAAGTCGCCGGCCTCGCGCACGGCGTCCGCCAGTTTTGTCGCTCGAGCTCTCGCCAAGGGCCGAGCTTTAGTCGCTCGATAGGCGGCCAGCACGGCCTGACGCGATTCCTCAAAGGTGGGTTTCCTTTCCGGTTCGTCTGCGACTTTCCAGACCACAAAGTAATCTTCCACGAAATTCTTGAATCCCAGCGGATCGAACAAGTCGGTCGCCTTCGTTTTCATTACTTGAGTAATACTGCGCCCGGTAATTCTTCCGCCGGATAACTCGATCGAATCGCCAAGTCCTGGCACCTTCGCTAATCCCTCATCCAAACTCACAAGTCCAGTTTCAGAATACTTCATGCCTGCTTGTTCCACGATTTTCACAAAATCAGGCGGCTCAGGGGGAATGAATTTCAACGACGCGTCTTTTTCCTTCTCTTCTTCAAACTTATCCTTGGCAGTCGCGTAACTGGACCCGTACTGGCTGACCGAGTTCGTGATCTGCTCCAGGCGTTTGAGAATCTCGGCTCGAGCCTTGTCCTTGGTCAGCCGGTCGCGGATATCGGAAGCGACTTCTTCAATCGGCTTATATTGCGGCGGTTCCTCTTTCTTCTGGGGCTCTCCTTCGACACTCTCTTGTTTGGTCGGTTCCGACTCCGGTTTTTGTTCTGCCTTGTCGGCTGCCTTTTCGCCCTCCGATCCTGCGGGTTTTTGTGCGTCTTTTGATTCTTGGGGCTTAGTTTCTTGAGAACTGGAGTTAGTCACTGATGGATCTTCTAGCTCAGCTCCATCGTCTGGATCTGGTTTCTGGGCAGCGGGTGGCGTGCCGGCTGGTTTGACGTCGGGGTCGTTCTTCTTCGCATCGTCATCCTCCTTTTTCGCCGGTTTACCGTCCGCTGGAACCTCAGGCTTGTCTGAGTCGAGCTTCGGCTTATCGGGCACCTCCGCCGGTGCAGGGGTTGGCGACTCCATTTGGCTTGGCACGCGATACAAATCCTTGCGGCTCTCGTAGTACTCCTTAACCTCGTCGTCCGTGACTTCGAGTTCGGGTTTGAATGCCAAAGTGAATGCGTCGAGCGCGACTGAAGCGTATTGAAGGCTTACCTTTCGCGGTTCCTTGAATCCGGGTTCGGGCGAGATCGCCTCGGGCAATCGATCGGCGTACTTATCGAACAATTGTCGTAGTTCCCCTTCGTCTGGCTCAGGAATCTCGCCGGCAAGTTCGGCCACCGAGACCGCGATTACTTCCAGTCCCAATCGGTCGTTAAGCCGGCGATAGAATTGCCAGGCTTCGAAAGGTGTAACCTGCGTCGCTCCTCCCGGAAATCGACCGACCGCCAATTCCCGCGCGTGCTGGAGTCTCAATTGATGACGCAGAATCTCAAACATCGTGTCGGCCGTGACCCCGTCGCTCTGACGACCCACCTTGGTCACCACTTCCTGAAACTGCTCCGTACTCAGTTTGTTCTCCGTGATTCGCTTAATCCAACCTCGGACCATTTCGTCATTCACGCGGATTCCAAATTCATCTGCCTTGTGCTCCAGGCGAATTGCGTCCTTCAGTTCATCTTCATCTCGCGTCGAACCAAAATACTCGATCTCGGCAACAAACCTGGCGAACTGCGGGTTGAGGGTCAGAATCGTCTGCACGAAGAATTGGTTGGCAACGAAACGGTCGAATTTGATGTTTTCGATGTCCTGATTCGTCACGTCGCGACCAAAAATGTTATCAACGACAGTGACCTTTTTCTTCTTCTGCGTCTGCCCCGAGTTTCCAAAGAACGAATCAAACGGAAAAACGAAGGCGAACATTGCCAAAAGGACCAGGGCAGCCAGAATCCCCTTCTGGTGCTTCCGAAATGTCTTAACCATCTTGAGCATGTCACTTCCTCGGAATGATCTCACCGGCACTGCAAAGTCTGAACTCTAAGGAACTGGTATGAAACTGGTTACGGGCGGGTTAAAGGCCCGAAATCCTACCAGGCCCTGCGGGTAATCACATTCATTCCTTGCAGCCGTCACTTGACAGCAGTTTGGGCATTATATATTGGAAGTGCCGCCTCCAGGGTAGTCCAAACTACGAATCGCCTAGCTTGTTGGACATATAAGTTCAAAGATGGATTCGGCTTCGGACAGAGGTTCCCATCCAAAAGGATGCCCGTTCATGGCAAAGAGCAAAAAGGCTCTGGTTATCGTTGAGTCGCCTGCCAAGGCGAAAACGATCAATAAGTACCTCGGCTCGAACTTCGTCGTGAAGGCCAGCATGGGCCACATTCGCGACCTGCCGCGGAGCGGTATGGGCGTGGACCTCACCAAGTTTGAGCCGAGCTACGAGGTCATCCAAGGACGGAGCAAGGTCGTCAGTGAACTCAAAAAGCTGGCCAAGGATGCAGATAAAGTCTACCTGGCCACCGACTTGGACCGTGAGGGCGAGGCAATCGCTTGGCACTTGAAGGAAGTGCTGAAGATTCCCGATTCGAAGGCCGCACGAGTTGTCTTTAACCAGATTACGAAGGCGGCGATTCAAGAAGCATTTCGCAACCCGCACAAAATTAACGAGGACAAAGTCAACGCCCAGCAGGCTCGGCGAATCCTCGACCGCGTCGTAGGCTACGAAATCAGCCCGATCCTGTGGCGCAAAGTCGCCCGCGGCCTCAGCGCCGGCCGCGTGCAAAGCGTGGCCGTGCGATTGATCGTTGAGCGGGAGCGGGAAATCGCCAAGTTCATTCCCGAAGAGTTTTGGAATATCATCGGCGTCTTTACGACTCGCACGAATGGGCTGGCCGATCTGGTTCGTGGTTGGACCGAATTCCATTTGGAGGCGGGAGACGCCGAACGAACCCGGGCCGAACGCGATGCCTGGCTGACCGAGCATCATGCGTTCGAAACGGAACTGATCGAACTGGCCGGCAAGAAATTCCAAGTCAATTCGGCCGATGCCGCCCTCGCGATCGTTGAATTGCTCGGTTTCGAGTTAGTTGAGCGGAAGACCGAAGTGGCCCCTGACGCCAAGGGTCCAGCCCAACATCTCGTCACTCTGACCGGCCATACGGCCGACAAAACACCGTTCCAGGTGCAGTCGATCGAAAAGAAGCGCACGACCAGCCGGCCGCCCGCCCCGTTCATCACGAGCACGTTGCAGCAGGCTGCCTCCACGCGACTCAGCTACCCGGCCAGTCGTACGATGCGACTTGCCCAATCGCTGTACGAGGCTGGCCACATCACCTACATGCGAACCGATTCGACCAACTTGTCGGCCGAAGCCCTGAACATGGTCCGCAGCTACATCGCCCAAGAATTCGGCACAAACTATCTCCCGGAGCAACCGAACTTTTTCGCCAGCCGCAAAAGTGCCCAAGAGGCGCACGAAGCGATTCGCCCCACCGACGTCGCAATGAATCCGGCCGAGGCCAAGGGTAAGCTTCGAGACGATGAGAGTCGATTGTACAAATTGATTTGGGATCGCTTTGTTGCCTGTCAAATGCCTCCGGCCCAATTCGACGCCACCACCGTGCTCGTCGCTGCCGGCACGCCGCAGGGCGAGGCGATTTTCAAAGGGACCGGACGCAAGCTCGTCTTCGACGGCTTCATGCGAGTGGCTGGCATCAGCAGCGAAGATCAGATGCTGCCCGAGCTGCGCGAAGGACAGCGCGTGTACCCCGTCGAGCTTGACCCGGAACAGAATTTCACTCAACCGCCGCCCCGCTACACCGAGGCCAGCCTGGTCAAAGCCCTCGAAGCCGACGGCATCGGCCGCCCGAGCACCTATGCCAACATCATTCAGACGATCCAAGACCGCAAATACGTTGAGCAAACCGACCGGCGATTCTACGCCACGCTGCTCGGTCAAATCGTAACAGACAAACTCATGCAGGGCTTCCCGCGCGTAATGGACATCCAGTTCACTGCGAATATGGAGAGCCAGCTCGACGCAATCGAGGAGCAGCACCTCGACTGGCTCAAGCTGCTTCGCGATTTCTACAACCCGTTCCATGAGGACGTCGAACGAGCCCTTGAGGAATTAGAGCACGCCGGCGGCACGCCCAGCCAGTACTCGTGCGACAAGTGCGGCAAGCCGATGTTGTACCGGATCGGAAAGTCAGGGCTCTTCCTGGCCTGCAGCGGATGGCCTGACTGCGATCAAACCAAACCGATCGACAGCCAGGGCCGCAAACTGATCCGGGAAGAAACCGGCCACAAGTGTCCGAAATGCTCGCGGCCAATGATCAAGCGGTCCGGCCGATTCGGCCCGTTCCTAGGCTGCAGCGGCTACCCCGAATGCGACGTGATCCTGAACCTGGACCCGCACGGCAACATCTTGCCACCGAAGCCAAAGCCGCTCACTACACATCTGACCTGCGAACGGTGCGGTAAACCGATCTATTTGCGTCGCGGAAAGCGCGGTCCGTGGCTCGGTTGCAGCGGATACCCACGCTGCCGCGCCCGCGTCGCCTTCAAAACGCTCAAGTCTGAAGAACAAGAACAACTTCTCGAAGCGATGGCTGCCCACGAGGCCAACCAACCCAAACTGGCAATTCCGGCTTCGCTCGCGATTCCGACCGGAGAACCCGCCAGAACCAAGCCCGTGCCGACCGGCATCGACTGCGACGACTGCGGCAAGCCGATGCTGATACGCAACGGGAAACGCGGGCCATTCCTGGGCTGCAGCGGCTACCCGAAGTGCCGCCACACGGAAGAAGCACCGGCAGAACTGTTGCAAGCGCCGTCGCCCAACGGCGAGAAGTGATCGTTCACGGTCGAGAGCCGAATGACTACCGACCACGTTGTTTCAACCGCTTCTCGCTACGAACCGCAATGCAGAAGGCCGTGGCGAATTGCCGGCAATGCGAAATCGTGATCAACACGTCTTTGAGTCGCATGCGCTTGGCAATCTCCTTCGCTTCACCGCGCACCGCCACCTTGGGCTGGCCCGACGAATCGTTGCGAATCTCGATATCTCGCCAACTGATGCCGCGTCGCCAGCCGGTGCCGAACGCCTTGAGCACCGCCTCCTTGGCCGCCCAGCGCCCGGCGAAATGCTCGGCCGCGTGCCGCCGCGACTGGCAGTAACGGATTTCCTTCTCCGTGTACACCCGTTGCAAAAACAACTCGCCATGATCTTCGATCATCTTGCGAATCCGAACACACTCCACAATGTCCGTTCCCAACCCAACAATTTCCATCAGCATTTCTCTTCGTGTTGCCAAACCGGATGCGTCTCGACTAAAACTCAGCCAACGAATGGTACATCGGATCGCTACCGCTGACAAATGGCAACCGGCGCTCGACCGCCGCATCCAATGAACTTGCTCCAAGACCTGAACCCGGAACAGTTCGAGGCCGTCACGCACATCGAAGGCCCGCTGCTCGTGCTCGCCGGCGCCGGCAGCGGCAAAACGCGAGTTATCACGCGCCGCGTCGCCTACCTCATCCACAAGGGTGTCTCACCGCGAAACATCCTGGCAATCACTTTCACGAACAAAGCGGCCGGCGAAATGCAGGATCGCATCGCTCAGCTCGTGCCCGACGGCCGCGTTTGGGCGAGTACCTTTCACAAGTTCTGTGCCCGACTGCTCCGCATCCACAGCGAGCGCGTCGGCCTGCGAGAAAACTATGTGATCTACGATACGACCGACCGGCTCAAGGTCATTAAGAACTCGCTGCAAAAAGTCGGGCTCGACAAGGCCCATTGGCCGCCGGAAAAAATCGAACACGAAATCAGTCGAGCCAAGAACGATCTGCTCGACCCCGTTGCGTACAGCGAAAAGGCCAGCGACTATCTTCAGCTCAACGTTGCCAAGGTCTACCGGGTCTATCAAGAGCAACTGCTCGAATCCAACGCCGTCGATTTCGACGATTTGCTACTCCACGTGGCCATCCTGCTGCGCGACAATTCGGAACTGCGTGCCGAGCTGGACGAACGGTATCAGTTCATTCTCGTCGACGAATACCAGGACACCAACTTGGCCCAGTACGCGATTTTGCGCTGTCTCTCAGCGGACCACACAAACCTGTGTGCGACCGGCGACCCAGACCAATCGATCTACGGTTGGCGCGGGGCCAACATCCGAAACATTTTGCACTTTGAGAAAGACTACCCCGGCACGCGAGTCGTCCGGCTCGAAAAGAACTATCGCAGCACGAAACAGATCCTCGCCGCCGCGAGCCATCTGATCAAATTCAACTCGCGCCGCAAGCCGAAGGACCTGGTCACCGACAACCCGGACGGCCTGCCCGTGCAAGTCGAGCGATTTGCCGATCAACTCGAAGAATCGCAGATGATCGCCGTGCGAATTCGTCAGGCGGTGGAAACGGGCCGCCGATCTTACAGCGACTTCGCTGTCTTCTGCCGCGTCGCCGCCCTGACGCGAAACCTCGAATCCGCGTTCAGCATCGCCCAGGTGCCGTATCAGGTTCTGAGTGGTGTCGCCTTTTACGAGCGAGCGGAAGTTAAGGACCTGCTCGCCTACTTGAAGCTGCTCGTCAATCCGCGCGACGATGTGGCGTTCACTCGCGTGGTCAACGTACCCGCTCGACGAATCGGCAAGAGCACGATCGACCGACTCCGCACCGTGGCCGAACGGCTGGGCCTGCCATTGCTGGAAACCGCCCGACAACTCACAACTCACCACCCAACAATCACCACGCACTCTGTACCACCACTCACCCCTCACTCGGCGATCAAGCCACGTCAAACCGAAGCCCTGCGCGGTTTCATAGGACTCATCGACGAGCTGACCGCTCAAAAAGATCATTGTGTCGAGGAGGTCATGCGCCAGGTGCTCGATCGGACCGACTACCTGAAGGCCATGGGCGCCGATTCTGAGGAGCCTGATGAGTCGGCCGATTCACAACTCGATGCGCCGCTGGACGGCCCTTTCGACGAGGGCCCGCGCCGGAAAACCCGTTCCGGTTCCGCCGAAGACCGACGGGCAAATGTCGAGGAGTTGCTCACGGCGGCCCATCAGTTCGACCTGGTGAATCCCGGTGGCGGCGTCGCTCAGTATCTTGCCGAAAGCGTTCTCGCCACCGACTTGGACGATTGGGATTACACGCGGCCGGCCGTGTCGCTCATGACCTTGCACGCGGCCAAGGGCTTGGAGTTCCCGGCCGTTTTCATCGTGGCCGTAGAGCAGAATATTTTGCCTCACCAGCGGTCGCTTAAGGAACCGGACGACCTCGAAGAAGAGCGCCGGCTCCTGTTCGTCGGTATGACCCGGGCCAAAGAGGAACTCTACCTGAGTCACGTTCGCACGCGCGAATTTCGCGGGCAAGTTTTACCCGCCATCCCCAGCCCATTCCTCATGGAGCTTCCTCGTCGGTCGCCGCCCGCCGCCGACAATCGTCCACTTCCCAAACGCAGCCTGATCATGACCGCCTCCGAACTCGCCGGCGACGAAAACGCGACACTTCCCCGTCCGACCGAATTCCGACTGGGCATGTTGGTCCGGCACCCGACCTACGGCCTCGGCCGCATTGCCACGCTCACCGGCTTCGGCGAGCAACGCAAAGCAACCATAAAATTCACCACCGGTGGCAACCGCACCTTCATCCTCACTCAGGCAAAACTCCGGCCCGTCGGCGTCGGATGAAACTCTCTCGACACTTGGATCTGCAACGCCTGCTTGACGATTGGCGGCCCTTGGCCAATTCGATATATTCCGGTTCGAGGATGCATGGAGCAAGTGAAGGCCGGGCCTCATACGTGGAGGCTTCAGGAGCTTTCACGACTGATGCAGAATGCGGAGGGCTTTCCGGAGGTTGTGGCGTCGCTTCGGGCCGGACACGGGGCCACAATCGACGGGGCCTGGGGATCGTCGTGCGCGCTGACGGTCGCGGCCCTGGCCCAGCATACTCCCCGAACGCTCTTTGTCGTCACGGC